>Ga0123352_10003880_pt1 | contig 21819 bp, 11 predicted proteins | sample TergutLab28metaG_FD_89700 | JGI IMG/M metagenome (GOLD analysis project Ga0123352, IMG submission 89700) | Labiotermes labralis P1 segment gut microbial communities from Petit-Saut dam, French Guiana - Lab288 P1 | ecosystem: Host-associated > Arthropoda: Insects > Digestive system > Gut ...
AATCAATTTGGCTGCTTCTGCCAGTTTCTGATGGATAGTTTTGGCTAGTCCATCATGTCTCTTTACATACTCGGTAGGTGCTAGTTGCTCACATGCTACAGTAAAGTGTTGGATTGTCTCCAATTCTTTTCCACATCTTCTGCATAGCTCATCAGTGTCTGGCTGCTTCAAAATATATTTCTTTTAGTTTTTTCTTAGTATGATTTGGTCCTGTATTGCTGTTAAGAAGCCCTCTGTTTCGGCGAACAAATCCGCGTTTGTCAGTCGTTTGTTCAACGCTTCTATGTCTACATATTGTTGGCTGAGGTCATACGGATGGCGGCCATGCAAGGCTTTTTGGGACCATTGTCTCTTGACTTTGTCATTATATTCTTCATCTGTGGGGAGTTCATTTGATTTGCGCGGACTAAGTCCAGTGGCGTGCACCTATCATCTGCTTTCACTACTGCAGCACGAAGAGACGACGTGACCTGTTTGTTTAAGAAGTGTGTCTGAAGGAGCTTCACCTGTTTATCATGTAGTCGAGTTATATCAATCAATCCTCTGCCACTCATTTGCCGTGTTAGAGTAAGTCTTTCCTTTGCAGCACCGGGGTGGTGAAATCTATATCTCGTGAGTAACATTCTCATTTTGGTTTGGAGGTTCTCTAAGTCTGTAGGTGTCCATTTCACTAATCCGAAGCTAAAAGTTAGTACTGGGGTCACATAAGTATTGACAGCTTTTATCATATTTTTTCCATTCAACTTTGTATTTAATACGTTTTTTGTGTGATTTAAGTATTCTTTGCCTAGCTTATGTTTCATTCGGACATGTTTAATTTGTTTAGCTTGCATGTGGTCCAGGTATCTATACATGTCACCCTCGTTCATGGCGTCCATTGTGTCATCATCATCATCCTCTGTTGTGAAGTTTCTCATTTCTAGTTTCCTCTTTGCAATACATAATGTTTTGCACTTTTCAATCCCAAATACCATTTTAATGTCTCTTGAAAAAGTGTCAGTGAGGGGTAGAAGTTCTTGTAGTTGATTGTTTGTAGCTGCACATAGTTTAATATCATCCACGTACAAAATATGATTCAATCGCTGCATTTCTTGGTTACCAGAGTGTATACCAAAACCATAGTTTGTTCTGTTGAGCAGATAAGGAAGGAGGTTTAATGCAAGGCAAAACCGTAATGGGCTAAGAATATCCCCTTGGTATATTCCTCGTTGTATATGGATCAGGTCACTCATAATCCGATGATTTTTCATTTTGACTTGGAGGGTAGTTGTCCATTTCTTCATCAGCTGTTGTAATGAGTTAATTATCTGTGGGTCTATTTTGTATATTTGCAACACATGTATAAGCCAGCTGTGTGGCACTGAGTGAAAAGCCCTACGATAATCGCTGTATGCTGTGTACAAGTTTCGGTTATCTTTATGCACCTGTTCCAATACTACCGAATCTATTATTAGTTGTTCTTTACAGCCCTGGGAGTTTTGGATACATCCTTTCTGTTCTTCTGCTAAAAGTTCATCTGTGTCTAGATGCTTACAAATCTTTTCAGCTATACACGCTGTGTATATCTTGTAGATTGTGCAGAGGCAAGTTATTGGCCTATATTTGGAAGGATCCTGACAGTCTTCGCTTTTTGGTAGTAGGTATGTGACTCCTTGAACTAGATAATCTGGAATGTTTCCTGCATCCGCCTTGAATTGATTAAAGTGACGTGCTAAGTATGAACGAGTTACATTATTATTATTATTATTATTATATTCCATAAATATGTTGCCAAATGTCCTTCAGTAATTCAAGAAGTCACTTACTGTATACCTCACAAAGTATGCATGCAGCATGTGGTTCGTGTTACATTATTCTGATTTACAAACTACTCAGTTTTAGGCTTAAGGAGTTTTTGTATTAGAATGTAGGATCAAAACTTCCAAGACACAATAAGAGAAAACACTTAAGACTGATGGTGTTGATTAATTGTCACAAGTGCCCACGGTCCCTTATACATCATTACCTTCATGGCATCACAATGAATACCTTTTATTTTGATACTGAGATTTCAAGGTATTTGTATAAAACTGCTGTAATAAATTCTAACCAAATTATAGCTACATTCGTGGAACTGAAAAAATTCTGTCAAGGCATGATGTCACATATCATGATACGATGCAGTGTTTTAAAGTGTGTTCCCATTCCTGCAGTGCACTTAATTAGAATCACACTGTCTGTCCATCCGTACACTCAAAACCCTCTGCATCCTATTTTCGTAAAATTTTATATAGAGTAATTCAACTGAAATTTGTTTACCCTTTCCAGTTTTGTCTACAATTGTATGGTAGTGCTGGGCACTTTACACATTTCACTGCACATATTCAGTTTAGCTTCAAAAAATATTTATCACAACAAAACTCTGTAGATGCATACTTTGTAGAGAAGGATGCGACACGTACATTGAAGGCAAAATTTACTTTTCTGTAAGTCGTATGATTTGTTAGATAATTTAAAAAATGTAAGCTAATATGCAAAAAAACTTGCACTGTGTTCTTATTGCCTAACTTCTTTAATTGAAGGGAAGAGCCAATTTAATTGTGCTACTTCTTATGGTAAATTGAACCATGTATGTGACTTGGCCTTGACCATTACAATGAAGTGGGAATGTAATGTTTTGTTTCCAGGACTGTGAACGCCAGCCAGAAGTCATAAACATATTTGAAGAACGTGAGTGTATCTTAGTTACCTGATATTAATTTCACTGCGCACAGAACGCACACTATAGTAATCATATGCACTCACCATCTTATGACGGAAGTATGTTCTGAACACATGGTCATAAGCCAAACTAGTTGTAAGTCAAAAATACGAAATGAGATGGAATGTACACCCTCCAGCATGTCGAGGGGGATTCATATGAGTAGTTTTTCTGTTGCAAAATAATAAGAACTAAGTTTCTTCAACGAAATATAGATATGTAGTTGGAAATTAAATTTTAATTACATTCTTATAGTCATCTGAATTAACATGCTTTAATGAAATTTGGTTGTAAATTCAGTTGGTCATAAGTGAGATGACTGTAAGTCAGAGAGCAGCTGTATCTAGTTATTTAAGGTAAATGAAGTGAAAATGTTCAATATTTTGGTAGGTTTGTTATGTTTGAGTGTGTGTAGAGAAGGCATTCTTGATGTAATCCTGTATCATAATTGCCTATTTGCAGCAACTCACAGAATTATAGCCATTACAAAATTTTATTTTCATTAAGGTGCAAATGAAGTTGTCAGATTAAGTTTCTAAAACACATAGGGAATCCCTGCCAAATATTCATACTAAGTGTACACTCTTGATATGTTTATAGTCACAAACTGCAAAAACAGAACCTTCTCACAACATTTCAATGAAGTCATGATGGCTGTTACATGTGCACTACCCAGAGATACAGTTGTACCAATTGCACCAGATGAGCCAGGTACCCAGGTTAGTTTATAGTGTAATTACAATCTGCCCTTATGTCTTTCTATTTGAGCAGAAGTGAAAGAAGTCAGAAACAAATAAAATTAAATGTTTAGTACTAAAATAAAAATAACAATTGAAACATAGGAAGGAGAAGAGAAAAATAAAACTAGTTGGAAAAGTGAAATTAAATACACAGAATTAATTAAAATTACTTGGTTCGCTCAGCCCACCCAGTTCACCCTGCCCCATATTAGTATTTTTCCACATGCAGCTTCTACTTTCAAGATGGTGGCAACACATTTCTTCCAGATGTTAGTAAATTCTACCAAATTGCATGTAATCACATCCCACCCATATGAAATGACCCTTCATTGATTTATTGATTGAAGAGCGTTTGGATTCGAGCCCTTACGGTCCTGATGCACCTAGGCTTTATAAAAGGGCCCTTTGTGCCCCATAATCTGCTATCAGCTCAGGAGGGTTGTTCCTTGCTAAAGTTTCACATGGCCCCCAGACTTAACTTTGATGTTCTGTGGGTCCAAGAACAAGGAACTCAGTCTCTCAAAAGTTCCAGTAAACAAACCCCTCCAAGTTCCCCAACAGGGCCCCTATGGAGAGAGCTGCCTCTTTACAAGACCTTTTTTACACATCTCTCCAACTCCTCATAAAAATTTCCCTAAATAAAGAAATTTTTACCTTCTCTCAAAGGCCATAGGAAAGGAGCTTCACTCCATGTTCCCCAAAAGCGGGGCCCCTATGGAAACAGACGCCCATTTCCAGAACCTTACTTATCATATCCTTCGGGGTCCCTAGTAAAGGAGCCCTCCTTCCTGGTTTCTCTCATAGAGCTCCCTTGGAGAGAGATGCCACATCCCTAGAGCCCTCCTTCATTCATCTTTCAAAGTCCCCAGTATACGAGCCCCCTTCCAGGTTCCCCAGTGGGGCCCCTATGGAGAGAGATGCTCTGTCTCCAGAGCCAACGGTTTAAACATTCATTTATATCAGGCAAAGTCCCCAGTTAAGGAGCACTCCCACGAAAATGGGGAAATCATACGATCACTGTCCACGCAGCCTCACATGGAGGGAAGGCCTACATACACTGGGGTGCGGCCTGGTTCCCCAAGGGGATAGTTTACAACACTACTATCACTACTCCAGTGCCATGCAGCCTTCATCACGATACCTTCCACCTTGGCTTGGGTAGACCAGAGCCCTATTAGCCAGCGTCAGTTGTAGTAACCCTCATCAGGGTATCCCCTCCACATCTGTTTCTGCCTCCCATGTGACCCAGGGTAAAGTAGAGTAGGACTCAACGTAACCCTGAGGTATGGACGAGGGGTAGGTTGTATGGAAGGTGAAGACCCTTCATAGTCACTGCCATGAGAACCACAAAACTCAGTCCACAAGAGAAGATTGGTAAACAATAAGGTTCTCACTCAACATGCCATGCAGGCCCAAAGGGGGACTAGAGATATAGCTCTACTCTTTCTTAAATCTCAGCACTAGATGTGGGTTGGTGATCAATACCACATCACACCTTTTTACCCACTGTAAAGAGCCAGTACCCATTGACAGGAGGTTGGGTGGGCTTCAGGGCTTGGCTGGATGTGTACAGAAAATCTTACTGTCACTGGGTATCAGAACCCCACATGGCCCAGCTCGTAGTGATTCACTATACTGACTATGCCATCCCGGTCCCTTGAAAATACAAGGAATATACAGTGAGTTCCAGAACTTTATTTCAATTTGTACTTCATAAATAGGTTGCAAAGGTTTCAATACATCTATTTCTGTATAAAATCACCTTCCGAATCTATTCATTGCTGTATGAGCTGTAAAACAAACTGTACACAACTTCTTCAAAGCCCTCAGAAGAAATGAATGACATGTTAGTGGACCTGGTCCTCATATTAAATACTTGGGCAGACCAAACAGATGGAAATTGCTGGGACACAATGGTCTGTCAAAAAGGAGGGTGCTGAGCACTTCCCATGCTACCTCTTCCAAAGCTTCAATTATTATAATGTGTCCAATGTCCACATCATTGACTACAATGTGTGTGAGGTAAATCATGATGAGAGACTTTGGACTTGAAAAATGTGCAAATGATTCAAACCCACTTGATGGTGACAGTAGCAGTCATTGTGCCCAAGCACTGCAAACAATTGTCAATGAATTTCAAAACCAGAACCTCTGTCAGTAACGAGATATATTGTAATGTCATGTCGTCCTGCCACACATCTGTTGTGTCATTATAATCTTGAATCATGATACAAGAAACTTAATGCATGTTGTTTCATTCCAAATTCAACTGTATGAAAGAAATTCAGTCCTGAAATGTGATGTATGCTCATCATTACATCTAATCTTTTACTTTTCACCAGCTGTACATAGTTTTTATATGATTACTTGCAGTACATACCAAATGCAGTGGTCGTCAAGAGATGTGGTGGAACATGCCAGCAGCAGTTATCGTGCATCCCAACAAAGAAAAGGATGGTTCAATTCAGTGTGAGTGTGACAGAACTCTGTCTCCCATAAGGCTAATATATCAGCTACACTGAAATATGCACTCTGCACATTGGTGACTGTGATTATGGATAGAGATTGTTTAAAACATAGTTTTACTGTGAAAGGTGAAACCATTCCTCAGTAAAGATGTTTAGCTACATCAAACATACAAATATACTGAACAGATTATGTCTTGGAAAGACACTAAGGAAGTTAATTCAAGCATAAGATATCTTGTTGCAATGTCACTGTCCTCATGTTTGTATGTAGTATTATGCTTCTAGTTATTTTACCAATACCTGAGCAGGCTTCTATATTTAGACAAACAGCTACTTATGACCACAATAAATCAATCATAACCAGTGGCTAAAATGTTAATTGCAGCTAATTAACAGGTAGGGTAATTACAGTCAATAACACAACAATGTATATATACATATATAAATACTCTTACAGCATACAGTTCTTTCGGATGAGAAACCTGATGATGGTCAATAGTGGACGAAACATATAGTTTTTATCATCTACTAATAAACATCAATTAGATATGCATTGTTGTGTTATTGACTGTAATTACCATACCTATTAATTACTACACACAACAGGGAAGGCACATTTCAGAATTGTTAATTGCAGACCAAACCTCAAATCATAGCATGTCTTATGAAAATCACACCATAACATGTCAGTGCAAGCACAGTAGCTCAAGCCACTCTTAACATCAACGCTAGGTGTGGGTTGGTCATTAATGCCACACTCCGGCCGCATTACCTCAAGAAAAAAACCTGGTTTCAAATGTAGGAGAGGCTGGGTGGTTTCCACAGCCAAAATGGACTGGCACGGACACGAGGAATTCTCTTCTTCCTACATGCCCTGAATCATCTAGCCCATAGCAGGTCACTTACCAACTGGGATATCATGCACGTTGTTTAAATCAACTTCCTTAATGTGCAACCAGCATAGTGTCAAGTCATAGACTAATCTTGCTAAGTTAGTCCTGTGACAATGTGCTGCCTATTGCTCAAGGACATGCACATCTCATAGAGCAGTCATTCACATGGAGTACTGATGGAATGCTGATTAGTTGAGGGGAGGGCTAGAGAAACTCAGACAAAACTTCCTCCAGTTCTAATTCATCATTACAAATATCATGAAGTCACCCAGTAGTGAGTGAACTGGAGATTTCACACCAACCAGCAAGCATACAACCATCTGAGTTCCAGAGTAACACATAAAATAAAGGAGTAAAAGAGTAAAATTACTACTGCTTAACATAACATCCTGCACCAAACTATCATCTCTGTTCTTAGATGGAATCGGGGAAAAAGAGAAACTCATCATGATAATTGTGAAGTGAGAGAGAAATGATAAGAATATGAATTAAGAAAATCAAGAATGATTTACAACACAGTGTTATGTTTAATGATTTCACCTCATTACACTCAGGAGGTTCTTTGAATCTAAGCTGCAGTTTCATGTACATAGTCTTCGTCAGTCTTTACAGGAAGATGCTACATCAGAACACTGACATGTGCTTAATCACCTTCTAAATTCTATCCTACTTACCATATATCATGACCTTTCCATGTTTAACAAATGTTTTCAAATTTGTTGTTAATAGCACAAAAATTAAACCAATATCTGTCCAAACACAAAAAATTCTATTTATTACATAGAACTACATGTTTTGACCTATTTTGGGTCATCCTCAGGTTCACAATAGGCCTTTAACACATACTAGGAAGCAATATACATTATGTAAGTACCCATTGAACAGACATAATGTATGTTTCATCCTCAGTGTGTTTTAAAGACCAATTTTGAATCTGAGAATGATCTGAGATAGGTTGAAAATATAATTCTATATAATAAACAGAACTTTGTTGTGTTTGGACAGATATTGATTTAATTTTCAAACTTGTTTTCCATCATACACTGCCACTGTTATGTAGTGTAAGAATCAATTAGTACTATTGCAGCAACATGTGTGAAAATGGGTGATACTGTTGTAACTATTCTGTGTAGGTAAGATGCCGAAGAGATGGAGAAAAAGGGATTTGTGGGACAGTTGATGTAGAAGAACATGAAAGATGCAAATGTGACTGTAGGGTCATGAAATCACAGTGCATTCCTATGAAGCAGGTAGGTACATGACAGTTGACATAGAAGAAAAGATATGATGCAAGTGTCGAATTACATTGTATTCTTGTGAAGAAGGTAGAAACATAATAGTTCAAGAACTAAAGGTGGTTGTTGCCATCCAAAGAAACACTGTTACTTTAAGGCTCATGATATAGGTTCTCAAAGTAAAGTGCCTCTCATTATTGACCTATTGAAACCAAACTTCGAAGTCTTGTACAGAACAGAAGCTGAGTGTTAGGAATGGAGATTCAGGAAAATCTCTTGAATGCAAGATGAGATACAGCTGAGAAGTTACTTTGTTCTTCAAGTAAAGTGCTCTTCATTTTTGACTGACTGCGAACAAAATTACATGTCTTAAACAACATGGACGCAGAGTGGTAGATATGAAGTTTCAGGAGAGTCTCTCAAATGGAGGATGAGATAGAATTGAGAAGGTACTTTGTTCTCCAAGTAAAGTGCACTTCATTGTAGACACATCGCGACCAAACCTACATGTTTTATGAGGTATAAACTGTGAATTCATCAGTGTTTTGCTGCAAATAACAAAGAAAATATATTGTGTAAAGGACATTTAATTTATTAATTAATCAGACGGTGTTAATTGATAGCGAATTTAAATGGCATGGAATAGGGTTAACAAAATCAAATTTAACGTTAAAAAATGGCATCATCTACAAGTTATTTGTAGGTATAAGCTCTCCTATATGCTCCAGCAGGTGTTCATAATTTTCAGGGAGCTGATGACACCAAGAAATTCATTTATGTTTATTTATATATTCACATAACTTGTGATATTGTGTTATGTAAATTTGTTTTTTATATATAATTAATTGCAATCACCATGCATAAAATGAATAATATTAAATGTACTTATTATTAAATACTGATAATGGTTACAGAAGTTATGAAACACTGTAACCTTCATTTCGCAGGTCTCTGGTTTTTCTGTTTTGTCGATATTTTAGAATATTTTCCAGATTCCAAATCAGAGTCAAACAAATTCCTTCTGTATTTTTCTGTGAACAGTATTACATATGGAATTTGTAGTTCCATCAAGTCTTTACTTCCTTCACACTCACAAAGAGGGTGTATCCTGCAGTCCTCCTCATGAAATGCATTTTCACTAATATGAATTTTCTGTATGTTAAAAATAACTTAAAATAATTTAACCAACTTCTTCATTTTGGCATTTCCTTGTTATGATGGTTGTACTTCTATAATTCAATCTTCTGGACTCTGGTAATGGCATTCCCTGTATTATAACCCTATCGTTTATATCACCCTTGCTCACTTACCAGGGGATGGTGCCATTATATAGGTACAAGACACATCTTTCTCCTGTACTAGGCATGGCAAACCTATGGGACACAAAACAAATTTCCTTGGAACATAAGCATACCTAAAGTACTGCCACTTTTCTTATGCAAACTGAGTCACTGTAAGGCAAGAGTAAGAGAGATGCATGTACTCATCCTTTGTTGGTGCAATAGAGAGTCAACTGACTAAACTCTGTTAATTTTTACATTTATAAATAAAACTGTTTATATTATTGTTGCTGTTTGTAATTAATGTCACTACTTTCAATATCCTATCTGTATTATATATGTGTTATTATTTTCCTTCAATAAACTTTATTATTAATCAATGCCTATCAATGTCTGCAGCGACAAACCATTGTGCCACAAGCCTATGGCACATTAGATGCTTTTCTTTACACTTACAGTTTTTGTGACACTCTCAAAACTGTTCACCAGCACTGCTCTGCATTGGTTTAATGCACTACAGTGCCTCTACCATTCATTAACTTTTCAAAAAATATATTTGTGTCTGTAATAAACAAACATCAGGATCAGTGAGGTACAGAAAATCACAACGAATGCTTTCAGAAAATCTAAGTATGTATTCTCAAAACTAAGAAATGTAATTCCAATAGTGAAGAAGAATGTGTATCCAGTCCAAATAAGAACCCACAATTCAGGCACATAAATCAAAATCCAGTTTTTAGGATTGGCAGACCATTGACAAGTATAGCACTATGCAAAACAAAAAGCATTAAACACTACTAATGTGGCTGCAGTGAGAAAAGAAACCAGGAAGACAAATAGAGGGCCTATTTACATTGTCTTGCTGCAGTGAAACTTCACCTCCCTGTCTACTTATAAAAATTAACACTGTTTTCTGCTTCAAGTAATCTGCAGGTCATACAGCATCTCACACGCTTGTCTCTTTAAACAGCACTGAGACACACTCTCTGGAGGACTAACTACACTTAATCAAGCAAGACATATCAAAACACAGAAGTGTGCCATCTTAGAGCTGGACAGCAACTGTTAAAATCCACATATGATGAGAAATGTGCTTTTCTGTGAACATTATTTTGCTTGTATGGAGCTGCAATAGCTCATTCATTATAGTGACTGGTAACTAGCTGAATAACTTGGGTTTGGTTCTGACCAGGGGCAGGAAATTTTCTGAAGATTCAAATCTTTCATATGTTACACTGTGTTGTTGGGTACATATTTCTTGATGTTTTGAAGAAATTATAATCATTCAAAATGTTAGGAACTATTTACCTATTGATGCAGCGTAACAAACCAGAATACCTGAATCATCAGCAACACCACTGCAAGAACCTTATATCTCAGAGGAGTGTTTAAAGCAAACCCAACCACCTACAAAAGGGGTAAAATGTGTTCTTTTTTAAGCTGACAATTCTCCTTAGATTAAGACATTATTGATTTGTACCTTCACCCCAGCATGTTTTACTTATATGATGCTTCATGAAATGCTGGTACACTTAATCTACAGTTGTGTTACAAATTATACAACATGGAAGTTTCATTAAGATCTGATTTTTCCATTTATCTAGAAATATGACAGACATGCATGCATGTGCAGGTGCATAAACATGGATGAGAAGGAAAAATGTGAAAGAGATGATGGACTTTGGGACCAAAAGGCATGTGAGTGCCGTTGCAAGGAGGAGAAAGTTTGTACTACTGGACTTTATTGGGTCCCTTCACTCTGCAGGTATGTGAAACTGGATCTTATATTAGTTTAACCAGAAATAAACCAACCTTAAACCCTGTAGCAGAACCTACAGGTTTAATATAGGGGCCCCACTGGGGAACCTGGTGGGGGGGGGTTTTTCCCCCCCCCCCACCCCCGAGGACTTTGAGAGACAGTAAAAAAGCGCTCTGTAAATGGAGCATCTCTCTCTATGGGAGCTGTATGAGGGGAACCTGGAAGGAGGGTTTCTTTACAGGGAACTATGAAAGCTACATATGACATGTCAATTAAGGTTTTGGAAATGAAGCGTCTCTCTCCTTATAGAGGCTCTGTGAGGGGAACCTGGAGGGAGGGCTTCTATACTGAGGACCCTTTGAGACATGTAATGGAAGGCGCTGGAAATGGAGCATTTCCTTTATAGGGCTCCATACGGTGAACCTAAGGCACTTAGCAAGGGGCGGCTTGACCAATAGGTTTATAGGACTAGATTACTCTCCTTTAACAGGATACAATCCAGGGTTGATATCAGCCTCCTTACTTTACATAACACCCTGATAAGACAACTACACATAATGAGGCTGATTGAGAGTTCCTTATGTAGGGGGTGTGGGGCTCAGGAATTCTTAACTCACATTGTGTGCATGTGAGGCCTCAGCAACACTCAGACATACCTACCTGGGTTCCTTTTTCTTGTTCCCTGAGGATGTTAGAAGTCTAGGTCTAGGGGCAACCTGGAACTTTATTAAAGGAATGGGGCTCCCATGGCTTGCACATCTGTTTAAGGAGCACAAAGGGCCTGTCAAAAAAGGCCTACATACATCTGGACCAAAGGGCTCAAACCCACGTACTGTTCTGTTCTACACCATACACAGCATCACATCCGAGACAATAACAGCCTTCATCTGGACAAATGGTAAAGGTATAGTTGTTCCTTTGCACACCATGCAGGCATGTGGAGGGAGTTGAGGTATAGCTCCACTCATTACTAACCTTGGCACTAGGAGGTAAGTGGTTAGCCCAATGTCCCAGCTGCTTTACCCCTAGCAAAAAGGCCACTGGTACTCATTGAATAAGAGGCTGTTTGGGAACCGGAACTGCACTTATCTTTTTTTTTTAAAAAAAAAAAAAGAGGAAAATCTCTCCCTCCTGCTGGGATTCGAACCCTGGATAGTCCAGCCTGTAGCCTGGTAATTATACCATCTGAGCTATCCCGGTTCCTTCTGCTGTGGTAATATTTAAAGAAATACATTGAGAAGAAACTCATAATTATTCAGTCAACTTGAATTGTACTTTTACTCTCTTATGATGACCAAAGTCATGAGGTGTTCTGTTTGCAGGTGTATGAGAATGACGTATATTGAGTGAAGATGGTTGGAAGTAACACTTGGTCACAGAAGCACTCAAGAATAAACCACATACAGTGATATAAAAATCTACGCAAAAAAAACCTTTTTGTTGCCAAGCATGTTTGAAATGAATTTTCTTGGCATACTTCATGTGATAGTGTTGTTTTAACTTTACAATGTGGTGGGAAGTTCCTGATGCCTCTTTTGGTAATACTTAAACAGTTCATGATGCATGTTTGTAGCTACATGACTAGTATTAAAACGACATATTTGTTTGAATTTGTCTTTATGATTTCAGTAATAAATGCAATTTTGTGAAACATTTGATTGTGTCAGGTCAATTTAATTTACGTTAGATTATTCAGGATGTATCTTGTAAACAAAAATAGAGGAGCTAATTTAGACAGTCAGTGAATGCAAGTTGTTGTGTGGCTTCATACAAAAAAGTCTAAGACACGTATTCAGTGCATTTTGACAAAGTAGCTAAATAAACAAACAAACAAACATACTCACATTACTCATGACCACATTTCATAATACCATTGCGGACTCAGCCATCATGCCGGTAGTTCTTCATTAGTCAGCTAGCATGCCAGTAGCACATCAAAAATGTCAGCTAGCATGCCAGTAGCACTTCACAAATTTCAGCTAGCATACCATTAGTACTTCACAAACATCGGCTAGAATTCCAGTAGCACTTCACATATGTCAGTGAGCATGCCAGCAGCATTAATGTTTAATCTGTTCTTCTTGCGCTATCAGTTTGCACTATATGCACACTTTTGTTCCAGTGTCACAAAACTGGACACATAAGCAAAGTGCCTAGTGGCAATGAAATTTCTTGAGACATTTCACATTAAAAGAACTTTCCTTCTCTGCGATGAGCCATGTGGTGGGACAGAAAAGCTGCACACAACTTAAAGGTGGAGGATTTGATACTGTGCTGCCTCACCAGGATTATCAAATACTTCAAACAGCAGTACGGAGCAATGATGATGATTATGGTAGGCATGAGAATACTCATGCCACTTTGTCCACCACAATGCACATCATATTACCCTGGACTGAACCTGAGATTCTGCAACATCTAACCACCTGAGATATTCTTAATCCCATTAATTAACCAACTTGATGCACAAAATCTTGTTTTGTAATAAGTTTATTAAATGCCTCTACATGTTTCGAGCACTATGTGCTCATAATCAGGAGAAGTCTTCTCTCAACCTGTGCACCGGACAGCCACCTATAGGTGTGACGATACCAGATGATGTATATACAATTTTGACCTCCTGATGATTAGCACATAGTGCTTGAAACATGTAGAGGCATTTAATAAACTTATTATAAAACAAGATTTTGTGCATTAAGTTGGTTAATTACTAGGATTATATTGAGATGCACGGTCAGCAAAACATCAAAACACCTAAGATATGGCATGAACCAGCTGCATCATAGTAAGCACACCAATTACATCACAAACCTTGTCAAACAGTGAAATAAATTTCTTTGATGTGTTCTTTGTCAAACAGAAAAAGAGATTCAGCTGGCACTCACAAGTTTGTTGCTTTGGGCTGAAAGGATATAAAAATGAACCACCACCTTGCAGGTTAAAAAATGTGTGAAAAAGTTTTCAATAAAATGAAAGGGAAAGTTGTCATGCAGTCACAGAAGGTCAAACATAATTTTTTAATGTTTTATTTAATGATGTTGTCATTTACCATGATCATAGTGCTGGTATCAGTGGGAAAGTCATTAATCTCGTTCTCCAAAGTAACAAGATGAATATTACTATTTATGGAAAATAAACTCTTTTTACAATTCAATTAATATACATGCCCAAACACTGCTCCCTTTCACGCGTTTTAGCAGTTTAAAGAAATCATTCCGAGTTTGACAGGCTAGTGATCATGCTAAAAATCAGTTCAAGACTTTTTTGTGACATACAGTACTGATGGTATATTAAATACAAGTATGGTGCACTGATGGAATGATACTGACAGGGGGAAACCAACATAATCAGGGAAATCCATCTCAGTATCACTCCTGTCTACCATAAATCCCACATGTACTGCCTTGGGACTGAGACCAGGCCTCTGCAGCAAGAAGCCATGTGCCTCAGCCACATCACAGCCCTACGCATTCCTAATCTTGGTATTACACAAAAACAATGGACATGCTGTGCTCACTTCATCCCAGAGAAAGAGCCCATTACACCTATTTGATAAGAAGTTGGGCAGGACTGAAGAACTGGTCAGGACAGTGGTGAACACATAAATAACTGCCAGCACAACACCAACTACGCAGCTCATACAAAACCACCAGACAATACCTGACTGCAACGAAGGTTTGTGTGAATAAGAAACTCACATTCATAACTGTGCCGACTTTCTGAGGTGAAAACACTTGTAGAAACATGTAATGTGGTATCTTGGAAAGTGATATACCATAAAAACAGTACATGATATTTATGTGAAATGCATGTGAAAACTGGTTTGTTGGTAGTTAACACTCCAAGGTGCTGAGCTTTCTTGAAACATTCACATATACTCAACTAATCTAACAACCACCCTGCTTTTATGGAGTTTAAAAGTGGCCCAGGTCTTGCAAATACTATTTTATTTTAATGTTATGTCATGGCACCATCACTTCCTGCTTGATGTAACCACCCCAATAACACCGTAATATGGTGATTACATACCCTAATAAATATATTTCATCCAAGACAAAATTCTGACTTACAGTGTTATATCATTTAGTTCACTGTAAGGAAAGGTAAACTCATTCTCTATGCCTGAGCCATCCCATCATCTTTCAGTGGCATCTTCTGGGCCATCTTAGCATCTTTCCATGGCACCCTCTATGCCATCTTAGCTCCTTCTCATGGCATCCTCTTTGATTCTTCTGTCCCACTCTGCATGGCTACTGCTCAACAAAAGCAGCAGCTTACCAGAAAACACCATATACAAATTTCTTAAATGGAAAAATTTCTCATATGCATCATTTCAAGAAATATGTACTTTGTCTCGTCTGACATACGTCAGGATTCCCACATAAAGATAGCTTAGGGAAGACAAAGAATTGAAGGAGGCTTTGTTATAAAGTGGAAATATCAATGCATGATGCATGTTTACTTAAAATGCAGTCCCAGTTGTGTCAATCAGTATGTGATTATCATTATGGTTAATTCAAAGGAACACACATACTGTCATAGTCCATGTAGCCTACTTGTCAGGAGGAAACAGGACACTTCATATTAAGAAAAACACATACATATATATGAAAGGATTTAATGAGTTTTCTCCCACACCCTATCAATAACATGGTGTTTTATATACATATACACACATATATATATATATATAAAACACGCACAGTTTATTACACTATTATATCTATAATACTGCGGCAATATATTATTTAGGCCTTGTTACTGGGAAAAAAAAGTACATTGGGGTTTTTCATGGCAATTGCACTTCTCTGAGATTATTTTACCTTATGGAAGACCAAAATTCTATGAAATTATACACCAAAATTTAAATAAGCTGTCCTGGAGCAGCACCATAAACTGTCAGGTCTCATCCACTTCATTCTAAACACTGACAAGATTACTTCAAATTCTGAAAGAAGTGAACTCACAGTTTTACATACACAGTGTACAGTTCTTACATGGACCTACTTCATTCATACAAACAAAGATTTTCACTTCCTTAATATAAACTATGAATGTTGTTCCTTGTAGAACTGAAACTCCATCACACATACATTCATACACATAAATCAGACTTACTTTGCAAATACAAGATTGTCAAAAACACACAGAGGACATTCAGTCTCTTACACAACAAGCTAGACCTTCTGGTAAATAAAAAATCTAAATAAAACTTCATTAATACATTTTTAGAGGACAATGAGTACAATTATACAGAGTTCAGTTTGGCACCACAATTATTACAGATCTTACATATGAGAACGTCCAAATAAAAAACATATTAATGAGATTTAATTCTGTATGACACACTTCTGTTTTGTCTACTTACACTGACGATATTCCTCCAAGACATTCATTTTCAACCTCTAAGTCATGAGCATGTCTTGTGCAGCAATCAAGAGCTACACAAGTAATTAAAATGCACTGCATCTTTTATAATTATCTGTCCAGAAATAACATGTTTACAACAAACATAATTATTCTGTTGCACAGTGGAAGGAAAAGGATGCATCTCTATCAGCTATTGTATCTCACAGTCTGACTGGTCACACTGTCAAAAAAGTAGTACAGGAGTTAATGGTTTACGTAATGGAACCAAAAAAGCACTTTTAGGAGGGAAGTTAAAAAACTGAAACAGACAAAACAAAAGTATGTTTCCAATTTATGAATACATTCTATCCATTTGTCAGTTTTTATCATGTCACATAGCACAATGCCAAACTTTTAGCCAATGATACTAATAGAGTCACAGATTTACCACCTGAAAAACATCATACAACTACTTGCCTTCCAGACTCTTCAACACTAAACTGTAATTCTCTCTATATTTCAAAATACTCCTGCAGTTTCCCCAATCAATCTTGTGTTTCTGAAGTTGCTTTAAAATAAAGTATAATCTTATTATTCTGAGGGGAAACCTGATTTTTTTTCCAGTGCCATGAATTTGCGCTATAGGTTAAAAAAATATCTGGCTGAAAATATGACAACACTGCCTCAATAAAGCCAAAGCTGCATTTGAGACCAACACCATGTAACTCAGATAATCTCACATAAGTCACAAATCGCATTCGTTTACTCCATAGTAATAGCATAAGGTATTCAAAGAAGAGACTAGCCCAAGATATCAAAACAGCTCAACAACATTACACCTCAGTACCTCTTTAAAAGTAATTACTTTGTAATAATGACGAAAATGTGCTCTCAGGTATGACTGAATAACTGCCTTATGCTTGTTTGAGACTACAAATTCTAAATAATGGTAGGAGGGAGCAGAATTTATTAAACTCAAAGTTATACATATAAATTAAAGAATAAAGGGAATCAGTCAGCAATTGCAAATGCAAAAAGTGTGTGAAAACAAAACAGTTTTGCAAAAAGATGACTACATCATTGTGATGAAAATGACCAATGTGGATGATAATGTGTGCAATGAGAATTACAGCTGTGAACATGCAGATCACAGAGTCCTAATCAAACAGTTAAATATAACATTTCATTCTGGCACTTTTATATGCAAACTACAAGATGGACAATATGACTGCATACATGTACATGATCCAGTCATTACAGTGGTGCAAATCACCATGCTATATAGAATAGTTCGATGCTCTACCCACCCAGCTGGGTTGCCAGGACTAAGACTGCAAACAAAATGAACATGCCTAGAGGCCAACAAATCACCAACAAAACTATAGGCCAACAGATCATCAGCAAAACTCACTCAGATAGGCCAACAAATCACTAACATGACTCACTCAGATAGGCTTACAAATCACCAACAAAACTCACTCACAGAGGCCAACAGATCATCAACAAAACTCACTCCGATAGTCCGACAAACCACCAACAAAACTCGCTCATAACAGCCAGTGGCAGAAATACTACCTGCTGTTGCAAGCATATTCCCAGCACCTCCATAATAAACACAGTCATGCAGTGAAGTTCATTCTGAAACCTGAAACCCCAGTGTCCTGTGCAAGATGCTCCTCAGCCTGGGAGTGTTATTATGTAATTACTAGAATGACTGCCTTACAAGACTTCATTGCATTTCGTTGTCATGAAAATTTCAGATCTTACATTTTATAAAAGAACATCTGTCAACTCCAGGTCTTCACCCTTCTGGGATGTTGTACAGCATTTGCAAAACTTGACTCTTGACAATGGAACCAACATGATGCCCCAAAACTACCAACCACTACCACAAAACATACCAGAAGGATGACATCAACTACACCTTGACAGAAGCCTAAAATCTCACATCTGTCAACTTATGTCAGGTTGTGGATCTGAAATACATGATGCTGCTACACCGCCTTGACATCAGTAAGGCCAGTGGCTATGCTGTCTCCACCAAAACTCTCAACCCTGTTCACAAAATGACACATGAAGCAAAGAGTGTGGTGTATTATACCAAAAACAAGGACTGCTTCCACTTCATTGGGAAGCTACTGCATCTGATGAGGCACTCTGGAGGAACTGGCTTTTTTGGAACAACTCTACAGTCAAGTTGTAACTTCTAAGAACATGCTTTAGTCACTCTGACCAATTTACAAAAGTAAAAAAGCAACATATATTACATACTGTAAAACTATCCACCTTTCAAGAATATAATAAATTACAGAACTATGCATCAGAATTTACACAACTTTAAAAGGTACAAGCATTAAGATTTGTATACGATATCACTTTTTATATATATCAATGAAAATTGATGACCAAGAGGCAGGCCCAATTCCATGATAAGAAGGAACATGTAACAACAGAGCATTTAGGCATATCTTTCGCATACATTGCCAGAGTTTGATGGTGGACATAGAGCTGTCAATTGCAACTACTACTATGACCATCTAAACTAGTTTTATCCCTTGAACATCTTATCAGCTACCTTTGTATTATCCTTCCTTAGCCCTTCAGGAGGCCACATTCGAAGATGTTACCCCACCAAAATCCTACATACATTTCTTGTCTCCCCCAGGCAACAGTTAACTCTGTTAACGTGAAGTTACACTGTGTCCTGTATATATCACAAGAATACCTCACAATGCAGTGTCTTGAACTGTCCACTGACTGCCTCCCTCTTATGTCTAAATATTTTTCAAATTCGTTGCATTTGAAATGCCTGTGTATTACGTTCTTCCTTCCCATTGTACAACGCTGTTTAATGAAAGGTTTCAGTTTTACAGAGGAGACACACACAAACAACTTGCTGCAACTAAGTTGTCCTGTACCAAGTTCCCCAACAACATAGGCCTCTGCATCAATGGTCCCTTTTAAGACTCCAGATCTCTTTCTATGAAATTAGTATTACCTTTGCTTTTAAATTAATAAATTACAGTTTATATTCAGATATACACTGTGATTGAAACAAATCAAGCTCAAAAACGAATTAAAATGTCTCAAACTGGTTCTTTACTTGATTTAATTTTGATTCAAGCTATCTGCTGAGGCCATCTGCAACTATATTTGCCAACTGCAACAAAGGCACTACTTCAAACATTCACAAAATATTTTTAATAAACCTAAGAGTAGGTCTATCACAAGTACTTGGAAGTATGAGTTTAACCCTTAGGAACCGAAATTGACTATAGTCAATGCACAGTGTCATGGCGAGAAGAATGAACATCCATTAAGTCATTAGACACGAACACGGGGGGGGGGAGTGGCCATTTATATACTGGGTCTTTTGCACAGTACACTGGGCACTTAATTCTGGTTCCAAGGGTTTAATCTGGTAGCCAGTGGGTTTCACGTCAGCAAACCACAACCATTTGAACTAGCAACCTGGATACTGTCATTAGTGGTCACTTTGCTGTACACTTACTCGGGGTTTCCTTGTGCATGCCAATGCATGTGGAAATGGAAGCAGACCGCCAATGTTTCTTAATCTTTGGCAATAAAATGGTTAAGTACATATACTAGTCACTTTACGCTGCCCATTTTGTTCTGGACACTACTCTGGTTGCTTCATCTGGTCACTGTACTCTGGCCACTCTACTCTGATACCTTTGCCCAGGTAACTTCACGCTCAGAAAAAAATATCTGGTAATCACTGGACAGAAGGACAGGGGGCAAAGTGGCAAAAAAAAAAATTTTCTGTTCCTATCAGATATGTATCCCTGACTCTCGAGTCATCCAGCCCATAAACTAGTCACTGTATTGCCTTCTTGTATTTGGTAGAGTGACTACGCTACAGGAAGGACAATGTCACAATGTGGGGTACAAATCTCCATGGTGACAAGAGATTCATCTCCTATCCAAGACATCCACACCCAAAATGGGGCCCACCCAGCTTCCTATTCAATTGGTTCAGGGGCTCCTTGCGCCAAGAGCAAAGCAGTGAGGGGGCATGAGGCTGACCACTCACCTCCATCCAGTGCCAAGGTTGCATTTTCACAATACAATATTTTGGTGCACAGTCACAGACGACATTTACTTTTGACAATGAGAAATGATAAGTTTCCTTGCAGTTAGAACTATACAACACTTGTACCACCAAACTGTAGGTTCATTAAGTTCATATACAAGCAAAGAATGCTAAAAACTGCCTAACATGACCTCAGCTCAAGACAGTGACCATAACAATGCCCCATCTGCTGACAGTGTGTTAAGAGCAATCTCACATCATTCATAATTCATCATTAATGAATTCTTTCTAAAAGGCAACCTTGAATTGATTAACTTTGATTTGTTTCAACTGGAAGTGCACTCAAACGCAACTTGGTTGCTGTATCATTGTGAGTATTGTTTGTTCTTTACATAAGTACATATAACAACTTAACAGTTACAATATTTGTAAAAAAAAAAAAAAATCAGACCTAATAAAAGCTGGTACATATTACACTATGAGAATGTTCACACCTCATAACAGATGGTTAATATCTATATACATTCAAAGCTTTAGTGAAGAGCAATTACTGAACATGCTCTGACCACTGTGTGACTCCAGTGCAGACAGCAGCAGATCTATAAGAATAAACAAGTAATTGGTTTAGTATCTAAACTTTTAACACAATAAAAAGCAAGCAACCTCAATTTACGAACACAATGAACAAAAGAGAGTTCCCACTCCAGAGAGTGGGATCTCAATATCACATATTGCACATTTCAAACTAACTGGTCCTCTGTTTATCCCCAACTCAGACTCCATTAAACACAATATAACAGTGTTTTGGTTGAAGTACATTATTTTATGGCAGGATTCATAATTAAGTAGAACTTTTTGCATTTAAATGATATAAGGTAAGTAAAAAATAATGAATTATGAAAACCCATGCACAAGCCCAATTATAGAGCTTGGCATCACCTGCCACACCACCATCAACAGCACAATTACTGGAGTGTAGTGTAAATAGTGTGTAACAGCTGTGATGTTATTGCACTGTAGTGTATGTAGTATGTAACAGCTGTGATGTTACTGCACTGTAGTGTATGTAGTGTGTAACAGCTGTGATGTTACTGCACTGTAGTGTATGTAGTGTGTAACAGCTGCAATGTTACTGCACTGTAGTGTATGTAGTGTGTAACAGCTGCAATGTTACTGCACTGTAGTGTATGTAGTGTGTAACAGCTGTGATGTTACTGCACTGTAGTGTATATAGTGTGTAACAGCTGTGACGTTACTGCACTGTAGTGTATGTAGTGTGTAACAGCTGTGATGTTACTGCA
>Ga0123352_10003882_pt1 | contig 21817 bp, 12 predicted proteins | sample TergutLab28metaG_FD_89700 | JGI IMG/M metagenome (GOLD analysis project Ga0123352, IMG submission 89700) | Labiotermes labralis P1 segment gut microbial communities from Petit-Saut dam, French Guiana - Lab288 P1 | ecosystem: Host-associated > Arthropoda: Insects > Digestive system > Gut ...
AGTATCTGTATGTGACACATTGCAACCCAGAAAAGATAAACACTGAGTATCTGTGTGTGTGACACATTGCAACCCAGAAGAGATAAACACTGAGTATCTGTGTGTGTGACACATTGCAACCCAGAAGAGTTAAACACTGAGTATCTGTATGTGACACATTGCAACCCAGAAGAGTTAAACACTGAGTATCTGTATGTGACACATTGCAACCCAGAAGAGATAAATGCTGAGTATCTGTGTGTGACACATTGCAACCCAGAAAAGATAAACACTGAGTATCTGTGTGTGTGACGCTTTGCAACCCAGAAGAGATAAACACTGAGTATCTGTGTGTGACACATTGCAACCCAAAAGACCAGTATGCCTAGCATTGTTTACTGGTATGTGGTTGTAATAAAAACTCAAAATAAAATGAAGACTATAAATTAAAAAAAAATTAACATAGGCCACATATATTTGCTAATACTCAGCATTGCTGGCAACGTTATATATCTATCCCCATCATTAGCGAATCTTCCCAATTTCAGATTTCTAGTTTAAATACAAACAAGGCATTCATGGCACACTTGAAATGTTAAAGTTTTAGTGATATACCAATGAAAAGTTTTTGAACTGCTGTTTTAAAGCATTCTGTTTTGTGAAAATAGTAGTGCTTGCAGCCATTTTAAACTTGAAAATAATAACAATTAATTTACATTTGACAAAACTACTATAGAACTTGTAAGGCAAGGAAATGCAGCATAACTCTACTGGCATCAGGTGTGAATTGAAAGCATGGCTGAATTGTGATTTCCTAGGGTGTGTATATATACATATCATAACATGAATCATCATGCCTTAACATCCAGATGATCAGACAACTAACAGGGAATATCATATCTTATCATCACTTGCATGTCCCATTTTGATTCTTTTCTGTAGCAAAATGTAGATTACACGCACGCGCACACACACACACACACACACACACACACACAAATTTGCTGTCCATTTTAAATTCTGTAATATGCATCTCTTCAGGAAAAGTTTAATGAATATGGGAATTAGACTGTATAACCATTGCCAGATCACATTAAAAACAGGTTGAACAAGAACAAATCCTCTAAAAGCAATTTGAAATCCTTTCTATTTCAACATGCCGTTTATTCAATGGACAAATATATGGCATACTGATTACATTTTGTGGGCCGGGTAGCTCAGTCGGTATAGCGACTGACTACAGGCTGGACAGTCCGGGATTGAATCCCGGTGGGTACGAGATTCTACACCCATCCAGACCGGCCCTGGGGCCCACCCAGCCTTCTGTGAAACGGATACCGGGTCTTTCCCAATATTTTAACTGGGCACCTCCTGAATAATGGGTACGCAGTGGCGCAGGTGGTTGAGGCACAGCGCTACAAGCCGGAAGGTCGCGGGTTTGATTCCCGATGGTGTCATTGGAATTTTTCATTGACATAATCCTTCTGGCCACACTATGGCCCTGTGGTTGACTCAGCCTCTAACAGAAATGAGTAACAGGAATATTTCCTGGTTGTAAAGGCGGCCGGTGCGTAGGGCTGACAACCTTACCGCCTTCATGTGCTGATTGTATTGAAATCCAGGATCCTAAACCTCCTGGAACCCTCAGGGACTGTCCAGGCCTATAATGGGATTGCTTTACATCCTGAATACGAGTGCCATTGCTGCAGTGTACTTTGCGGCAGCCTAGGGAATTACATTCATGTGTATCTGCACACGTTTACACATCATAGGTTGATCTTATGTTTATTGGACCATGCATCATCTTGATAGTGGAATAAAGAGAGACCAACTTCATGTCACTTGCTTTATTATTTCATTATTTAATACTCAACATGTTTCGGATGTTAATACATCCATCCTCAGGAGCTTGCGACTTGTAAGTTGAGTTATTTCTTCAAGTTGGTCTCTCTTTATTCAACATCATAGGTTGTTTGGAGGAACATCCGTATCATAACTGATTGCTGAATTTTTGTTGAAGAATATGGCTCCGCACATCACAAAACAGACGAAAATTATTTTAAAGCCTAAAGATATGGAAACATCTGCTTGGAATGATCCTGTATCTTCTCACCTTACATTGGCAATGGATCCAGTATCATTTACTGTGAGTATTTTTATGTACTTTGTGCACTTAACATTCTTGGTGTGAGCTTCATTTTAAGAATTCGTCACCCTCCTGGTTACAATTTTTCAGTCAGTAAGGCTGCCTCATCTTTAGGATCACTACCAGTTTTGATATTTGTATGTCCGTGCATCGTTAGTATAATTTTTTGATTACAACCAACAAGATGCAACTATTTTTGATTATTTATTTCTATAAGGCTCTACATGTTTCAAGTGGTTCCCCTGCCGATCATCAGGAGCACATGTCTGTACATTCAGCTTCAGGTATTGTCAACCAATACTGCTGCAGGCTGGTATCATGGATGAGATGGAACTCCAGGAAGTCTGGTATGCAGGAGCATATGCTCCTACATACCAGACTCCATGGAGTTCCATCTCATCCACGATACCAGACTGTGGCAGTATTGGCTGACAATACCTGAAGCTGAATGTACAGTTATGTTCTCTGGATGATGGGCAGGGGAACCACTTGAAACATGTAGAGCCTTATAGAAATAAATAATCAAAAATAGTTGCATCTTGTTGGTTGTGATTAAAAAATCACACTACCAGTTTCTTTGTGGTTCTTAGCAGGTGTCCACAAATTTTTCCAAAAAATCCAGTCACCATCTCCAAATTGACATGAAACAAGTTCCTGACTGAGAGCCCACAGTTCTGGTGTGACCTACGAACCTCATTGTTATCTGGTGCTTTCTGCTTGATGCATGTGAACTGATACACATTTTATGTATAAAAAAAAAAAAGAAAAAAACCAGAACAAACTGTGCTGAATATATTGGGAGTCACTGTACAGAATTTGGTTGGCTGGGTGCCCAGATGCCTGGTATATGTGCATGCATGGCTCTAAGTTATCATACTATATTCACGACAGCCAAACCTTAGGAAACTAACTTCTGTCCTGTAACAGCGAATGGAGTTGATTGCCTACCAAAATGTGGGGACCACGGTGGCGCAGTGGTTAAGGCGCTGTGCTACAAATTGGAAGGTCACTGGTTTGATCCCAGCTGGTGTCGTTAACATTAAATCCTTCTGATCGCACTATGGCCTTGGGGTCGACTCAGCCTCTAACAGAAATGAGTACCAGGAGCATTTCCTGGGGGTAAAGGCTGCCAATGTGTAAGGCTGACAACCTTACCACCATCCTGTGCCGTTGTCATGAAATCTGGGAACCTTAACTTCCTGGAACCCTCTGGGCCACTTCAGGCCTGTAACGGGACTGATCTACCTTTGCCTTTTGCCTAGCAAAATGCAATTTTTAGCAAAAGCTTTAGAACATAAATATTTGGAAATGACAGTAACAGATGAAAGGTATATATTGTAATCCTCTCTGCTATAATACTGTATGATCTGGTATGTGGTTACCTGCATTGTGGAGGAATGTATTGCCTCCATATTGAGAGTAAACTGGCTCTGCCATGAAGGTGGAAGCAGGTCGGTTCTTCCAAAAATTTATTATCAGTTGACACAGTGTCGTAAGCTAGAACACTTCAGTTGTAATGAACACCACCCTCAGGACCTCATCATCATCATCAGTGGTGTACCCAGGAATTTTGTTTGGGGGGTGGTTCAACAAATTCAGTTGAGGACAGAGAGAACAGGGATCTGGGTGCGGTAGCCCCCTAGTCAGGTGTTCTGGAGACAGCTGTAATTTGGTACAAGAAATTTCATTTCATACAGTAACATTTTATTAATTTGTGGTAATTTAAGACTATTTATGATGACAACCAATTTATTTGTCATTGCTAATGTAAAACAACTGCGAACTGGCGGTAGTTTTAGAATTTCACTGCCTTTTTTCCAAACATCTTGAGGCGTTGGCGTCCTAAATTCAGCAATTTTTAACATTTTTCACAATCGGGTTGAGTTTGGCATGATTTTGGAGGGCCTTCGGAATTTCGGGGGAGGTTTGAACCCCCCCTCTCGGCACGCCACTGATCATCATCCCTTTATTTTCCATTTATCTGTTCACAGTTACAACCCAAGGATGTGGAAATAGTCATAACGTGCTGTACAATGTATTTGTTTGATCACAGATGGTAAATGACAGAGGACAATTATAGTACAATGATTGTACAATAAAGTTTTAATTACATGCATGAAATCATTACAATCAGAAATATATATCATAATTAGCTTTAAAACATTCTTCAGTAGAATAAAATAAGTTATCAAGAAGAAATCTCTTTAAGGTCATTTTAGAAACTTGTATTTCATTCACTACATTCTTTATGTGAGCTGGAAGATGATTAAACATTTTTATTCCTGTATAATAAGCCCCTTTTTTATATTTAGTTAAATTGGTAGTGGGCAGATGAAAATTATTAGCAGATCTCGTGTCGTGGTTATGAACTTCTAAGTTTTTAATAAATGAATGTTTGTTGTTTATCACATACATTAAGAGAGAAAACATATAATGAGAACAGAAAGGTAAAATTTCTGTTGTTTTAAACACTTCTCTACATGAATCCATTTTCTTTGATTGATTTATAATTCTTATAACTTTTTTTTTTGCATTCTAAATATTTTAATACTATTAGGGGTATTACCCCCAAAAATTATTGTATGTCATAGAATGAACGTACAAAAATTATAATACTCTTACGACCTTAAATCTTGTAGGGCCTGCTGTATGTTATTTGGTTCAGAATGTTGTCCCACTTCCTGTGTAAGGAAGTAAAGGTTTGAATATTAAAAACTATAAATTTACCTGTTGTTTTGTGGGATGTGAAACTTTTGTCTGTCACCTTACAAGAATAATGTGGTTTGACATTGTTTGAGATAGTAATGCTTTGACCTAGGAGGGATGAGGTAATGGGGGAATGGAGGAGATTGCATATCGAGGAGCTAAATGATTTGTACTCCTCACCCAATATTGTGTGGGTGATAAAATCGAGAATAATGAGATGGGCTGGGCATGTGGCGCGTATGGGTGAGGAGAGAGGGGTGTATGGGGTCTTGGTGGGGAAACTGGAGGGAAAGAGACCACTGGAGAGACCTAGGTGTAGATGGGTGGATAATATTAGGGTGGATCTCCAGGAGGTGGGATGTGGGTATGTGGACTGGATTGGGCTGGCCCAGGATAGAGACAGGTGGCGGACGCTTGTGAGTGCGGTAATGAATCTTCAGGTTGCATGAAATGCGGGGGATTTCTTGACTAGCTGCAAACCAGTTAGCTTCTCAAGAAGGACTCTGCACCATGGAGTAAGTAAGTAAGTAAGTAATGCTTGGGGAAAATATTTGGACCTGTGAGAGAGGAAGTTTCAGGGGCTGAGGAAAATTGTTGAAAGTGTTCTGCAATGGATATACAATTCTTTCTAGTGAAAGCTTTTGTCTTCAACCAAATTTTTATCTGTGTGCCATGTATCAAGTTTTTGAAACAGATTACTGATTGACATAAAAAAGAATACAGGCAGGTCACTTTTTGCATGATTTATTTTCCACATTTTCGCTTTAACACGATTTGGCAGAGATGAAATGTGGCCACGCTTGTTTTGTTTTGGAGGCTAGCACAAAGTGATGTCGCAGTCACGCCATTAGTCACACTTGTGGATTGATTACGTTGTTCATATAATCATGCAGCTGTTGTAGTTCCCACTTCAGTGGCATTGGCTTTTGTTACCAAACTGAGTGATAAACGTAAATCTGCAATTGCCTAGTACAATCCAAGTGAAAGACTGGCAAAAGACAGTCAGTGCTGAAGAGAAAGTAGATGCAATAAGTTGATGTAAAAAGAAAAGATGATTGAATGGTTGACATACGCTATAATGTTAGACTTGCTCTTGGTAGTGTACTACAATTCATGATACTGCTGATAGAACTACAGAAAGTGCTAAGTCAGGAACTATAGTACAATCAGCCTTAAGGCTGCGGTACATCCATGGCATTAGCTACGGGCCCTAATGACAAAGAAGTCAGGAACTAAAGTGTTAGTATAGCAAGACTACCACAGTCCTATCAGAATGAACCATACCAGCAATTACAGATGTGTGTCTCTTACATTTTTATTCCATTAGGAAATAAATATATTGTATAGAAATGTATGTGTACTCTATGTAGAGTAGATATATACTCTACAGGTCCATATGTCCACTAGTTGTATAGTCGTACACTATATAGGATGAGGTTGTCAATCCCCTAACCCCCATGAAATACACTGTTTTAGATGGGAGTTTTGTGTTCGATTTGCAGCGGCTTCGATTTGCGCAACCTTTTTCACAAAAATATACGTGGCGTACAATGGGACCTGCCTGTTCAAGGTTTTTGGTAATTAAGTGACACAGTGCATATGCTTAAGGTAAAATGATCTGACAAATGTGAGAAATGAAATATTATGTACTTAAGTTGTTAAACTGTGTTGAGAGGAGATGATGCATTGGAACATGCAAAGTAGGATTGGTAAAAGAAGGTGACAGACAGTCTGTTTATGTCTAAGAAAATTGGTAGGAAATCTTGATGAACAAAGATGTGAAGTAGTCTGGCATACTGATACTGATTGCAATTGGGTTCAGGACCAACACAGTCCTGATGCAGCTAGGCCTTAATTAACGGGCCCTTTGTGCCCCATATCCATTTATGGGAACCCTGTTACTTCGCTAAAGCTCCAGATGTCCCCCAGACTTATACTCTTAATGTCCTCTGGCTTCAAGGAAAAGGAGTCCAGATACGCATGTCTGAGTGAAGCCAGAATCTCACATTCACAAAGAATGTGGGCAGAGATTTCTTCCTCTGCTCCACATCTCCTTCACATTGGACTGTCCAGCAGCCCTTGTAGGTAAAGATGTCTTCTCAGGGTGTTATGTCCAGTGAGAAGGCCAGTAACAGTCCTGGATTTAGTCCTATTAAAGGACAAAAACCTGGCCTTGGCATTCAGACATGGTCCTGAGATTAGTTCTCGAGCCTGTCTTTGAGTAAGTAGTCTGGCATAGCATGGTACTTTGTTAAAGGGGGTTACCTGTGTAGCAGAAAGGAAGGGACATATTAATAAGGTGGAATGAACTGGTTCACACTCTTTATAACCAGACGTATAACAGTATAGAGTGCAGTGTAACCTAAATTACGTTAAGAGGACATACTCCTAGCATACAGAATGTCAGGCACTAATTTCCTGTAGGCAATAGACTGTAGTATAGAGGTAAGTTTTCAAGAATGTATTATAGTGGCAGGCTTATGAAGAAAGTAAAGTCACTAAGTGTCCCTTGAAGCTAAGATAAAGGTGACGTTGTCCCTGTACATGCCATGAAGGAATATATGGGAGCAGAGGTATAGTTGCTCTCATTCTTCACTTTGGCATTAGGTAGAGGTGAGTGGTCATCTACACACCCCTGCTGCTTTAGCCTGGGAAACAACCCTGGAGTTTATTGAAGGCAGGCTTCAGAGTTGGTCTAGACAATTTGGAGGAAAGTCTCTTAACCCTGCCAGGATTCGAACCCCAGACTCTCTGGTCCGTAGCCTAGTCACTATACCGACTGTGCTATCCGACCTCTTTGTCCAGTTAGCTTGAAGATCATAATTAACAAGTGCAGTAATTTACACTGTGGGTAGTACACGAATGGTAACTAGGGTTTTTGGAAAGCGTGCCTACTGAGTATTATGATCTTGTGATTGTAATGTGTTGAGGTTACTCTGAATGCACTATTTTGTGTGATGGGCTGTACAGTCAAGGTCATAATGTAATACTGTTATTCACAATTAAAAGAAGCTCTTAACCTTTAAACTACTAAATCATGCTACAAGTATGTGGTATACAGAAACCTTAAAGGAATCTACACTTGAGGAAAGAATAACTTACAATGAGGAAACTACTGTACAAAATCTTCTAAAATGAGACTTATACACCCTAATTAAATACTTGACATAAAAAAGCCTTCAATGAGGTAAATGCTTGAACTTTCAATGCAATGTTCTTGCTTACTACAATATATAAAACTTCAAAATTACATAAGTGACATGTGTAGTTACAAATTTATTTACATAAGATGTCATTTGTTTTTATAACGATTAAAATTTCAGTTATGCTCCCAGATATCTTGTATCGAATAATAAGAACTGATAATAAATTTTAGTTGTGATTTGACAGTTGATGTTAATTTAGTTCTTAAGATATTGGTAAAGAACGTTACTTTATCGCAGTTGGTAGCTGAACCTCTTATCATTGTATTTGACTATGTTTATACTGTTAACATTTCATTTGATGTAATAGTGACCCTCAGACAGAGAGCTGGAACATTTTTGGGTATCTTGATTTATGCTTTGGTTTCTGGTAGGTGAGCTTCTAGTTTTGTGACACATGCCTGGCTTCTCTTGGAACTACATTTTGCTGTGTTGCTGGTGTCAACAGTGTACATTACTGTATTTATCACTTTATACTGATTTAGCAAACCATTATCAGTGAACATCCTGCCATATGTGTGTGAATGTTTCAGTCACCAGATCTTGGAACCTGGGAAGATACCCCTGGGTGGGAGGATCAGGCTCAAGAAGATTGGGACCCTGACACAATTCTGAGAGAAAAACGCCGTTTGGAGAGGCAGCGAAGACTGTTAGAGCAGCAGCAGAAACGTCAGGAACGAGAACAAGTAAAAGTGGCTCGACCTGTTGCTTTAGGAGCGAAGTTAAGCTGACGATAATTCCACATAAGGATGTTGGTACTGAAATACAGTGAGTTCACTTGAGTTCCAGTGTGTAAATACAGTTTGAAAAGATGTGTGTTCTGTTGGCCTGTGGTAATTTCCACTCTGTTAAGGTATTTTATGAAGTTTAGATACAATTTAAAATTTATTGCCAAATAATGGCAGGTTACTTTGTTGTATGATGCTTGCCCTCAGCATAAGAAAAGTACTTATAGAACTGCAAGGTGAGCTTGTTGTTGGGTTTGTGATGACTGCTTTGTATGATGTTTGAAATACTTCTGTTCCATCAGGTAACAGTATTTTATAAACATGGGTGTGAATGATGGTAACTTAAGGAAAAATTAAAACTCAATTGAAAACTTAAACTAGAATTGTGTGAAATGTATACAGTTAACAAACTAAATAATTAGTTTCTAATTGCATTAAAAATGCACTAAATGATCCAAGATTTGAAAAAAATGTTGCTTGGACCAACATTCCCCATCTGTTCAGGCAGTACCGGTTGTGATCTGAGTGACGTAATTCGGTTTGACAGTGCACTGTGTGTCTAGGTCTGTGTGTGCTTAATACTAAAAGTACAAGTGCACTTGACTGTAAGCATGGTATGAGGTACACAAACAATAATATGTAGAAATTTATGACATATAAAGCTGCAGTTTTACTGTAAAATTTCCTACTTCTACTAACCCTTTCATAAATCCCATTAAACAGATTGTTGGAGGATTTGTATTCATAACACATCAACCTGCACAGAATGTTTATTGTGTTCAGAGACATGCAGACCAAAAAGAAGGGAACACTGTTTTATGTGGCTTCACATGTTGCACCAAATTTGGGCTGTTTTACTTTATGACAGTTAGGGTAGTTGTTACTGCTGCTGTGATTTGCCATGGTCCAGGGTTCGCGCATTTTGGATTACTTCAGACACTTGTCATAGCTCATGAATGTGTTGTTCACCTTGTGGCAAAATTATGGTTGGTGAACAGAACTGCTGCATTCAGAACAGTATAAAAAATGTGACCTCAGTGCATTAAATGATATGACTGGCTGAGAAGAGTCCAGCGTGCAGTGAATTAATATTTACAGTTGTAGGTTAGAGTGGATAAAGATGGCTTGCTGGGAACAAGAGTTTTATCCCAAGGAGGAGTGTTAAGCCACCTCATAAATCTTCCTGCTTCTTGTAATAATAATCTGCAGCTGTATATGTCACAGTTTCCAGTTGGTCTGTGTAGTCCAGTTCATTTGGTTTGCAGACTGCTGGTATAGAAGAGTGCTAGTATGATCACTTTGCTTATTTGTGGCATTATGAACTGCTCAACAGTAGTATGTTTGCCACTGAAAATTTCTAATTTCTGTTCTTAATTTATGTACTGATTCACACTTCTTATGGTTGGAGGTGAAATTAGTATCTCTGCAGTTGTCTCATACAAAGATCTGAATAAATTCCTTGCCATCAGTTTAAATTAGGTTTAATTACCACTGGAATTGTGCCAAAATGCAGAACCATTGACGTGTAGTGTTCTGCTGTCAAAATTGAAGTGTTCTGTACAAGTGCTAAAATCAGAGTGCTCTTGCCCTCACTCAGGTGTTACTACATCAACAACATGCTGTGTATTCGTGGGTTTCAAATTCTGAATTGGCAGTTTGGTTTGCTCTGGACTTCTTGGCTGTGGAACCCTGAATTCATTCAGAAAAGCCCAATCAAATTTGATTGGGCTGTGCTGATGGCAAATTATCTCTTTCCTCAGTGAGGCCATAACATATTCAAAAGATTATCTTGTTGCTGACAAAAACGAAGAAGGGGTCTCCATTTTCTTGTTAAATTCATGCATGTCTCTAGAAAAATGGTGCTGCCCAAACATGCCTCCTGGCCCCTGAAGCACAAACTAATTTTGTATAATTCTGTCAGTTCAATTATTGATCCAAGGTTTGTCCTCATCACTGCCCTAATTATGCTTTCTTAATTAACATAAATCAAATAATTTCTAAACACTCCAGTTTGTGGTCCCATCGGCGATTGAACTGTGGACTTTTGCCGGTCACAAGGACATGAACCAGCCTCATTGTTCCATTATACATACATTTCCCACCTTGTTTAATAACAAATTTTGGCGTGTGTGAAATACTTCAGTATGGAAAGTGTAATTGGGCCAGGTAGCTCAGTCGGTATAGCGACTGACTGCGGGCTGGATGGTCCGGGACTGAATCCCGGTGGGGACGAGATTTTCCGCCCATCCAGATTGGCCTTGGGGCCCACCCAGCCTCCTGTAAAATGGGTACCAGGTCTCTCCTGGGGTTAAGTGTGGCCGGGGCATGCTGCTGACCACTCACCCCCTTCTAGTGCTGCGGTCATGGAAGAGTAGAGCTATACCTCTACCCACCCTCTGGTGGGCCACGCTGGGCCTGTAATGGGATCACTTTACCTTTTTACGGAAAGTGTCAAGGTAAGTTTATCTTTCTGCATTATATTAATGCTTGAAATACATACTTTTAAAAAATGCAACGTGTTCACTACTCATTGTTTTACTGGCCTTTGCTTGATGTAACCTCATCATGCAATGTTCATCACAACTCATGGTGTATATGTTGCTAACACAGTCATAAATATGCTGTAGAAAATTTTGTGTCTGATGGAAAATCTGGTTTGTTGTCTACATTTAAACTTTGTTGGACAGTTGCAAAAATGGTGGTGCTGGCATCCAAATTTGAAGTCTGCCTCCCAACCTGCGGGAATCTGTACGTTGTCCTTGTTATGCAAGTTCTTCATTGGTTAGTGGAAATGCAAAGTCAGGTACTTCCCGTTTCTTCAACTGTGAAAATATGTGGCTGGATTTTCAAAATTGGTATGGCAGATTTTTAAGTCTGACACAAGAAATAAGATGAATGAAGATAGTGAGATGAAGCCTACCTTACAGCTAAAGTAAATAGTAGAGAAATACAGCAGTGACTAGTAATACTTTGGATCCAGATATTATTTTGCTTACGCTGTATAAAGATGATGTATCCAGCCAACCACATTGCACACTAATGAAATGATTTTGGGCAGTAATTTGCCTAACAGTAAAAAGATACTTACTCTAATGAAGGAAATAATTAGAAAAATGGGTGGTGCATGAACTAGAGAGTCATGCAGGAGTTTGTGTAAGAGATTAGAAATTGTACCCTTCCATATGAATACATGTTTTCATTTATGAACTTCATCATACATATCTAAGACAAATTTCAAATTAAGCCGCACAAAGTATTAACACACAAAAAAGTACAATTTTCAGACCAGTTGCCAACCTTTCATGTTTGCAGAAAAGTAATTACTATGCTTGCATAAAAAGTTTCAACAATTTACCTTGTAGACTCATGTATCTTATCAATGAAACAGTTCACTTAAAGTGGCATGAAATAGATAGCCATACTTAATTACACATTCCTTTAGCTCTGTTGATGAATTCAAATGTACAAAATGCCTCTTATTGTTTGCTGTATATATAATGGACTTAGTGGAACATCTGAATACGTATGTCAGTTTGTTACATATATCATTTGACCAAGCTGTAACAAAAAATTCATTGTTACTACTCTGCAATATTAGTGATATCACAAAATCTTTTGCTGAAAATGTTTCCTTCTAAATTATAATTTTTTCCTTGTTCATGAATTTGTCTTCCTTTTCAGTCTGTGGAAGACACAGAAATTTAAAATATGTACTTCTTAGGTGCGTACGAAAAATTGCGAAAAGTGACTACGAGCTTTGTCATGTCTGTGTAGAACAACTTGGCTCCCACTGAATGGATTTTCATGCAATTTGCTATTTGAGCATTTTTTGAAACTCTTTCAAAAAAACCTAAGTTTGATTAAAATTTGACAAGCATAATGGGTACTTTACATGAAGACCTATGCACATTTATAATAATGTCTCACAGAATTCTTCTGAAAATTGAGAAATGTTGCAGACAAAAGTTGTAGAGAAAATCAGAACACACACAGGTTGAGAGAGGATGGCCACCTACAGGTGTGATGATACCAGATGCTGTACAATACAATTCTGACCTCCTGATGATGAGCACATAGTGCTCGAAACATGTAGAAGCATACAATAAACTTATTATAAAACAAGAGTTTGTGCATTAAGTTGGTTAATTATGATGATTATAATGAAATGCACGGTCAGCAAAACATCAAAAAAAGATTAACTTAAGTTTGTGATGTGGCACATTTTAGCCATTCAGCTTCAACCCTGCAGTCAGGTGACACTGGCCTAACTTTGAATTTTGGCAACATGCGATTAAAGAAAGACAAGAAAATGTTATCCACAAGACTTTCAGGCAGCGGACAGGACATGCGTGTTATGGTGGAACATCAAGTGATTCAACTACAATAAAAAGCCGTTTTCTGTATCTTCGACTTGATGCATCTTCCCTGTTGTCACCATCCCCACCGATATTCCCTGTGATGGAGGAGGATCCCTAGAAGGTCAGGTACAGTACTCACCAGTTTCAATCAGCTGCTGTGGCTTATCTAGCTATGTTAACTGTTCTTACTGTTGCTCTTCAGGTCATGATTCTGATTTGCCTAAACCAGAAGTCTCCAGTTAATTTTGCACATGCTCCCATGTGTATAGTAGACTGCATTATGCATGAAGAAGATGAAAATCAAACACTTTACAGGTTCACACAACTGTGGGATATCACAAAAATTTTTACTTAATACATTTTATGGAAAATAATGTCTGTATGTCAACATAAAATTTCATTACACTGATAGATGTCTTTTTGATACTAATGTAGAGCCCACTGTGGTGTTGGTGTGGTATTTACACACACACACAAAAACCGGCCAAAATGTGCAGACATTAAAACAAGCCTGACTTGAAAGGAACTATTTTATATATTTAATACTCATATAAAAAAATTCTTATCCCTAATACTGTCATTCACTGTGCAGAACACAGAAATTAGTACAAAAAATGATATATAACACTATAAATAATATATATATACACACACACACAAATAAGTCTATAGCGCAACTATGGAATATATGCAAATTCTAATTCTAGGCGGATGATTTGGAAAAACACAGCAAATAAAATTACAGCCTCTGTGTAAAATAAGAATCCATATACATTTTATTACAACCCCAAAATAATCAATGATTTTTTACAAAATACAACATCTGGTCAAGTGTGTTATACATCCTGAAGAAAGCAAAATGATCAGCAGTTTTGTTACCTTGCAGTCTTTTGAATATCTACAAATCCACAAAATTTAATGTAAGATATATGAAACCGAAGCAAACAAAGAGAGCATATGGGTTTTCTTTCCTGTAGTAATTAAATATGTAAGTAATTGACAGCGCATTGAGTACTCGAGCAACAGCTTTACAATACAACTTTTACATTTTACCATTCATGAACACTAGAACCATGAATTGTTTTGTTCAGTTACAATGCTTCCATTACCAACTTTAAGGCACAGGATTTTAAATCTGTATTTGAAGGTTTTTGGGCTAAACAGTGCTACCACTACATAATGCCAAGCATTATATTGCTCTTGCTAAGCTTCTGTAATCAATTATCAGTCCCTTCCAAGTGCCATTCATGGAACAGTTTGTAACTACAGATAACACCCAATACTTAACACCGAACACAAAGCACCCTTCTCTGAAGAATTAATCCTGATATTAATTCCATTTGAGATTTTTTACAGCAATATACATAAGACACACAGTTTACAATGTCCTATAACATGGAGTGCCCTTACTCATTCTTTGATTGTTCCCAGCAGTACTCAAATGGATAATGCTTCTCTGTCTGTTCATTAGTCAGCAATTCTTCATTTCGCTCAAAATCTCGAACCTGTCCAAGTGCACTAACACCACCTTCAGGCACAGACAGGCCTGTTATTTCAGTGAATAATTCCTCTGCAGACTTAATTTCACTGGAAACTTTCTTCTTAAAAAAATTTGAAATATTAACACAATCTCTGTACAAGAATTCGAGTGCTTTGGGATGGTTGCAATCAACAGACTGACTGACATCAATGAACCAACACTGTTTATTGTGCCATAAAATATTGTACTCTGATAAGTCTGCATGTACTAAATGAGCGTCTTCGTACAGACTCTTCATTCCTGCAGTAGTTTTGACATAAGCTTCTTTCAATTCAGCATGGTCCAGAAAGGCTTCCTTTAGCTTTTCAGCTGGTTTGTGTCCTTCTCCAATGAAGGACATGACCAGGATATGTTTCTTTAAAATTACAACATCTGGACAGAGAATGCCACATTTACGCATCCTTGTCAGATTGTGCATCTCTTTTTCTGCCCACATATGTATAATTTTCCTTGGATTTTGCTTTGAAAATCTCTCTTTGAATCTGTAGTCATCCTGAATGTATTTATCTCTTGTTTTGAATTCATTCAAAGTTGTCTTAAAAATTTTGATAGCACACTCCTTGGGTACTACACTATCTCTTCCAGCTCCACCATCAGCATGAAGAACTATTGCTTCCTTACCAGTACTGATGATGCCATTAACTCTGTCCAATACATCTTGATTCACAAGACGATACAGTAGCAAACGGGTTCGAGCATCAACACTCATTTCTGCTGTAGCTTGTTCTGTCTTATCATGCAAACGATGCCTACGGGACTGTTCACTGCGTGAGTGGACTTTCAGACTGTTGAATACTTTATTGGACAACTGCATATCAAAGCCACCACCATCCCCTGTTTGGAACTCTGGAGGAAACTCCATAACACGACAAGCATTTCGGCGACCAGACATTGTCATATCATGTTTAGTTACCATTTCTTCACCCTGTTTCTTGTACCCACATTTAGGTATACCTTTGAAAGCTTTTTCGGTCGTTACAAAACTATCCCACAATCGATGCTTGTCATCAATGTCTTCGTGCTCTGAATCACTGCCATATATAAGATTTTCGGGGATGACACGGTAATTTGAATAAGATATACATACTTTTGACGAGCCATTAAATTTATCTTCTGTCCTTTTCAGCATGCTGTCATATTCTTTATCAAACTGAGCCTGCAACAACTGTGCAATCGTGTGGTCACTGTCACAACCTGGAGCGCATTCCATAATCGGTACTGGTTCTGGTTTTACAACAAAGTTTTTGATATAACGCTCTTCTTCTTTAATGTGCAAGTCCTTCGCCAATTCTTCGGACATAATATCAGCTAGGCAAATTGGTTCAGCTGGTTGCTTCAATTTTCCCCATGGCGAGGCTGGGACATTTGCTGCCGTTGCAGAATCCATTCTTTTGTGCCTATAGGATGAAGCACTGTTCTTACAGACAAATGACAGTTTTGTTTCAGCTAATGTCTACACTTGCCCAACACTTCCAGCAACCCCACACCCTTTTTCCTGATGCCCCTCCTCACTTCGTAACCTACTATAACCTTTCCGACATTTCTATTATCTGTGACCACGGGAAGCCGGTAGAAGCAGTGCTGACACAATGCGCTAGGTACCATGGAAATACGTAAGGAATCGTAGCGGCAGACTATATTGTGCGACCAAAGAAATTTTAAAAGTTTTTTAATGTTTCACAAAAAATTAGGAACTATAGCGGGAACGTTTAGTGGTGAAAGACGGCTGGAGGGGCTTACTGATAACACGTTGATAGTGTTAGATTCCATTTGTGCCAGATTTTAATGAGATGAAGAGTACTGCTAGCCAACAGTTTAGATCCCTAATGCTCATTGTGATCACACCGACATAGTGCTCTGTTAATAAGATTTATCAGCCAGATTAATTTTTTAGGTACCTTGTAAAATGTGTTACGTTTCTTGTATAACCAATCAGTTTCGAGCACATGAGGTCCACAAGTACGGTACATTCGTTCATCGTTGGCTACCATGTGTCAGGACGCTATGCATTATGGGAATTGATCAGCGCTTCCGTCCCCGGCGTAGAAATGAAGTACTAGTCATAAGTGTGGGCTGTGGAAGGTTGTTCCGTGGTGGCTCGTGGCTTGTCTAAGGGTTCAGTGTGTGGTGTGACAATGGCAGGTGTGGTGTATGGGAAAGTGAACAGCTGATTATTATTTTGTTTGTTTATGTGTGAATCGTGATCTAAATGTGGTCACAATGCCTGTTCGGAAGTACAGAAGAGACACTAGTGAAGTTAGCTGTTGTTTGAAGTACGTGATATTTGGATTTAACGTGATGTTTTGGGTGAGTACATAAACAATGTCAATGATCTTGTAGAGCTGATGGCGGTTTGTGTTAGGTGATTTACCTTCCTGATTTTCTTCCAAAAGGTAGATGAAGTTCGTCATAATTTGTGCAAGGTAGTGTGATCAGGTGTACGGCAGACTTTTCGAACTGTTAGTGGACTTACTTTTTGTAATGTTTCTCTTTTATTTGTAATTCGAAGTCTGTTAAATTCTCAGGCAGCTGAGAGATTGTTTTTATTATTATGTAACATTGCTGATTAATTTTTGTTTAAGAGACTGTTATGGTGACATCGTTAAAATACGTACAGTATTTAAATTGTCATTCCTGTACCACATGTTGTGTGCTCGAAGTGACATTCTTTGTGTCAACGGATCTTTTTTCGGTAGATGAGAAGTGTAATTATAGATCGTTCCTGTATGTGTCGTGGGATTTTTGCGATAATAAGTGTGAAATGTATGTGTTAGAGCAGTCGTTATTACAAAACAGACATTCGTGTGATCAGCGACAAATAGTTTGCTCGATTACGCTGTGTAGCGAAAAGGAAGTACGGCTTTCCATCCACCATATGCAACACGGTTGAGCAGAATACAGATAGATTTATATTCCAGCGTTTTATACGACGGTACAAGTAAGATGACTGACGAAATATTTTGGTTGAAATTGAATTTTATAAATATGTCAGCCAATCGAAATGCGAAACTTGTGATAATGATCCACCGGTTCACGTCTGTGATTAATGATTGACAACAAAGAAGTGTGTTCTGTTTCACGGAATAATATGATTATTGAGTTACTTTTAAAACTGTATGACATTGAAGATTAAACATTTGTTTTTTTCTTTTTATGATGCTGAACGTTTGAAGTTTTTCTTTTTATAAATTCGCTGTTAGGCATTTGTTGATGAAAGGAGGGAATCGTAGCATATTTTAAAATGAGCGCAGTGCTAATGTTTATACTGAAGGTCAGGTCATCCGTTGGGGCCTACATGCATTTTAGTTAACTCTGTAAACGTCTTGGACAGAAGATAAGCTAATGTGTCGCCACTGTACAATTTAAAAGCATTTTACTGAAACAGGAAGAACCTTCTGTATTTTTGCCTGTGTGATTGAAAGATTCATTCATTCATCTATCCTTGGGTTAAATATATGTTGTGCTGAATGGGTAACAAGAGAATTTGAATTTGGGAACTAAGATTGGACTTTTAGTCTGAAGCAATAATAAATGATCTGTAGTGATAGCCCAGTATTCAAAAGCGGTTGGTTTATCATGGAAGGTAAATTGATTTCCTTTTTAATTAATGTAGTGCTTATGTTTGAGACACTCGTTTTATAGCTATTCTAAACATTCATCTGTTTTTGTGAATGGTTTTTATTAAAAAAACCATGTAATCTTAGAAGTTTGCATGAAATGAGTAGGGTTGCATTTATTCTGTCACTGAATGCAACATTTATTATTGGAAATATTTAATGTATGATGTCAAATTGGTGAAAGAGACTTTCTCCTTTTTATGGGTGCATACAATGGTCAGTAGTATTTCCAGAAACCCATGACGTTTTTTATTTGTAAATTTTGGGAGCATTATAAGAATTTACATGTAGATACTGAAATAGTATCTAGAAGTGGAAGGGAAATAAATTATAAAATAATACAATTAATTGGAGTGTTGTGCAGGAGTGCTGTTACTTTTCCTTTATAATACAGTGTATATTGGTTATTTTAGAATGTAACAGAAGTTGATACAGAGCCTTCATATATGAATTGCAATCATACAGAATACTGTAATTGCCTCTTTTTATTAGCTCATGATCAGATTATAGTACCTTAGATAACGAATATATTTTATCTTTGGACTGATTGCCATAGAGAGGTGATATCATCGCTGAGGAGCAAAGATGATGCTGCTGCTCTGCAGTTCTCAGTCTGGCAATAAAAACTATTTTTTTTTTAGTACTAAAGTGAGTATTTATACATAACCATTGATGAAGTACACTAATTATGAATGTAATACAAAATTTTTCACTTACTAAAAAATGTTTGTGTTTAGAATTAATGACTGTAAAAGAAAATTTTTAATGATTGAGGTATGTGAAAAAGTAAGACATTGATTTATGTAGACAGCAGTGTATAGGCTGTGAAAGAAACAATGGCATTTCCGTAGAACTAATTAGATTGCAGTAGTTCTGTAGTATAAAATACCCGTTACTAGAAATTTGCCAGAAACAAATGTTACAACAATCCTGTGGATTGATAATCATATCCTTGGAGCTGGGATAGCATTGCTGTTAGAGTAACCAGGCTGTTGGATGTGTAGTTGATACCAGAGGCTGTTTACCTGGGGTAAAGCGGTAGTGACATGAAGCTGACCACTTACATCTGTCTAGTGCTGAGGTTTTGAATGTTTGGAAATACACCTCCACTCTGCCATGTGCCTTAACGGCATGTTTATGCCTTATATGGCCCTTAGTACTGGACATTAATTTGAAGAAGGGCAATAGCAGAAATACTTTCCTCATAGTGGTCACAGGAAACAAAATGATAATCCATAAGTGCATGCAAAGGTTTAGGACAAATTGGAAATAACGGTAATATTAAAGTCTGTAAATTATTTGGAGGGGTTTTTAGATGTCAACATCCTGTTGTGTTTTAAATCAAGTTTATGTATACATTGTTGCTAGTTGTGTTAGTGTGAATATAATGGCAAGGGTATTTGGAAAACGTGCTAGAAAATGAATAGAAAACTGATCTGTCATTATTATCCAAAGAGCAGAAGCTGTCAAGGATGTGCCATAGAAAGGATGGAGTGAGTTGTTTTGATTCGTGTAACCAGACAGGCCAGCATCTTGTGTGTGATACTGTTGGTGGTGGTAATGTGGGAGTGATTGGAAACTTGATTACTTTTTTCAGCTTCATTTCACTTTGACTGCATACTTAAAGCTTGAAGTTTGACACAACACCATTTGCATGTCATGTTCAATAAGAATATGTTAAAGGAATAGAGAGACAGATGTTAACACAGCATTATTAATGCTGTAGTGTTGTAAATTATTAGAAATAATTGTAATAATAATTGAAGGCATGAGAAATCTGTCAATGATATATCTTAAACGTGACTGCTTTTCAGCTTTGTTTGTCGATTACTGGGTGGCTCCTTTTATTACCATCATAGCAATTGGTAGACTCCAGTTGAAATGAAATGGCGCACGGTGACGCACGGGAGGGGAAGTTAAGGGGAAACTGGCGAATGGAGTGGGTAGCCAGTACTCTTCAGACTACCTCGGAACATGAAGTATCCAGCATTAATATCGCTGATGCGCACACCTCGGCTGCCAGTAGTCGACTGAACTGACGCCCCCGCCGATTTAAATGGACTCGTCCGTTTCGCCGAAAGACGAAATCTGGTTTCTGCGCGTGTGCCGTCGCATTTCAACTGGCCTCTACCCACGGTAATTTATCTGAACAGAATTGTAGATGGCGTTGTTGCAGTTGTATTGGTGCTATATGTGTATAACTTTGTTTTCGGTGTACTGGTTTTAATTATTTCATTCAAGAGAGAGTAACAATTGAATAAAACAAGACATATGGCATTGTACAGAAACATAGTGGCATTTTTTTCATTTTTAGTTTGGTGGTTTGTCTGTCCGTCTGGGTGGAAGAACTCGGCTATCATCGGTCTGATCTTCTTGACATTTTGTATTTTAAAAATCTCTTAAAATATGTTTATAAAATATAAATTCGTCTAAAGTCGAACAAAAGTGACAGAAACTAGGCGTGAAGACCTACGTACATTTTGTGATTTAAGATTTTTATAAAGTCTCTTGTTTCTACCGGGTTTTGAACCACGAACCATGCAGCCCTTAGCAGTCGCAATGCCGATTGTTCTTTCCCTGTTTTCAGGTAATTTTTTATGGTAGGAAAATCTGTGGATGGAATTTAATATGTGTTTTGAAATAAGACAAATGACAACTCTTTCAGACGTTGTGAGTTTGTGTATGTGGAACAATGACATCTGAACTCCCTACTGTGAAGATTCTGGTACTCGAGTTCATGAAAGAACATTGTGTTGTATATGTCAGAGTTACGTAGTTACATTAATAATGATTATAGAATGTACCAGAACGTGTGAATAGCGAACCACAACAATATGTACCGCTGCACTGCATGACTGACCGTTAACACACACACACACTTACTTACTTACCTAACTTACTCCACGGAGCAGAGTCTTTCTTGAGAAGCTAACCATTTTTCAGCTAGTCAAGAAATTCCTCGCCTTGTATGGAACCTGAAAGTTCATTACCGCATTCACCATTGCCAGCCACCTGTCCCTATCCTGAGCCAGCTCGATCCAGTCCATACCCCCCACATCCCACTTCCTGAAGATCCATCTTAGTATTATAATCCCTTTTGCCGCAAGGTCTCCCAAGTTGTCTATTGCCCTCAGGTTTCCCCACCAAAACCCTGTCTACACATCTCCTCTCCCACATACGTGCCACATGTGCCCCGCCCATCTCATTCTTCTCTATTTGATCATGTGAACAATATGTCCCCAGCAGTACAGTTCACTAAGCTCCTCAGTATGTAGTTTTCTCCACTCCCCTATTACCTCGTCCCTTTTAGGCCCAAATATTCTCCTCAACACCCTGTTCTCAAACACCCTCAGCCTACGTTCCTCCCTCATTGTGAGCGACCAAGTCCCACACCCATACACAACAACAGGCAAAATTATAATTCCGTATTTCTTTAAATGTGTAGTGGGTCCCTGTCACCACGGCATGGCGCGTCCTCAGGTTGCGGATAGAGGAACGACCTCCTTTATGGAGGGTAGCTGCGAATAAATTGAATAAGCA
>Ga0123352_10003883_pt1 | contig 21815 bp, 13 predicted proteins | sample TergutLab28metaG_FD_89700 | JGI IMG/M metagenome (GOLD analysis project Ga0123352, IMG submission 89700) | Labiotermes labralis P1 segment gut microbial communities from Petit-Saut dam, French Guiana - Lab288 P1 | ecosystem: Host-associated > Arthropoda: Insects > Digestive system > Gut ...
ATGTTCCGTGTGCCATTTGTAATGTTCCGTGTGCCATTTGTAATGTTCCGTGTGCCATTTGTAATGTTCCGTGTGCCATTTGTAATGTTCCGTGTGCCATTTGTAATGTTCCGTTTGCCATTTCTGCTGGTTTTACTTCTTCAACTTGTACAGTTTTTTGTTCTTAATAACACGAAATTTTGTCGTCAAAAACCCACGAATTTTATGCATTTTCATAGTAACTTGTAATTTCTAATCCTGCTCTGGTTTTTTGTTTATGACACCATGTTCAGATCTTTCGTAGAAACATGCCACCTCCATCTTCAGGAAAAGAATTTTTATGAATTTCTTACCGTCAAAACCTCAGTACCGACATAAAATCAGTTGTTCACCAAGATTTTATGGTAAAATGTAACCATTACGTAAGCGTTGTTAGTAATGATTATAAACATATTTAAGGGCACGCGGTGTCCCATTTGGTTGAGGCAGTGCGCTACAAGCCGGAAGGTCGCGGGTTCGTTTCCGAATGGTGTCAATGGAATTTTTCATTGACATAAACCTTCCGGCCGCACTATGGCCCTGGGTTAACTCAGCATCTAAGAGAAATGAGTACCAGGAATATTTCCTGTGGGTAAAGTCGGACGGTGTGTAAGACTTTACAACCTTACCACCTTCGTGTACCGATTGTCTTGAAATCTGGGATCCTCAGCCTCCTGGAACCCTCAGGGCCTGTCCAGGCCTCTAATGGGATATTTAGGTTGTTGGAACTGTCGGATAGATTTCGTAAGAGCACAGGGACACTTAGGGATATCTAGCATCTAGGCTCGAGAGTCCATATATTTCCTGCTGATGTACAGTCTGCTTCCTAGTCAATAGTCCTTCAAGAGAAAGGTTGTAATTTTGCTCAGTGCCTCTACCAGCAACCCTGACGCGTGCCATCCTGACTATCGCTGTAGAGTTTCATATTCCTGAAGACGACTTGTGGTTATGCTGAAAACTATGGAAGAAACGACGATAGCAAACATTAGGTTTCTGAATTCTATCTTATGTATTATTCCCCTGCAGTCCTCGTGTCAATTGTACGAGATAGGATACCGACACGTTCACAAAACGCCGATGGTTGTTCGGAGACAGAAATTATCTCCACTCAATCGACTCAACTGAACAAACCTCATGACGGAGACTGAACGATCTTTCGAAGAATTTTACTTCTGTAACTAAAAAGAGAAGATGATTGATGTATGTGTCATTCCGTACACAAACGTTCGTAGTTTCTGTCACAGGCAGCAAAAAATTTAGTCGCCATTTACAAATTCTTTAATTTCACAGCAGGCCCAATTTTTAAGTTTATCCTCTTTGACACTGTTAGTTCTCTGTTCTGTTTCATTAAGAAAGTGTTGTTTCAGAAATTGTTATATGTGAGTCTTCACTGGGTCACTCGACCAATAGACCCAGCGGAATAGGTCCCCCATTTTGAGCGAAGGAAACAGCATAACCAATTCCGAAATGTGGTGCTTTTTAAATTTAAAACCTACATGATAAATGGGGACCGCAGTAGCACAGTGGATAAGGTGCTGTGCTACAAAACGGAAGGTCGCTGGTTCGATTCCAGAAGGTGTCATTGGGATTTTTCATTGACATAATCTTTACTGCCGTACTATGGCCCTGGGGTCGACTCAGCCTCTAATAGAAATGAGTACCAGGAGTATTTCCTGGGGGTAAAGACGGCCGGAGCGTAAGGCTGATAACCTTACCACCATCCTGGGCCATTGTCACGTAATCTGGGAACCTTAACTTCTTGGTACCCTCTGTGCCACTCCAGGCCTGTAACGGGACTGATTTACCTTGCATGGTAAATAACATGCAAGGCAACGAACTGATTATGAAACGTTCAGAAATGAAACGGACTCACGCGTGGCGACATCTGAAGACCTGACTCTAAAGAGGTGGCTCGACGTACGAGTATCGCCACACTAAATTTACAGATATGCTACTTATCGCCTCTCCTCTCTTAACCTACTGTATAGCTACTTGCTTTTATATCTTTCTCGTGGAATTTATTTATTGTCAGAAGGATGAAGAAAGCTGTATAATGACGAGCATAAAGTCGTAGTCTCCTTAATGTTAGGGTGTATTAAGTTTAGGCGTATGAAGTGGCCGAAACCCGAAACATTTCGAGATATTGAGAAGTTTTTGAAGAATATTATTTGGTAAATTTTATGGAAAGAAAACACCAGGTCCTGTGGGCCTAGATAGTAGAGTAATACTAAAATTTAAGTGTACTCTCCATTCCGATAATAAAATTAGGTTCATACCTTTGGCCTGTTTACAATTTGAAGGAAGTTCCTTCAGCTGATTTCAGAGAACAAAGATATTCCTCTGTTTCTTTCAGAAAATAAGAAAATTTCTCCAGCATATCGTATAAAATAAAATTCTTATAGAAGCCGAGAACAAAGTAATACTTGTCGTTTGTTCCTTGGAAAGGGGAAATTTCTCAAGCCTATTTCAAAGTACAAGAGAAATTATATATTGTAGTTTGTTTCAGAGAACAGGGAACTTTCTGTAGGCTGTGTCATAAAAGAACGAGACTTTTCTTGTTTGTCCCGTTTAGCAGGTTTTGTGTTCATCTCCAGCAAGTCGATATGCAAATGGATGGATCAATTCTGGTGAAAAAGGAAAAACTCGCCAGACAGTACGGCTGTCCACGGTTTGGGAAGTGCGGGTTAACAGGAGTAAAGGTTTTGTCGAGTTGGTGCATACATGTCGCTGGAACCCCTATGCAAGATGTCACCCTGGGGATGTACAACAGTTTACAGTGATCAGCACATTACCGGCATGGAGTGAAAACCTCATAGCAATGCTAATGCAAAGTGGCAATGTTCAGCTTTGTTAATAGGCGCTTGATAACAGAAGCGAGTGCACGCCGCACACTCTAAATGAATTGCATGCCTGTTTGTGTTTCGTTACAGCGCAGTCCTGGATGGTTTGAGTGGCTGGCGCAAACAGAAGCCAACTAAACACCTTCCATTGTACGGTTAGATATGTGAATGTCGTCCCAACGGTATTACGTTGTCTCTATGTTCCACATATTCCGAAATAAGTTGATGTATATTTAGCAACCCTGTACAGAACTTCAGCGTGTAGAGGACAGAATTCTTGTTTTGCGTTCTGGAGATCGTCGGTTCAAATCTCCGTGCCCGTACTGGCTGTCCTGAGATATTTGTAATTTTTCGCAGCATCTGCAGGTGAAATACGGAGACGTAAGGTCATTATAGACTACAGTCGCATTCTGCCACAACTTCCCAAATCATTATTGACCAATAATGCATAATTTGACTACATAATATGGAATATGAGCAAATTAAGAGGCCTTCAAATAAATAGAGAATAAATAAAGAATAACAAGTCAAAATGATAACATAATAAACAAAGAAATTCGTAGTATTGCAATACATAATTTTAAAAGCCAATCCCGGTGACCGCGCGGTCTAAGGTGTGGGTCTGCGGCGACCCGCTTGCTGGGATTGCGGGTTCGAATCCCATCTGGAACATAGATGTTTGTCTCTGGTGAATGTTGTGTTGTCAGGTAGAGATCTCTGTAAAGGGCTGATCACTCGTCCAGAGGAGTCCTACCGACTGTGGTGTTTCCAATCAGTGTGATCGCGAAGCCCTGTAAGGGGAGACCACGACCCGGAATCGGATCGAAGCGCATGAAAAAATAATGATTTTACAAGTAAAACATTAAAACTTATCGTGTTTCGACTCCTAAAGAATCTTCTTCAGTGAGGAAACATAAATCACAAATATATAAAATATGTTTCATTGATGTTTTCTCCCTGGAGATAATTCTTAAGGAATCGAAACATGATGGATTTTTAATGTTTTAATCGTAAAAATATGCATTGCAATATTGTGCATTTTGTTGGTTATTATATTATAGATTATTATTTAATGCACAGAAATGAATACCGTAGAAGAGCACGTCACATTATAGTAGAAAATAATCATTGCACCGACATCAGAGAACTCCTTCACTGAGCCACATACTGTAGCATGTTAGTCTATATCACAACTTCAGTGGATATTCTTTTAAAATTATAATTAAAATCACCATCGCGTCTACTCGTTCTAATAAATGGGTTGTCAGTGAGATTCTAAAGTCAAAATATATTACTCCTTTCTTGTTGCCCCTCTTAGCCTGTGAGCTGTAGGATCAAGAACTTGGGGCTCGAATATTGGTAGTGTCAAGAAATTTTTTAGCGTTTACAGCGTTCTCAAGGGCTCTAAGAACCCACCAAGTTACCCATTTAATGGGTACCGAGGGTTCTACACATGTAGGTACCAACGCCGGGGCATGAAGCTGTACAACTGGCCTTCATCTTACACGAGAGTGAGTCAAATGAAAACCGTAAATATTTACATTTTTAATAATATACACTTAAGGTTTTCATTTGACTCTCACTCGCACATAAGTGCATACGGAGAAGTACCTCCATTTGTCATAGGTCTTAAATTCTAATGCTGAATTAGGCACAGTGACAAATACACATTTAGGTTAAACTGTGAAACTGAAGTTATGCTGTTCTACAAGTTAATTTCCTCACCATTTAGCACGCCTCATCTCTCTCTCTCTGTAAATGCAAAGGGTTTTGCTAACGTGTGGTTGCCTCAAATACGCTTGAGAATTTTCACGGAAAGTAGGGAGCGCGTTTTAAGTAATTGTGTTCTTAGAAAGGTTGATTTAAAGCTGTGAACATTAAGGAAACTGGGTTAATATTTACACAGTGATTTCAGATAGCATAAGACAGAATTTTCAGAGTGTAACGCGCTTTGCAAAATCAGATGTACCATGAGCGATCAGTGGTTTTCTCGGCGGTGTTTGTGAAGATTAGTCTGGTATGATATTAAGCTTTGTCGAGTGGCAGTTTGTTACCGACAGGTAAGAGGCTCTCGTTGCCTCAATCTTTTTTGAATTACCAAGAACATGGTAGCAGCAAGCTGCTCCGAAGCCTGGTAACCAATTACAAATCGACAAAACATCATACCCTAGAATACTTTAGTCTTAATCAGATTCGTTTTAGCTTCTTATTTTTTACGCTCTTCAACATACGGTTATGTCTTTTTGACAGATTTCTTCTCCACGATCTTTCGTATCATTTCTTTCTTAAGATCAGTGACAGTATGACTTTAATTGGGCTACACTTTGATATGTTCTGAAAGTTCATACTTCATTCCTTGTGTGACTAGTCATTTGTTAAATGAATGAGGAAATAGCACTTGGAAAGCTATTCAAAGGTAGAAAGTTCACAGGAGAGAAAACTTTAGGTATCCTTCCTTATAAGATCAAAAGTAAAGGGGAAACCAAGCTGAAAAAACAGAAGCCAAGTTGAAAGAAGAATGAGAAGTAGTTTGTATGTAGGACCCATAGGCTATTAATCGAGAGAGAAACATATAGGTCGCACCTAGAAATGAAAACTCAGTGCAAAGGCTGCAAAACAGAAAAACGCCATGGCATAGAATTTACGATTAATGTTTCACTAACAGCTTACAACATGGGATAAGGGATGTGCACTGCAGAAACCTTGGCGTTAGCAAGCACATCGTTGTTCCATAATGTGACTCAACAATTTATTATTATTATTATTATTATTATTATACGGTATGGATGTCTCTTGACACAGGCCTTTTCTTCCGGATGCTTCTCTTGAACCAGCGGTGATCCCCACCGCTCAGACTTCAAGCTTCACACTGCAGTACTTTCCGTATTATGTGTGATGTTCCAAGTATAGCTGTCTTTTGTAGTGAATCTATCGAATGTTTTCCTTAAGCTTCTCGTAACTATTCCAGTGGCTCCAATTATTACTGGTATAATCGTACATTTCAGGTTCCACATTCGTTGTACCTCTAGGCATAAACTCTTGTATTTTAACTTCTTTTCCGCTTCCTTTTGCACAACATTTCTGTCTGCAGGTATTGCCACATCTATCAGTGTGCATGTTTTCTCTTTTTGTTTCTAATTATTATATCGGCCTATTTGCTGTAACTTCTATGTCTGTGTGTACTGCTTGATTCCACAACACTGTGGCATCTCCCTCTTCATACACTGGCTTAGGAATGTGTGTGTGCCATTTGTCTATCTATCTATCTATCTACCTATCTATCTATTTCTTTATTATTATTGTAGTTTTTTTACATAGACGTATGAATGGACAAAAACAGATGGGTTGGTGGAGGATGACAGTTGTAGCGTTGGCCGCTACATACGTAGTGCAGGAACACTTGACAGCACTGTGTGCTCTAGCGAACAGAGGATGGCCATGGAACTTCCGCTATTAAACAATTTTAAGCTCACGGAACTGTTTTTTTCCTCCTTTTCCTCTTTATAAAGCTCATGCTCCTCACTCATGGAGAATTAAACTATCAAGCCATTACATAAATATCGCGCTGACAGTAACCACGAAATAACAAAGATTTGATGTAATTATTAATTTCACAGCGTAAGAACTGCTCCTTGATTGGTGTGTCGTAGAGTACGAGGCGAGGAACGAGAACTTTAATGGCACCAAAAAGTTTTGCATGCGCGCAATTAATGGTATTTTGAATAGCAATGATTTCGTTTAATCATATGTGTCCATACACACATTTGTATGTAGATCTGTGATTTGAAGTTCTGTCCCTATTCTCTCGTCTAGTTGTAGTTATTATTAGTAATTAAGACTACGTACGCAAGGTGGCAGCGTTTGCAGTGATATTGAAGTGTCTATGCTTCAGTCGGTATGACAACGTCCAGGTTACCCATACAACTTATCTATAGCTTGTATCCCTGCGTATTGAGCTATCTTTCAAGAACTTCTGAAGTTCATAGCGTGTGTACTCGGTGAAAGTGACTCAGTAGGGTCCATCAAGAGCTATAATTAATAATAGTAGATCGAGTGAAGGGTTTCTTTGCTCATTAGAGCCACATGTATAAAAATATCAAAGTTTTCCCTTTAAATATTACATAAATGTTTATGTTTACGGGTAATACGAAGAACAGTAGCAATGAGATAGAATGTGGACGGCATAAAGATGGACCAAGATCAGATACAGTCCTTTTCTGTAATAGACGAGAAATTTTTTCCATGTGTGAGCGAATATACGCCTTCAAAATAACTTTCCCGTGGAGTAAATTACGATATATGCAAATGCACGCAAGACATTACAAAATCAGTTAAATAACTTTCGCTATTTCGGCTCGTAACAATAATACTCTCGCCGATCCAAGTGGTCACGTTGTCTGATGTGTGGTTCTGCGGCCACTCGGTTGCTGGGATTGCAGGTTCGAATCCCGCCAGGGCATGGATTTTTGTCCCTTGTGAGTGTAATGTACTGTCAGGTAGTGGTTTCTTGTCGGGCTGCTCACTCGCCCAGAGGAGTATTACGGAATGTGGTATGTCCAACGAGTAAGATCGCAAAGCCAAGTAAGGGGACGCCGTGACCCGGAATCAGGTCGAAGCGCCACAGGATGAAATAAAGTCATCGATCAACCTCGTGTAGCGGTAAGGTCCTACAACTCTAATCGAGAGACACCTGGTTCGGATCTCTGCCGGACGTAGGCTATCCTGACTGATGTTTTTCGTGTTTTTCATTAGTTCGGAAAAATACCACGAATATTACATCTATTACCCTAAGGTCGCCTCCTTCCAAATTCATAAAGTTCATGATCAGCCATCGTATCATCGGACTTACGTAATCTGATTTGTTTCAAATAAACCACAAAACATATTATATGCGTACGTCGTGTGTACGGTGCGGATGGTGCCGTGCACCGCACCATCCGCACCGTACACACGACCTACGCAGCGACTCTCAAGACCACCACCCATCCAAAAACTCGGTGCGGAAAACCATAAGCTGCATCTCAACATCCAATGCTCCTGATGATGGGCGTATGTACCCGAAACATGTCGAGCTAAGAATATTAATAAAATTACCTTGTTGCATCAAGTTGGCATTTCAAGTTATTTCACGGAACAACTGATCTTTATGGCCGCAACATCACTGCTCTACTGCGATATTAAATATAGTACAGTGTCGTAATTTAGGTAAAATCCCTACTTCTCTCTCCTCCCCCCTATATGAAAAGGAGTGTGGTTTTTAGAAAATAGGTCCTGCATCTGCTTATACAATGTGCTTAATCCAAATTCCTCGTCCTCCCCTCCCTTCTCATACTACTGCTTTCTTCCAAAAGAGAATAAAAATACATTGGTTTTCACTAAATTGAATGTTGTGTAATCCCCAATTGGAATTCTATTCCCGTGTGTATGTTCAAAATCGCAGAATTTAGAACATCGTTCTCTTGCTGCTGCTGCCGCCGCCATCTAACGGCAGGTATAGGAGAGGAACAGGGTATTGAAGTAGATTTATCTGGAGGAATTTAAAACCTATCCGTTGAATTAAAACAGAGGGCTAGCTGTTGCTGTAGGTTCCTGCCTTTGTCAAATAAAACATCATGGATTTAACCCGGCTTTGCTACTACCGCAGGTTAATTTATGTAACGCTGAACGAAGTATTTTCAGAAAGGGTTTTGGCTCAGCGCTGGGTTGAAATTTTTCATGTGACTACTCGCAGTCAATCTAGAGTGACTGACGAACAGGTTTAATTTGTAATGTCGGATCCACGTTTAGTATAGGATGTAACCCGTAAAAGTGTTTAGTAGAAAATGAGGCGGTGAAAGTTTGAAATTTTCCGGACTTTTTGCCTACTAACGTGCAGTTCACTATCTCATTTCACTTAGCAGCAGTTGTTCTTGTAATGTGTGTGTGTGTGAATGTGTGTGTGTGTGTGTGAATGTGTGTTCACTTACACATAACGAGAAACACTAGTTTGAGTAATAATTGCAGTGTTTTTTAAAATAACTTTCAGTATACATATTTTAAGGGGGAACGCTGTAGCACAGTGGCTAAGATGCTGTGCTACAAATCGGAAGGTCGCTGGCTCGATCCCAGTGTTGTCAGTGGATTTTTCATTGATATAAATTCTCTCCGATCGCACTATGGCCCTGGGGTCGACTCAGCCTCTAACAGAAATCAGTACCAGGAGTATTTCCTGGGGGCAAAAGCGGCCGGTGCGTAAGGCTGACAACCCACCACCACCCCTTGCCGTTGTCACGATATCTCGGAACCCTAACTGCCTGGAACCCTCTGGGCCTGTCCAGGCTTGTAATGGGATTGCTTTACTTTTTCCTTGAATTTTCTTTGAGAAATATATACAGAGTGATTCAGAAGAAAATTGCAATATTTTCGGATGCGATTTTATCGGTTACTGTAAAAAAAAAGTTCATATGAAAAAGTGTCAAATTTGAACAGTAATCGATAAAGATAAATTACTGACTGTTTAATTTTTTTAATTATAATTTTATGTTTAAACAGTTCACATTAAGAAAAACCCGCGACATGTGCACAGCAGATGCGAATTTCACTGAGGCTGACGGTGGGAATTTTGAGCTTTTATTGTGAACTATAGCAACTTTGTCATTTCTGTGTAACAAAGTTATGATTTAAACATTAATTTAAAATAAGAATTAAATTAGCAGTAAATAATTTTCCTTCCTTTATAACCATTCAAAAGTATACACATATTTCAGTAAGCTTTCTTTCTCACAATGACCGATACTATCACCTCCCAATGTATTAAACTTTCCTCCGGAATCACCTTGTGTTTACATTCCTTGTGTTAACAGGTCACAAATAGCTTTGGGTTTGCCAGATGTCCAGTCATTTTTTTTATTACATAAATGTAAATCAGAGTAATTGAAGGTATGTAGCGAATTGTGTTGTTCGTAACACGAAAGGCGTTAACTAAAAAAATGTATTAACATTTTTTATGTCTTTGGCTAAATATGCTATATAAAAGAACATAACAGATCTTCGTACAGTTCTGCCAATAACTGTAAAGTAATTAATTGTTTGAAGGACGGCTTTAAATGAATGTGTATTTGCATGAAATTAAAATTCCTCTGCTTTAGTCAGAAATCTCTTGTATATTCTAGTATCTTATCACCCCCACGAACATAAACTATCACACATCGTTGCGCTGCTTCTCCATTTATTCACGTATGCCTATACCCTATTCCAAACACGGATATTATTATGAAAACGGAGAAGTCGTTTATGAAATTTGTACCCTTAGGGACTTCATATCCTTAGCATTCTTTGTCTGTAAATTATGAATCATTTGTTAGTTTTTGACATATGACATTTTCAAACGGCAGTCTGAGTGAGTCACTTAGTTCATGAAGAGTAACGGACTGAAGGACAAAAAATATTCTGCCCTCACCACGTCATGGAAACAGAATACGTCCGTACGTCAGTTCCGCTAGATTCTTCAACGGACAGAAACTGACAGATGACCTATATCAATAGTATGATACGAAACGGTGAAATGTGGACAGCTCGTGCGCTATGAAAGTCGGACGTGAGTCCGCACCGCACATTCATTTTGGTTTATAAATTCTCTTTTACGTTACCCTTATCACCCTCTGTTCCCCCTCGTATCTGATCTTGTTTGCTAGATATGCGTAACTGCTTTCACCATGTAAAAACGATCTAGGCTGACTTCTATATTGTTCTTTGGGCCCATATTTCCTTTACAAATACACATTACGCGGCCCCACAGCGGATAATGGCACATTAATAAGCAGGGCTTTCTACAATAAATAATCAGTAACGCCACTTTTGTGACGTTTATTTACTGGAAGTTCGAACCCCTTTGAAGGCGAATTTTCGGCGTCCGTCCAGAGCGGCCCCAAGGCCCAGCCATTCTCTCGTAAAATGGGTAACAGGTCACTTTCCCAGGGTTAAAGCGGCCGTGGGGTGATGTTGACTACTCGTTGCCATCTAATGCCGTGTTTAAAGAAACGGTACAGCTATACCTGTGGGCATCAACCCCCCTCCCCCCCAAGGCTTCTAGCATGTTTTAGGATGAACTTAATATTTTACCTTCATTTAAAGGAATTTCGGGCACTCAAATGTAACTCTTTATGTGCAGAATTTGTCTGCTTTATGTACTTCGAGCACAAATCTCGGAACGGCATTCAACCTTTCGAAGAAATTAATATACATGATATTGGAACATAAATTTCTGTCACCATATATATGTTCCAATAACTGCACTGTAATTACACACAATAACATACAAACTTGTGGTAGTCCAGCATGTTTAGGCCATCCTCTGCGACATAAATAGATATTACTCTATTCCTGTTCCTTGAATACTTCCTTGAGGATGGCCAAAAAAGGCCGAAACAGTTAGGAGTTTTACCAGGTGTTTGTATGTTATTGTGTCTTATTATAGTTGAGTTGTTGGAATATACAATATATGGCGATGTCTTACTGCATGGGACGCGAACAGTTTCAGACTTTGCTGTGTTGATTACATCCGTCAATTTATTATGGCCTCCTGTTTCAGCGGTTTGAATTCTTAAAATTGCCTTGCAGCGTCATGTGGATTGAATTGGCAGAAACTTGTAATGTCTTGTCGTAAACTGAGATCCAAAGTAAATACGTGTTTAGCTGAGGAGGTTTGAAATCCCCTTACCCTATCAGAGTTCTACAGAAACAACTCAGATTCTGGAGTCTGCCTGTAAGAATCCTTCAGACTGCAAAACGACAGTAGTCGTACGACACGTGTAGTTTAGTATTGCTTATGTTTCTTTCACTTCCAATACTCTACACAGAATCTTTGATATTTGAACATCTCATGGCTTCATGCATCAAAAATACGCAGTCTGTCATACGAAACGTCCATAGCCTCGTCCAAAACGACCGACTTCTCCACTGATTACTGTCTCGTATTTCCTTTTTTTCAATTTTCAGTGTCCTTCCTTTCCTCCAGGTTCTCCAGTATCTGTCTGCGTTTTCTTCCTCGTCTTCCCGTTACTTGTACACTTCCTTATACCTTTTTAGAATAACGCGTGCTAGAAGGCAATTCTTAGGCTTCTTCCTCTAAGGGCTATGACCCTAAAAATTAAGTACCCTCCAGCATTTTAAGCCGTTGTGTTGGCAAAAACTACCAACGTTTCGGAGGGACCTGCAGCCTTGATAATTGAATTAAAAAGGCATGTTCTTTATACGCACGGCATCTTACTGCCGTCCAAGTGTTATATTTCGAAATATAACGAACAGGCATCACGTAAAAGGTAAGGCCTTTAGCTTAGGTAAAAATTCAAGTGGCGAACATCCAACAGATGGGGAATTGTTATTATTCAAATTATTTTGTGGAAATGGGGGAAATTTAGACGGGTAGATGTAAATGTGCAACATGAAACACGTATGGCAAGAATACGAACTAATAATATTCACGTCACGTAAGGGGGTTATTCAAATGAAACAAGTTTAGAGACTGTTCTGGGTGGAAGAAAAACATATACTATTAGTCAGTGTGTACTGATTTGTAAATTGCAGGCCATGATTAAAATCCACAAATAGGCTTATCATGCACAGTCTTTTTATCGGGAGAAGTTCTGCGTATGAAAATTGCGCATTGTGTCCGGAAACGTACTTCAGGTTTCTCTGTCTGTCTGGCTGGCTGGCTGTCTGTACGTCTTATCATTTTGTTACTCCGGACACAAGAAAATTTGTCTGTCCGAAATCGGACAGTTTTTGTTTTAAAATTGTCGTCCAACCACATACAAATTTATGTGTTTCAAAAAATATAATTGAGCCGTCCGTAAATGAAATGTTATTTTGAAGATTTTACAGGGCTTCAAGCCTTCCTATAACAACCTTCTACTTCGTCCATATTTTAGTCATTTTTCATCTTTCGGTTGGTTTAACAGAATTAACATCGACCAGAGTTTCACCGATTGCGTATTGAGAGCGGAGTTCATATTTATTATCAAGCAAATTTCCATTTATGAAATAAAATATTTCTTTCCATGCCAGATTGTTTTATTTGTCAGCGGACATAAAGCAGATGCATGTTCTGTGTGGGGGGAAATTAATATGTAATGGAGTCAACAGAACATGGAACACGGTAGAGAGGCACACGCAGCATGGAGTATGAAACAAAACGTTATGCTGTGTTGCGTGTCCGCTGCGGTTTGAAACTGGGGACACAGTGACTTCATAATCAGACAGCACATGAAAGTAGAAACGCGTGTTTGATTCTCTCACAATCTTCGTTACATAGTGAAAAGAAATTATAGATTTTTTTTATAATCAAGGGTAGTAATGGACTTTGTAACTTTTTCACTCCCAAGAAAGGTAATTAACTCGATGAAGCGGATTCCTTTTTAAGAAGCTGTTACTCGGTCGGCTATTCAAGAAATTCCTCTCCATTTATGGAACCCCTGAGTTTATTACTGTGGGAACCAGAATTCTTACTGAACCATATTCTGAGCCGGTTAAATCTCGTCCATAAGATGACAGCACGGATTTATATTACCTAATTTTTTTTTTTGTTTTCTCACTATCTACGTCTAGCCCTTCTAATCTGCATCTTCCGTTCTTTCTCACTACATTTGTAATGAAATCTCCATCTTACCCTTCGTGCTACACGTCTAACCAATTTTATCGTTATTGACTTTGTCACTTTGATAATAATTTGGGAAGAATGAAAAACATTAAACTGAACCGCTATCGTCTTTGGTACCGTGCCGTGTAGTCTGGAAGCTCATTACCAACTTTTCGAAAGAATCTGATATTTCTGTGTTCACAGTAATAACTTCTACGCCCTGAATATAGACGCAGTATATTTTCTCCAGAACTATCTGCAAAGTGCACGGCGTCACTTAACCGAAGACCCCATTTTTCATGTTAACGGTTATGAGAAACACAGACGTCATAATGAAACAGCCATCAGACCAAATTGGGATTTCCTACTAACATTTCTACTGTGCAGCTCTCAGATTTAGGTGCTGCACGTTTCTAGTCACACCTTGTTCCGCTCTACCTACTGTATTTGATATAAAGGTCTACCTTGTATTTCGTGCATGTGCTGGAGGAGGCCCTTCTACTTCGTGTAGCTTCGACAAGGTGATGGAACCTGCCGCACTCTGACGACAATATTCTATTGAAATTCGTCACTCGTAAAGATGTAACATTTCCGGGTACCGATTGTCGTTGGGAGGGTTTCCACGAAGGGTTGTTAGGAACAAAAGCTCTGTCATGGCGACCAACCCTGTTCTTCCTACCACATTAGTCAACACGTCTCCTGTAGCGTGGACAGATGGACGTCCGAGACGCTGCTACACGTTGCACGTCTCTCTTATTACCACCTTCTAACGACCATGCATTTTTCACTTCATTTCTCCCTCCCTTGATTTCCTCTGTTTTCTTTATTCCTTCTTACCTTTTCCAATCTGCCTGTCCTCTTTCTGTCCCTTGTTTTTCTCCTTCGTCATTTTCAACATTCGTGCCTCCTTTAATGGTTACACAAACCCTCTCTTCGCTCCCAGTTTCTGCCTGTTCTTAAGTTACTGTGTTCTGGGGGATGTAACATGTCGCTTGTTGGACAGATACCCACGTTTTGAACCTGCTTCATCCTTCTTCATAGTGGCTTGTTTTATCAAATTTCTTAAACAATGAAGTTTTGTACGCTACCCAGAGCAGCGAATTTCAGATTGTGTATAATATATGTTTACTGCAAAGGTTGTTGTGTCAAGGCATCTCACACTCTTGGGTGAGAAGGTTAGTGGGAAAAAAGATTTTGGTAGAAATATCTACATGAAAGAGACCACTTGAAAGATTTAGGTGTACTTAATTAGTTATTCCTTCAGTCAATGGTGAATCAATCATCAATTAGTCAATTTAGTCAGTTAGTTAGTTAGGTTCGTACGTAGATATAAAATCCATACTTTATTCGTCGTCATTTACTAGCATAGCATTGATGCGAAAATATTTTTTAAACTTGACATGTACGACGTAATTAGAGTTTCTAGTAGTGAACATTGTACACAGAATTGGATTATATCAATGTATTATTAAGAAGTGATATGTCCTGTTAGGCTTACTGTAGGGACTTAACAAATTAAAGAAAAATATGTCCAGGAAGGTCTTCCCAGAACCTTTAAAAAGTAAAATTTATTTAATAATTGTCGAACGAGATACAACAAGAATCAGTCTATTTATTATTCTGCAAGTTCACTCTACATGTTTCGGGTACTAACCACACCCATCATCAGGAGTACACAAAACTGTAACTACAGCCTCCGGTACTGGTCAGCTACCTCCCTCTAACGTGGCCAAGCTAGCTAGGCCACGGTGGAAGGAGTTAGCTGCACAAAAAAAAGACCAGTACCTGAGTCTGTAGTTACAGTTTCGTGTACTCCTGAGGATGGGTGTGGTTGACACCCGAAACATGTAGAGTGAACTTGCAGAATAATAAATAGACTGCTTCGTGTTCTCGTTGGACAATTATTAAATAAATTTTATCAGCGATGCACGGAACCATGAACATAAAATTCTTTGAAAGGTACCGACCTTCATATAATTTCACTAAAGCTAATTAGAATGGCAGTAGAACCCAAGTTTCCGCTAAAATTAAGGCATGCCATTGCTGGAGCTGCTGTAGGGGAGCACTTCAACATTTCATTCAGAACTTCCCGCACATAGATTTAAGTGCCCGCAGCATATTACTAACGAACCTTTTCACATCAATAATAATTTTCAGGGGGACTGCATAAATATTGTACCTTCATAATGTTTGACTCCATATTAAATTTTAAACAGGAAAACACAAAAACTTTCTCGATAAGCATTTTCGTATAAACTTATTTCTTCGATCAGCTACGTAAATCACCTCAAGTAACAGCCATAACAGACTTTAATTTGGAGCGGAAGTAACTTCGAACAGGCACTATCATGCACAAACCATCCTACATACACAATACAGCCATCCTTCAACTCCTCTCCCTGGAATTTCATTAAGGAAGACTTCCTGTTCCCCGAAATAATCCCCATACCACCATACCCACTATTATCTAATGTAAGCGCTAATGTCCCCTCTATCTTCCTACAAACCTCTCTTCATTTCATTTACCGAGAAGGAAAAGAGTAACACCGAAAACGATATCCTTCTGCCTTCTTGTCTTCAAAACTTCCCCCACACTGATATAATTTATCTTTTGTCTTAATAAAGGCGGGTAGAAATTGATCAACGCTTCTTCCTACATTTTGCGCTGGGAAGCATCATTATGTGTGATGATATTTTGTAAAACAGAGCAACAATGTGGTGTACATCATATGGAGTTTTTGTAACTGAACTGAGTATTCACACGAGCAGCGACGTCACCTGTTACCTACCTACATTCTCTTGAAGGTAAACCCAGTAGGAGAATAATAAGATTCCTTCTTTGTTGCGAACAACTTATGGGTGTGTGTATATCTTTAACCAATATTCTATTTGTTTAGTGCTAGGGAGCCTTATATTCATGACTTGGTGCATAAAATATTTTGCAAGCAACCAAAATCTTCTACGTAGGTTGCTTTTGAAATGTGACCTGTCGTCATCAGTTGACAACCAAATATAAAACAAACAAGAGACGAAATTTACGTATAAGGTAAGGTTTCGGCGCGTTAGTACGCCATTGTTGAGTGGAAAAGCAATATTTATTACATATTCTTTGTGTGTGTTGGTAAACCTAGGTGTCGAGCATGCAACGCGCGTGAGCCATATTCTCTCATAAACGGCACGATTTTAGGAACAAGTTAGGTAGGTTTCACCTTTTTTATAGGCCACGAAGACCCTTAAGGTGAGTAGAGGTATAGCTCTACTCTTTCTAGGACCTCGGCACACTAGATGGGGTGGGGGGTCAGCAGAACGCCCCGACTGCCTCTTTCCCCGGGAAAGACCCGGTACCCATTTTACAGGAGGCTGGGTGGGCCCCAGGACCGGTCTGGACGGGCGGAAAATCTCGTCGCCACCGGCATTCGATCCCGGACCCTCCAGCCCGTAGCTCAGCCGCTATACCGACTGAGCTACTGGGCCCACAGAAACAAGTTACTGAACACAAAATGTGTGTTTTGCTTTTCTCTACAAATTTGTTTGGAACATTTTTCATTCTAAGAACAATCGAGCGAGATATAATAAAAAATGTGTGTTGTTCTTCACGTCACGTATTCATTATTCTTGTCAGATTTTAACGAAATTTGAATTTTCTCGGCAACTTTTTGAAAAATATTTGAATATCAAATTTTATGAAAATCCGTCCAGTTTTCGAGTTGTTCCATCCGGACAGACGGACTGACATGATCAAGTTAGCAGTCGCTTTTCGCTGTTTTGTGAACGCGCCCGAAAAACTGAGAATGAATGCCCTCTACGTAGTGTTTATGTATGTTCAGACTACTATATGAATGTTAAAGAAATTCGGTAGCGAGGGTGTGGACTGGATTTAACTGGCTGAGGGTACGTTCCAGTGATGGACCTTTGTGAAAATAATAATCAAATTATAATTGGCTCTTTCGTTCATTTCCCTGCTTTCTAGTCTTACATGCATTTCTCTGGCACGCGTACTTTATTACTGATTCCCTCTCTGCTATTTGTCGTTTACGTTTATATTTCTTTCTTTACTGTTATTTCCTTTTTCTACATCTGAATGTATTTTAATGTATTTACAATTATATTAAACATACTCGTGATTTCAAAGAATAATGTGGATTTCGAAGAAATATCAGGCGAAGTCGTCCAATTATGTTGGACAGACTGACCGTACAAGCAGCGGAATATCTGAATATTACAATACCATGGGCAAGACTGTTCAATGACGCCGTTCGGTGGTGTGGGGGATGCCAACACCAAATCGTGCCAAGAAGGCCAGAACTCGTATCGTAATGGCGTGTAATTTAGAAAGCTTTCACCTGCAGCAAAGGGAAACTGTTAACTTACGTAATCAGTCTAATGAGCTCCCCACTCTCCTCCTTCCATTCCACTCAGCCGGACTCTAATCACTTCCAACTACCACTGTCAACTCTGGAGGTAGAGCAGATCCTTCAGTGTCCTAGCTTCCTTCTCCAAATCCTTGCAGAAGATTCCTTGTTGCAAATGTAACATTCTCTCAGCTAGACAAGCAATTCACCACATCCTCTTCATGCAATCGTGCTCAGAATAGCCCTCCATTTCCTGAGCAAGATAAATCCAATCCACACCATCACACCTTACTTTCTTATAGTCCATTTGAATAATATCTTCCCATCTCTACGTTAGTCTTAAAAGATATTTCTTCCTTCCAGTTTTTCCCACCTAACTTTGTAGGTATTAAGTAGGCGACAGATGCGTGCTACATTCTAGTTCATCTCATCGTGCTTGGTTCTATTACGTAATTAACAACGGTGAATATTAGCTACAAATTATGTTTCTCCTGTTTTGCAGCTTCTGAAACCACAACTTGTCTCCTTTCCTTCAATCTACGTTATTCCCTTCATATAACAGACGAAACTTAACACTTATACAAAACAAGAGGTAAATTGTAGGTTTTTGTATTTTCATGTGTGAGGGGAATCGGAATAGCGTAGTAAGTGTTGTGGCTAGTCTACGGCTGGGACAGTCTGATGTTCGAGCCCCAGCAAGGAAAAAAATTTCTCCAAACCCTCTATACAGCTTTGGGGCCCACAAAGCTTCCTATTAAATTGGTACCAGAAGCCCTTCCCACGGAAACAAATTAGCACGGTCCCTATGCTTAACAGATAGCTCCATCCAGTGCTGAGGTTAAGAATGGTATTTATCATGCAATGCACATGCACCATATTGTTATCTGTGGCCTGCCAGCATCTGCAGTATTTTTACCAGGAACCAAAACAGTAAAACCTGTAAACTTTCAAAAAGCCATACACATTCGGCTATCGGGCAGCATTGAACAGCAATGCCTTTTCTCTTGTTTTAGTTATTTAACTGTGTATTGTCTAACCTCAGTAATTTAATAGACTTTTTTATGTTTGGAACATATTGGCAAGTATTACTTGATTTAATATTGACACGCGGTGGCGCAGTCTGTTGAGACACTGCGCTACAAGCTTAAAGGTCTCGGGTTCGATTCCCGATGTGGTCATTGGAACTTTTCATTGACATAATCCTTCCGGCCACATTATGGCCCTGGGGTTGACTAAGACTCCAACAGAAATGAGTACCAGGAAAATTTCCTGGGGTTAAAGGCGGCCGGTGCTTAGGGCTGACAACCTAACCACCTTCATATGCTGATTATCTTGAAATCTGGAGCCCCCAATCTCCTGGAACCCTCAGGGCCTGTCCAGGCCTGTAATGGGATCGCTTTACTTCGTACAGCAGTTTTTACCCTCACACTGTTTTTTGTCTCATGTTTTTCTTGCAACAAAGCATGATTATTTACCTATACAGCAGTAAACAACGCTCTCTTGTAGTTAAATATTGTGTAGTTGATGCGTCGGTGTGTACGAAGTTTGTTTTCGCCTTATTCCAGTTCGCGATTCTTATAGCGAAAATCTGTCTTTCGTGTCACAAGCAATGCTTTGTTACTGTACACTGTCAAACACTTGCAGATCTGTCATCTGTCTGAACATCATCACTGCCTCTGGCCCTACGTGTCCAGTTCAAATAACAGTGGGACGTGCAATTACATGTTTATTTACAGGTAGATCGACAGCTGCAGAGTAAGCACCTTACGGTAACTGCGGGCAGCCTAACACGGCGGCGCTACGAGTCCATTCTAAACATTCCCTGTCTACTCACAGTCAGATATGCGCACACACAAACAGAACTCGAAGCAGACCGCGTTTTATGTCACGTACAGCCCAAATTACATTAAATAAATTTAACTGTCTTAAATATTCTCATGTAAATACTCGTTATTTTGTATACAACCAGGCTTAACACCAAAAAAGTCAGAAATGTTTAGCAGATAGTATGCCTGTTTTCCGTATGTGGGCTGGGTAGCTCAGTCGGTATAGCGACTGACTTCGAGCTGAATGGTCCGGGATCAAATCCCGGTGGGGACGAGATTTTCCGCCAGTCCAGACCGGCACTAGGGCCCATCCAGCCTCCTGTAAAATAGGTACCGGGTCTTTCCCGGGGGTAAAGTGCGGCCGGGGTGTGCTGCTGACCACTCACCCCCTTCTATTGCCGCGGTCATGGAAGAGTACAGCTATACCTCTACCCACTCTCTGGGCCACACCGGACCTGTAACGAGAAAACTTTACCTTTACCTCACAGTAAATAGCCATTATTTACCTAAAACATTATTTGATTATTATTTATGATTAAACCAAATAATTTTCGTAAAATTACAACAGAATTTTCTCATATAACATGTAATTAATTTTAGTCTTTAAATGATTAAGCACGACAAACTTTGCTTAAAATATTGGCCCTAAATGGAGCTGATACAGGTTGTTATAAGGAACCCAGAAAATGGGACTATTTCTGGCTGGATGCATGTTTGTTACACAAGAGCAGTTCTGAAATGGGCTACAGCACACCATAGGTATGTTAAACAACAAGGAAAAATGTGTGTCAGACAATTTTCTCGATGGCCAAATATAAGATGCATTGACAGATTAACTTCAACAACGTTTTTTGGTGTGTGGAATAAACTTATTGTGAAACAAATTTTATGCATCAAGTTGGTTAAATACTGAGATAAATATACTGAGATGCACGGTCAGCAAAACGTCAAAAGAATAAAATAATGTTGTCTTATTGTGAAGAGAGAAAACAGAATTAAAATACTATTTGCAACCTTATTATGAAGGACGTTGAAGAAGTAGGATATAATTTTCCAGCAGAGTAGAGGGTCCGAGAGCTACATCGTGTGGAAATGTAGCTCAACTATAAAGCAGCCGATTGCACTAAAAGAGTTATTGCGTACGTACACCGTAAAACTTCGGTTTTCACCTTCTGATTCCATAAAACGTAGGGACATTTTAGACCAGCTCCCGAAGAAACACACTCCATTGAATTTTTCATATCCTGTTTCTCACAGGGAGAAGTTAAGACACGCTACATGCGTGACGCATTTGTCTACATTGAAGTTCGTGCAGTTGCCTTACGCAATAATTCTACGTTATGTACAGTGTGCTGTATCAAACTCATGGGGCTGCTCTTGACACTTATGTCTGTAGTTATGTAGATAGCTTGTGTCATTGTGAATTTTCGTCTGTGTGTTGCACAACTTTTTACCAGTGTCTGTGTGTTGCACATCTTTTTTACCAGTACTTGACCCTGATTATACCACGTGCTACCTGCCCTAGCTTCATTCAGACCAATCTTGTACAGAAATTTCACTCACGTAATAGGAAGCCTATAGCTTTCACTCTGCAAGTATATTGCTAGGCTTAGAAACAATGATCTGTGTCCGTTTCCATAAAGGAACAAAATACTTATTTCAAATTTATACATCCCGCTGTGTTCTCGTATGACTACTTAATAAATAAAAACCGTTAACAGAACTGCCTCTCCTGCACAACAAACGCAGCTGCTGAGAAGCTCACCCAGTCTCTTATCCAAAGGGTATCCGTCGATCTGTTCGAGAGTAAAGCAGCTGGAGTTTGAAACTGACCGGCCACATCTATCTAGCTTCGATATTAAGAGTGCGTGAAGACAAACCTGTATCAAGTTTCAATACTAACAACGTGTAAAGACACAGCTCTATCTGGTTTCGACGTTAATAATCCGCGAAGACACACCTACAGTCCCTATTTTTTTTTTGAACTTATGTTACACACAAGGATAGGTCTTATGTTTATTGGACCGTGCATCATCTTGAGAGTTGAATAAAGAGAGACCAACTTGATGTCACTTGCTTTATTATTTCATTATGAAGCAGTGCTTCAGCCTGCATCCGGATACCACACCACCCCAGCCAAACCACAACGTAACACCAACACGCA
>Ga0123352_10003884_pt1 | contig 21812 bp, 24 predicted proteins | sample TergutLab28metaG_FD_89700 | JGI IMG/M metagenome (GOLD analysis project Ga0123352, IMG submission 89700) | Labiotermes labralis P1 segment gut microbial communities from Petit-Saut dam, French Guiana - Lab288 P1 | ecosystem: Host-associated > Arthropoda: Insects > Digestive system > Gut ...
AAATATGCTGACAGTGGGACTCGAAACAACATAGTTTGTTTCCGAAGGCTGGTGCTAACATGCATTCAACTGCCTGGGTTACATAACGAAATATGCTGATCTTGGGACTCGAAACAACATAGTTTGTTTCCAAAGGCTGGTGCTAACACGCGTTCAACTGCCTGGGCTACATAAACAAATATGCCGATAGTGGGACTCGAACCAACGGAGTTTGTTTCCGAAGGCTACTCCTAGCACACGTTCAACTGCCTGGGCTACATAAAGAAATATGCCGATAGTGGGACTCGAACCAACATAGTTTGTTTCCAAAGGCTACTGCTAGCACGCATTGAACTGCCTGGGCTACACCTGCTGTCAATAAGAACGAAGGGTCTGGTTGACTCATCCATCCTTAGTAGAAAAGCTAGCTAGCTAGCCTCACCCCCTGGGAAAGTTAATGAATTTTAATTAATGTTTTAATTTCAAATTAAGCAAATGTACTGTTGTCTTCTGTTAACATATATGTGTGGTGTGATTTATTGTAATGAATGGAAGACGGAGAAACACCACGAATGCGCAAATATGGGGAAAGAAAAACGACTCAAATTATGATGGCAACTGTATGTATGAAATATCATGCTGATGGATTTTTGTTCGACTGAGTGTACATATCTTGTTAATGATATCATTAAATAGATCATAAATAGATTAATGATAAAAACCTCCTGGTGGAATATTCATAAGATCATTATGGCTTGCCACTTTATCCACACACAATATAGTTAAAATAAGTCTAAAATCATTAAAAATGTTAAAATCATAGGTAATGGGCATACGTATTAAAACCTATGGTTGTAAAGTCTAGGAGGTTATACCATAACACATGTGGTATAGTAATATGCAATCTGCATGTGAGGGGTCATGTGAAATTCCCGTAAGTACCAGATGGTTCAATGGAAAACCGGAATTATTTGTTTACAGAGCATTTATTGCAAATACTGAAATAATTATATTATTACTGTTCAACATAGTCCCCTTCTAGTTCAATGCACTTACGCCAGTGCTTGACAAGCGTGTAGATTCCGTGGGGAAAAAATTCTTTCGGACGCGTGCGCAGCCACTCATGCACCGCTGACCGAACCTCATCGTTGTCTCGTCTCCACAATAGAGACGCCATTCTTGAACTTCTCAGTCCATTCATACACTTGTGTACGACTCATACACCTGTCACCATACTGAATTCTCATCCGACGATGAATCTCTATAGGTTTCACGCCTTCACTAAACAAAAATCTCACAACACTTCGCTGCTCTTGCTTGGTGCACTGTTGCAAGGGCACCGTCATCTTGTCGAACTGTTTCCCAGGTTCCTATGCGTGCCACGGGCGTGCCAACGCCATCTATTGGTAGCTCAAGGTCACCGTCTTCGCATACCCTACACACAATGATATTGGTCGTACACGCGATTTTTAATACAACTTTTCCGGTTTACCACTGAACGGCCCTTCTATAATACTGATGTGGAATGATACGTACTTTGTACGTATCCTAACTGGTCAATACTACTACATTTGTTTATTATAGTGTTAAAAATACAGTACAGCTGATGTTAAAAAGCTTAATATTTCCATGACGCAGAACAGCATGTACAACACTGGAGAGGTGGGGGGAGTGGAGGAGGAGGGGGAGAGGAACTAACATTAAAGGTAGCAACTTCAACTCAAAAAGCATATCATGGGCCTAATTGGCTGAGGATTTTCCATGTCACTGATGAAAAGGGATAGTGTGTGTACTAGGAAAACATAAAAATTTCCTTCTTCTTGGCAGAACATTGGCAATGAAAGTTGCTACATCCCTCAGCATTCAATGAAAAGACTTCAAAACCAGTAGAGGTTGGGCAGATTTTAAGATTTATACAAACAGAAATGGTTAGCTCTTTGCCAGACAACTATGTTACTGCAAATGTTTCCCACAGACAACCTCAAAAAACTAACAAAAAACCAGCACTTTATAAAAAATGTGCCCAAATATTACTAGCCCTTAGAATAATCATAATGCAGATGGTACCTCAGTACTTTATGATACCCTGACCAACATTACAGTTGATGCAGAGGGATCAAAATCAGTATTTCTCAAAGCAAAAGGATATGAAAAATTGATCCTTTCAGTTATGGCTGATGGTAAGAAACACATTGTTTGCTATACTAAAGAAAAGGAATCTTCTAAGAGACTAGCTTCCTAGTAGAATAAAATTTTAACGTAGAGGCAAAGAATGGATGACAGACATACTCATGGTCAAATGGCTGAGGAAAGTCTGAGACATAAGACTAGGTGCTCTTCTGAGGAAAAGAGGAATGCTGGTTTTAGTTCATTTCAAGGGTCTAAAGACAGATCTACTGACCATACCAAAATGCGCAAATCCCAGCTGCAGGTTCTTGATGTGGTAGTTACAAACCATTGAAAGACTGACTATGGTACATATATTGGGAATAGCTGGTATCTTAAAACTGCCTATTAATGCCAGCAGGAAACATAAGAAGGCCATCCAAAGCATGGCTTAGGCAGTGGATTAGGACTGCCTGGCATGACAGATCACCAGAATCCACTGCCAAGGGATTTAAAAATTGCTGTGTGTCAAACATTATTAATAGAAATGATAATGATGTACAGTGGAAGGAAGATCAAGAAGAAAATTCTTCTTGTAGCAACAAAAGGATCCCCTGTATGTTCACTAACCATTTACAGGCAAAATGTAATGTGTTTTATATAAGGCCTCAATACATACTGTGCAGTAAACACTCTCCACCTCACTTATGAAAAAGAACCAACCAGTGAATGATATATAGGGTAAAAGACGCTGTTTATTCCTAGATCTGTACAAACACATAAAACAATGTGAGCATCATGCAGAATTTTTTAAATGTTGAACCTGGTGGTTGACTGAAGGCTGGATGGTCCAGGATCAAATCCCGGTGGGGACGAGATTTTCTACCCGTCCAGACCGGCCCTGGGGCCCACCCAGCCTCCTGTAAAATGGGTACCGGGTCTTTCCTGGGGGTGAAGTGCAGCCAGGGCATGCTGCTGACCACTCACTCCATTCTAGTGCCGCGGTCATGGAAGAGTAGAGCTATACCTCTACCCACACTCTGGGCCACACTGGGCCTGTAACGGGATCACTTTAACTTTTCACCTTTTTTTTTAAACCTGGTGGTACATAAAGAAACCACTAGCCTGTAAAAGGTTAATACACTTCATGCAAATAATGCATAAATATATTGAAATACATTAACTTCCATGTAGACATATGTCAACAGAATGAACAAATTCAACAAATGCAAAAAAAAAAAAAACCTCATGAACTACAGAAAAATATACTGTTGCAGGAATACCTCAATGTCATCAATGTTTATTTTCTTGAATTCCTTCTGCATCTCCTTCATTCCAGTTTTCATAGCAGCAACTGTGGCATGTGTATCCTTAAGGGTCTGACATGCAAAATTGGCCTGCTCCATGTTGAATGATTGCTGCCGCAGATTGTCTGCTTGCTGCTCATACCTGTTAGTGTAATGAGAGTCAAACAGTGGATAAAATATACCATAAGACATGCTCTGTATTCCCACATTAAGGACAAAGAGCAAAACAAAGTTGGCAGAGGATGCTGCATTAATGGAAATGAAAGTATCTGTAATAATGGATCACATTAATGTGACTGTAAAAGTGATGAAAACTTATAACTAAAGATACGGTAAAAAAAAACATAAATCCCCACTTCTGAGTGACATTCTAATACTATTATTAGTTTCACAGTGTTTCCAAAATGAAGTACATGGCTTGAGCTGGGAGGATACGTCAGATATGCCTTAAAGTAAATAACTTCATATATTCTTGATTTTAAGTTTTTGCCATGTTCTATATGTAATATGTTTACTTTTGGGTAATTCTAATAGCCGATGTTTTGGAACCCTCTATCAGTTCCATCTTCATTGGCAGGTGGATGAAGTATGACAGAGGATGGGATGTGTGGTGTATTTATACCTGACAGGGTTCTGACAGGCTGGTGGAGGAGCCAATGGAAAGCGAGTGATTGGATGTGGGCGGGTAGGTGCACAACAAGTTGTGGAAGGGGGCAGGTATATAAGTGCAAGTGCAGGTGGCATCACTGTAGTGTACTCGGTGTATGTCTCCTTTTCTTGAGTTTGTGAAGCAGTGGTTTCCAGGATCTGCTGAGGTTGAAACCCCCATCTCTGTTGATGTTATTAGGATGCATCTCTATTTCGATGGCTGCTCTGATGAGACGATCCATGTAGCCAGTTTTAGAGGAGAGGAGTTTAGTATCCTGTAATCTGATGATGTGGTCATGATTGAAACTATGTTCAGCAACCGCCGATTTGTCGGGTTGAACCAGTCTCATGTGTCTTTTGTGTTCTTTAACATGGAGCTGGATGGACTGTCCGCTCTGTCCGATGTGAATGTGGCAAGGTGTACATCGGACAGAGTGGACAGTCCATCCAGCTCTGCATTAAAGAACATGAAAGACATGAGAATGGTTCAACCCGACAAATCAGCGGTTGCCAAACACAGTTTCAATCATGACCACATCATCAGATTACAGGATACTAAACTCCTCTCCTCTAAAACTGGCTACATGGATTGTCCCATCAGAGAAGCCATCAAAATAAGAGATACATCCTAATAACATCAACAGAGATGGGGGTTTCAACCTCAGCAGATCCTGGAAACCACTGCTACACAAACTCAAGAAAAGGAGATATCCGCCAAGTACACTATAGTGATGCAACCCGCACTCGCACTTATATACCTGCCCCCTTCCACAACCTGTTGTGCACCTACCCGCCCACATCCAGCCACTCGCCTTCCATTGGCTCCTCCACCAGCCCGCCAGAACCCTGTCAGGTATAAATACACCACACATCCCATCCTCTGTCATACTTCATCCACCTGCCTATGAAGATGGAACTGACAGAGGGTTCCGAAACGTCGGCTATTAGAACTCAGACGCTAGGGAATTACCCAAAAGAAAACATATTACAACTTCATACATGTTTTTCAGCCTGATGACTATATATTAACTAGGAATTATTCACCTTTATATCCAAATATCCTTCTTCCAAAATGAGAAAATGTGTTTAGGCCAGTTGAGAATTATCATACCCTGAAGTAGATAATTAGATTGGACTGGTACCCATCCTCTTACGCTTTCACCAGTTCACTTATGCCAAGGTCTTCATGTCACTAAATCTGAATTCTGACCCATTGGAATCTCTGTTAAATATATGAGAGTTCCCTTTGGAATTGTTAATGAGGCTCAAGTCTCTTTCATTACTTGGATAATTGGTGGTCTATAGGAATATTTTTGAGGAGTGAGTTCAGCACCTGTGTGAAATATTTTGCAGGTTACTTAATGCCAGTTTCATGGTACATCCAGTTGAAGTTAACCTCACATCTTTATGCCTTAGCTTCCTTGTGTGTGTCATATCCCCATCCAGCACGTCCACCAACTGAGAAAGGGCTACAGTAATCTGCAAATTCCCACTTCTCATGAAGGTAGTAACTAGGTAAGTGAACATGGTTGGCATATTCTCTGTATCCAAGAGTGGCACCTCACTCAATGCACAGGAGAAGAAAAATGCCAGTTCTATTTGGACCCAAACAAGGTGTCCTTCAGACTCTGAATATGGCAATTATCAACTCACCTGCTGAGAGATCTGCAGTTCCCTCACTGGTGTTGTTCAAGATTCAAGTCTTCTGGAACAGGATGCTGTGTTGCTGGGTAAGCAGTTGCTCTCACTCAACATAGCATAACATCCCAGAAGACTTAAATCTTCAACCTGTCTGTTCTTTGAATGGTGGACGTTTCTACAGATTAATTAATTAGACTCATGTTTCTCCTACTGCAGTGGATGCTATCCTCTTGCATGACTTCAAGAGAAATCACTAATCTATGACATATGCATCATGTGTATTACCACAATGGAAGCAGAAATTTTTAACACATAAAGTAATATGTCTAGTAATGCTGCCTGTTGGCTTGGAAAAATTCAGGGCCTATGTGAAACATGTAGTTTTATCTTGAGACTGTTAACAAAACTCCTATATGGTGTCTCTTCCACTCCTTGTCAATTTCGCAGGACAGGATGCTGGGTTCTGTGGCAGATACCATGTAATTATGCTGTTCTACTGCATGCAGCACCCATAGTATCACTGTGCTATGTCCCATGGATCTCATGCAAAAGTCTCTCTGCAGTTTGCTCCAATTTTGTTACACTTTCCCATGTATTAGGATGATACTAATACTCATAAACAAGTGGTTGTGTTCACTGGTAAATGCTTGGCTGCACAGGTAATCCATTTTCTGTTTAGAGGTATCCTTTATAGCCAGGTTCACTTTGCAAATTTTATGCTTTCACAGTAGTAAGGTAAGGTCACCATTCTTCTGGGATGTGGCATTGTGTCACTGGGTGATTGATGCCTAATACTTTTGTGACAGCATGGTGGTCCTATCTTCATGGTTTGAAAGTCAAATTCAGATGAGCCACCACCCTCTAAAAAAGATGGTCACCTATCACCCTATGACACAGCATCACATCAACGGGAATGGAGGCCTCAGGGTTCATCATGATGGTTGCTCAAAGACTGTTGAAAACCCAGTGCCAATCCTGGCCTTTTGTCTACCTAGTGAACATCATTTAGGTGTCAGTAGGACTCCCTCATAGGAAAAGGTATAAATTTTGATATAACTGTGTGAGTAAAGGTCTGTTAGTTTTGTGAACTGAGCAAATCAGTGATGAACACACATTATGGCATGCTAAGGTTGGACACTGGCTCTAGCTATTTCGGCAGTCAACCACAGATTTTGTTGGAAAGTTCCCCACGTCAAGGTAAAGCAATTCCTACTGGCGTGGTTTATGTCAATTCATTTAATAAGTTTGGATATCATCTCCTGCACAGAACTGTGTCCAATTCCATGCCATGCTATGACATCTCTAACTACTGCACTCTGGTCAGCTTTGATGAATGCAGCAGCTTCCTGCTTGCTGCATTCCAAGCTGGCAGTTCTTGGCAAACCAGTGTGTGTGGCAGATCAGAAATGTCTGTACTGTCATCTTTAATGTTTCACATAATGTCACACACAAAGCCAATCAATAATTTTTGCAACTGACATGTTCTGCTTTACAAGAAACTGATTCAGAGCACATTGACATAGTGAAACATCACTGAATGTCAATCTGTTGCAGTGTTTTGTGGATATATTTTGGTGCATGTAAATCAAAGCTCTATTTCAGAATGGAGATAAGAGAAAACACTATCAACTATATCAAATTCAGTCTACAATACATTGCTATAATGTCTGTAATATCAACCCACTCCTCACTTTCAGTATGGTCCTAATACACTCAATATTCCTCTCTGTAATATTCTTGTAGTTTCTCTTTTGTAATACAAACACACTTCCATTACAGAATAACAGTTATAATAAAAGGTTTGCCAAAGTTTTGTGTCCTTTGAGCCTACCCATTTCACTTTTTTCAGGGCTTTCATGGGACCCTCCACTGACCATTGTGTCATCAGCACCTCAAGCTACTGCACACTGAAGGACCATTCCCACTGACTTCACCATTTCTAAGGTACATGTGTTACAATCTGTTCTTCACATTGCCTGCAGGTGCCTGGATGCAAGGCGCCCACTAGCTGATGCCAGGTGGACTTAGATCTGTAATATAGGCCTGATCAGTTCACCTGTTACCCCACAGTTTGATGGGATAGTTATTACAGGTAGAAACACATGAGAAGACTGATATTATGTACTGTACTTGGTCATAAGAAGGGAAAAGAGAACACTGTGATTATGGAAATTAAATGGGGCTTGGAGGGGCTCAATGGATGTTCCTGCATCTCGATACATCTGTGCAATCTTCCTTTCAGCAGGGAGTGGAACGAAACATAGCATTTTATTTTCCCGCTTGGGTGAATTACCATTCTCTTTATTTTTTACTGTTTCTTGGACACATCTGTCTTCCCTATCTCATACTTTGCCTCTCATCATTATTTCCCTTCTTTGCTATTTTGTGATTGGGGTTGTGTACAAATCTCCTGGTCATTATTCAGTCACTACTTTAACCCTTTATGTCCGAACAGGAAAACAATGTCCCACAAATTAAATGCCCCTCAACGGCTGAATGGGAAAGCACTGTCCCTCAGTGCCATGCCCTGTTGAAAATTTTCTGCATATATAATTACACATCTCTTTTTCACAATATATGTCTAAAAGGCTTGTACAGGCACAAAAGACTGTGAAGTTTAACTATAGTCAAAATTTTCACTAATAAAGTTCAATTTGTTTTACTAACAGTCTTATGATTTTTGCAGGAGTCACAAATTATTTAGAGACCCCTCCAGGCAGTGTTTTTTATTTTTCCTCATACTGGTGAAACCAAGCATATAACACACATACAAGCCCCTATGACAAGTTTCTGTTCCTTCATAAAATCATTCTGTAAAATCCACACCCCATTCACCCCCATTATTTCATCAAGAAGAAGCTACTGAAAAATATAATTTAAATGGCAGTATTTACTGACATTTGTATGTTCTGCGTTTCTATTTTAGTGTCATTTGATCCTCAGAAATGCAGTTCGGATTTATATACCTCAAAACACGGGGTGGCACACAAACTTATGTTGCATTCTCGGCACTTGAATTTTGTTCTTGTTTCTTTGTTTTTGGCAGAACATACGCAGTGCCAAATTCTCTTACATCGCATAAGCCAGTGTCTGTTGTGGCTTGTATCAAGTCTTTTTAGTTGTATCGTGGATGGAGCTGGTCTTCCTTGTTTTGTTGTCCAAACGTCAACTGGGAGAAGGTCTATCGTGATGTGGGGTGACTCTATCATAACAAAGTGGGACCCCCTGTAAACCTGTGGAGTACAGGTACAGTATGTCGAAGCTTGTATTTGTCAGTCCACTGTGTGAAGTTTGTGCCAGTAACATCATCTGTCATTGTTAGATTCACTGGCACTCTTAACAGAAATGTCTTAGACTTCTGATAAACGTATGGCAGAGTGCAGTTCTAATACCAGTTCTGTGATGTCTCAGTCTGAGAATTTTTTTTCCTTATAGACATACCACTAAATGCACTTCTAGCCAATTGAGCACACAACAAATCCAACACCTTCTGACTCAGTGATTCAAGCGTCAGCAGTGCCTGGGCTGTCGCATGTTACTGCTCCAAGTGGGAATGAACTGAAGTGTTCAGTTGAAGACAGACATAAGTATGAACCTACAGTTCAAAAAAGTCACAAAGAAATTCTTACAGCAGATCTTAACTTTATGCATCCTGTTGTGTCAGAGATATAAATGAAAAGCAAACTAACAACAATAAAAACACAACTTATAAAATAATGACTCATTCAGCTACATGTTTTGACCCCCTAGGGGTCATCATCCGGCTGATATCCAAGACATGCTAACAAAGTGTACACATTATATATGGAAGAGAGATCTCACTTCTTACAGATTATGTTACAAGTCCAAACTGGACTGAAAACTTGTATTTTGATGGTTGTCAGTTTGCTTTTTATCCTTACAGCAGAATGAAGGACATTTGTCTCTGGTTCCATATTGCACTAACCAGAGAAATAAACATCTGTACTCATTCCTTTCCTCTCCTATTAACTGCATATGAACTCATTCCTCACAGCACCCAGATAAGACAGCATAACCACAAAACCCAAACATCATTATGAGATTAAAAGCTACATGACTTCCTAGGATATATGACAAAATGTACAACCAGCTCCAAATTTACAGCACAGGATCTCCACTCACAACAGGAGCTATTTGAACGAACACATCTAGACAATGAAACTTAGAATGAAACGTAAACAAAATAAAAAAATGACCCATAACGAGCTTTGTAAAAATAGGTGGATTTTCTTCAAACTTCTGGAAAGGGTAGATGGATTCATTCTTAAAAGTGTAATATTTATATTTAGAAATGTGTGAAATTAAGTGGATAATATTACCACATGCCAAAACGGGGATTTAAAGCCAAAAGTACCCTGGCTGTCAGTGGCTGCTTTGGGATTTATATCTCTTGTACATTAAAGGTTAAGCTGCAAGACTTCTATCACTTTTGAAAAGTCTGCCTTGAATGTCTAGCACAGAAAGTTGTGGGATGTGCTAGTTTGATGGGGTTTTACACCAGTCCCTGTATTAGCCTGTGTCTTTTGCAGCTCTATCCAGTCAGTTATTCTAGTTTTGGCATGCATTTATTCTGGGCCAAATGGCCATTTTCCTCTACATGTTTTACCTTGTTCTATGATATTGGGTATTTCACTAACAACCTGTTACCCTATTCGTTCACAAGGGTAGGCAGACTACAACAAAGCCAAGCCACATCTGTGTGCTCAGAAGTGGAAATATTATGGACCACCACAACCTCACTTTTCCTGCTACCTCTCAACATGAGTGCGTACCCCACAACTTGATTTGTGGCATGTTATTACCTTATTGTAGTAAATTTTTTTTTGGTGGGTTTGATGGATAAAGTCTTCCTCAGCTTCATATCCTGGGGAAATGCATTTTATTGTTTTCTCTTTAGTGTGAGCTGATACCTATTCATATACCCCTCTGCTTGTGGGCATGAATAGATGTGCAAAATTACTTAGTAAAGTATACAAACCACTTCAACAAATGAAATTCCACATGTTTTGACATTCTCTTTCCAGGGAAGTAGCATAAAATTATCTGTTTTCACATCCAATAAACTCATATTTTAAAAATGCATACTAGCAAGAGAAACTTATGCCCTTCAGCTACAGCAAATACATGAAAAAAGTCCTATATGCACAATGATCCAATATCAATTTGTAACTTGCTTAGTTATATCTAGTATATATAACTGTCAGCCAGTGTCTTTACTGGATACATAAGACATGCTGAAAAACAAGCATTCTGATTTTCCACTTTTCTGCAACTAACTCTGATAAATGATCACAAATCCTTGACATGTACTTACATCTTTCTCTGCTTAAGGATTCGTAATGCCTTCTGCTTAACAGCATTTTTCGCAGGCCCTTCTCTCATTTTCTTCATTTGATCTTTATATTTCTTAAGTTCAACATCCAATCGAGCAATCTTCTTGTCAACTGATTCTGCTCTGCTATCCACCTATAAAAAGGATGTTGGTTAGAAAAAAGTAAGTGGTAACTTCTTTATTCTGAATTCAGGTACCTTCAACCAGCTGGGAGAGTATGCTGTGACACTATCACGACACTTCAATACACACATCAACTGTCCTTGCAATGAGTTGAGTTGAAGGGTTTAAGCCAAATGTCTAAAGAGCATAAACGTTAAGACAAAAAAATGGCCAATCCCACAAAAAGTCTGTAATGCACAGAAAAATTAACTATGTTAGGTTCATTAATAATATGAAGTACACACACATATATATAACCTTCAATCTCATTACACCCTGGAATAAACTTGGTTAATTTCCACATCGCACAGACTGATGTAAGAATCGCGAAGTGCCGAAATGTACCACGTCGTATTCAATGCATTTTGATACTGACCTAATACAGAAGACGTTATAACAAACTTCATAACAAGACCGTCCAGCGAATTGGGCATTTGGCACCACTTTGTAAGATATATTTGTACACAGACATGTACTTACACCGGCTATGCAGTCGTTTATATTTGGTGAGGGCTCTTTTGGTTTCCCTCTTCCGAATATCCTATTCATCGTTTAGATAAGTGAAATTAGCTACTTTCAGGAATATAAGGTACTCTACTTGCAAACAATATCAACCACCACTGACGTTTGCGATAGTCGCGATCCCGTGAATCATTGCAAAGATGCATTTCTTTCATGCACACACATGATCACAGAACATATTACATGATCATTCCGAATTGACTAAACTGAGGCCTCGATGTCACGGATAACAGAAAATTGTTGCATCGTCTGTGATTACAATCAGCCCCCTTTGCGCAGTAGTACTGATTATAAGATGGGGGTCACAGGCCTTGATCCTGTGATCTGTTATCAGTGGTGTCAAGGCGCATTAGCACAGATTTCCTGGACTCTGATTCGTGTTTTTCTGTGATTCCAATCACACTACTCGGGCGATCTGTGGTGCTCGGATTTCATAGCGAAGTGAACAGCACCGTGCACACGTACTCTTTTTTTAATTGATATTAACAGCATGCCCCCATTACACAATAATACTACATGCTTTACATAACTTAAGCTTTAGTTTTACAATAACTTTTACATTTAATAATCACAAAGTTATAGCGGAGATTTATTATAACGCCGATAACAATATTTTTGACGTCTAAGCTCACAATTAATAATATTTACATACATTCTCTGAGATCTATCTATCTACCTATACTGTATACCAATCTATCTTTTATAGTAAAGCGTCAATGCAGATCTGTAAAATCTATAGATTTAACAAATGTTACAAAAATTTGTAAATAATAATCGAGAAGTGTTTCATTCGTCATAGGCCAATTGCTACCAGTGTTTTTTTTATTTGTTTTATAATTTTATTGTTTTGGTTACGTAATTTCTTACACTGAAATATTAAGTGGTCTGTGGTTTGTTGTTGTTGTTCATCTTCTTCTTCACACATGCACATCGGATTATCTGTTAGTCCAAATCTGTGAAGGTATGATCTTAGTGTCCCATGCCCTGTTACCATTGTTTTAAACTCTGGGATTATAGGAATTTTTCTGCCGTAGCCTATTCCTCGTTGACGGAAAAAAGCTTCGGTAACTGCCCGTTCCCCGTATTAGTCCACTGCTGTTGCCACATATGAAGTGCATTTTCCTTCTCTCGCGTTATAATCACCTCTCTTGGCATCCTGTCGTATACAACTGGTCCATTTTCCACGGCAGCTTCTTTTGCAAGTCTATCCACCAACTCATTCCCCTCTATATCCGCATGTCCTTTTACCCATCCGAAATGTATAGTCCACTTTAATTGCGCTAGCGCAATAATTTTGTTTCTAATAAGTTCTATCAAATGGTTCCGTTTATATTTGTTTTGCAATAAATCCAAAGTTATCTTGCTGTCAGTGTTTACTGCAACGCGTTTATGATTATCTTGTACCTCTAATTTTTTTAAAATTGCAATTTGCTCGGCTTGATTATTGGAGCAGTGTCCATGTAGTTTCAACTTCAGTTGGTGTACCAACTTGCCACTCACAAATATAATTCCTGCTGCCCCAACGTTGTCTCCAATTTTACTGCCGTCTGTGTACCCACATACCCTGTTAAACTGTGGTTCAAGTCACCGAGAGGTTGGCTAGAGCAAAGACCTCAAGGTATGACGCATGGGCTAGGCACCGATCCATCCGCGCAGAAAGGGGTAATCTGTGGCAGAAGGACATCACCACAGATCACATGCATGCTTGTATGTGAGCTGTGTACGAAGGCATGTAATCATGGTTGACGGTTTCTTCAGTTTTACGATAAATCACTTATTTTAAGTGGTTTATTATAATTAAATATAAAATATACGGAACTGGTTACGACAGTATAAAGACTTTTAATTTTCGTTTAAATTTACATTTGTTCCGCCCTTATAGATGTTGCGGTGCTCTGTGAAGCTACTAATGGAAGGAGTTCAGAGCTCTAAAAAGGCATATAGAGGATGTGTTCTTACAAAGGCGCTGAGTACGAAAACGTTTGTTGTGAAACACGATGATGTGAATCATATGTTCTACATACAGCTGGATAATGGTATGGCAGTTACCGCTGTAACGCATTTCTGTGCTGCCTTGTATACAAGAGAGCATTTTATTTTTTTGGTACAAAATTGCCGGCTACAGGAATTATATACGTTTATATGAGACCCACAGAAGTACAAGAATATAAAATTAAACGTCAAGGGTCGTCAGTACCAAAGCATAACACTGTATTATATCCCCATCATTTCACATCTCTTTGTAAGGCTTACTGTCATGTTACCAAGATTTGGAAGTGATGATCTACGTTCCGTGGCTTATATTCTATGTGGATGTAATACGGGAGCCGGGTTAGCGTAGTAAGTGCGGTAACTAGGCGACGGGCTGGATAATGGAAGAAGTGTGGTTTGATTTCTGTCAGGAGCAAGAGACGGCTCAGGTCCAACCAGCCTCCTATTCAATGGGTAGGCCTACTAGGTGTTAGACCCTTCGGTGTAAAGCGGTCGGGATACGAAGCAAACTATATAGTGCCGAGGTTAAGAATGGGTGATGCTATTCCTTCACTCCCCCATGTGCCTTGAACTTCATTGATACAAAACACAACTGCTCTAGTTTGTAAAAAATAAAGGGGTAGCCTGTTCCTTCATTAATAATTCATCACATTGTGATCGACCATTTCAGCTGTTTTTCATCAGCTTAGCAGGACAACTGAGATATCCAGTAGTGTGTTTCCAGATAAATGGAGTAGGTTATGTTTAAGCTTTTGAGCACCTTGTGTGGTATTGTGTCAGTGAAGACTTCTGTGTTACTATTTTGTGTTACAATTGTTACAAGTACAGAAATCACAAGCATTTGAAGATCATAGACCACATGAACAGAATAACAATTTATGTACATGACATCACAGAACATTATCCTGAGAATGTTTTAAGTGGATTGAAAAAAGAGGTTGAAAGATATGTTAATTTAATGTTAGGAATTTCAATTCTGCTGTGGGTAAACTTCTGTTACATGTTTCATTAGAGTTTTTACATTGTCAGATGTTTGAGAAGAAGATAAGGTATATGGACTCCTATTTTGTTTGTAAGGTGCCTGTGTAGTGAGATATAAACATTGTTTTTTGTTTCAGATGTTGCTTTTATTCAGTATGATAAATTTGACAGTATTTTAGATTATAATGAAACTCAAGTTCCACCAGCTTTCCGGACGAAGGGCATAGCTCAAATCTTGGCTAAGGTAAGTGGTGATTTTAGTAGTACCATATCTGTGGTTGAGTTTATATAGATCTAATTTGCAAGAATGAGTGAAATAAGTTTCATGGAGAACAAAATATTATTTCAAGATACTGTATCAATATTTGTTTTATGACTGAGCATGGTGTTGGAATAGTTTATGTTGGTCAGCTTTATAAGTTTGTAAAACCTGGTATAATATTCAGGGAGGTGTAAGTCAATACACTTATACATTCAGAATGCTTATACTCTGTATACTGAAGTGTAACGTGGCTCTTTGAAATCTGTAGTTTAACTGAATAATACGTAACAGTTCGTTTCATAAGTAACTTAACAATATGGAGGAGTCGCTTTGCAGAAGCTGATACTCAGTGGTCAAAGTCCTGTACTTTTTGGAACCCTCAGGCCCATTACCTTGTTTACAAAAGCCCACCACTGGCCACTGCCTTGAACCACATTAATTCAATCCATACTGTCCCATTTTGTTTCTATCATATCCAATTGAATATTTCAATCCATGCACAGGGCTTTCAAGTGGTCTGTTTACTGCAAGTTTTCCCTTCGCACCAAAACTCAGTATGAATTTCTCTTTATCTCCCATTCGTATGTCATGCACCACCAATCTCACCCTCCGTGATTTGGTCATCATGATGTGTAATGAGTAGTACAAATTGTGAAACTCCTTGTTGTGCCTTTCTCCCAGACTCCTATTACTTTCCCATATTTAGGCCCAAAAGTTATCCCTAACACCTTGTTCCTGGACACCTTTAGTCTATATCTTTCTCTTTGTATGAAACCAAATTTCACATGCATACAAAACAGCAACCAAAAATATGTTGTTATATATCGTAATGTTTATGTTTTTAAGCAGTATAGAGGAAGAATAAACATTTTGAAGTGAATGATAGCTGGCATTTCCTGAGTTTAATCGACTCTTAATTTCTTTGTGAATGCAGTTTTGATTTGTTGGTTTAATTCCAATTTGAACTTCATCAAACCCAAAAGATTTATTAGCCATCTTTGTTTTGTGATTTGGTCCTCTACAGGATGTGAACTTATACCTAGTCATATCAGGATTTACTTCAAGAACAACTTCCTTAATAGCAACTACTGCTTCCATGTTTTTCTTTATATTTGGGTTTGCAGCCAGTTGACTTAACATAAGCAGTGTAGGTCAGAAGCTGTTATATCCCATGAATTTCAATTCCTTTTGGTTTGCAAATCAGTTCCTACCTTATTTCTTCAGTTACAAAATCCAGTCAGGTGTACTGTTTGGAAAATAATTGCTGTTTATTGTATGAGTCATATGAAACACATAAATACACACAGAGGACAAAATGCAGAGTTCTTGATGTTGAAGCAGGTGGTAAAAGCATAACCAGTATGTCTTAAAGGGTCAACCATGTGGGTTGACCTTAGCTGTCTTGAGGATGCTTGCTAGTACCAGAGAATAAAGTTTTCTAGTTGTGTTTTGAACTAACTGTTTAATCAAATTTTAATGAAATATGCTGATCACAGTGCATGGATGGATTTTGCAATGTTATACTTGCTGTAACCACATACATATACATCACCGATTTCATATAATAACTAAGTCATAAGAATTGATGTATTTACTCAAGTGCAAGACAAGTTTTTTCCTTAATTTGGTGCTTAAATATGGTTGTCTTAAATTTATGTATGAAGCACTGAACTGGATCGCTCTGAACTGGACCATCCAGAGCCAAGTATAGACAAAAGAGAGAAGAGAGCATGACCATAATTAACTGACAATCTTCTTCTTTTGGGACTTCATCAGTTTTCTGATTTTTTAAAGAAACACAACATTTTGGTAGCTGGCTGTGTTGCCATTTACGGGCAAAGGGATCAGACTGTTCTGTCACCGGACACCATAGAAAGAAACTTGTTAAGATATTCACCTGAGAACAGATTAGTCCAAGGGCAGTAACAGGAAACTGACTAGTGAAACATTAAAAATTAACTACAAGATTCAAAAATAAAACCTGGGCCAATCCACAAATTAAAAACCATAAAGAGTGCCTTTAAGGCAGACTTACCAGATCACAAATAGCAAAACATGCGTTTAAAATTCTTAACACCACCAGCTCCATCTGCGGAGAAAACTGTGAATCTTCGTGGGTTCAAGTACATTTATAAACCAAGAAATATAAATGTATTATTTAGGCAACGTGGATCAAAATGGAATGTCAGCGCATCTCACCGGAAGTGACTGTGAAGGGTTTTAAAAAGTCCTGTATATCCAGTGCAGTGGTTGGGACTGATGATGATTTGTTGTGGAATGACATTGAAGAGGATGGGAAAGTTAGAAGTGACTGTGAGGAAGATGATGGCACTGACTGTGAAGATGGAGACATTGACACTGAATGGTAAAAGTTGATAGAATCTGGTGTGCTTGGCATATCAGTTGTATGAAATAGGTAGTAAAATATTTCTTAGCAGATGTTTTATTCTTGGGGGGTTGTCTTAGATTTGGATAGATATATTTTTCTATGGTAGACGTGTTTTATTTGGGGTATCAGATTAGAGTCATCTTGCATTTGGGTAAATATGGTCCACTTAATTATGAGTGAAGTACACAGAATAAGGAAGAACCTGATTAAGATGTTATTTAATTTTTGTTCAGGAAGTTTCCGATTAAATGAAGTACATCATTACATATTCACTCAAAACCTTATATTTGATATGCAGTAAAACAGCTAATGTTTTATTTATATCAGATATTATGTGGACAGGATGTGGATGTCTAATGTGCGTCATCCTCGTTGTGTTTTGTACAATAATTAGGAGTTTAGGTATGTTAACACTTACAGTCGAACACAACTATATTTGTTACTATATTATAGGAGTTTACAATAACGACATGTTTCAGCCCTATATGTGGGCCATCATCAGGTTGTGGTTAGACTTAGAGCTTAGGCTATACTAGCATGCGTGTGGTGGCCTTGGGGTATAATGGGGCGGGTTCGGGATCTCATTATATCACAGGGTACCATGGTCCCATGATCCACCTTAACACCCTAGAAAGATTCCACATCCACACAGAATTCACAGCCAACAATCACCTAAATGATGACCAGACCATAATTCCCAATGTGATTTTTGACACCCTTGCCGAGTCCAAACTACCATAAACTCCCACCCTCTTCCCTGTAACAGCAGACACCACACCCCACTACTTGCCCACACAGAACCCACCACCGCACAAAAGCCAGGCCTCAAAAACAACATCCACACGTTTCCACGCCTGCTTCTATGATCGTGTCGACATAACAACCGCAATCTTCCCCATACGAGGCTGAGGTATTAACATACTTAAGGCGTGTTCCCACACAGGGAAATTGTGTAACAGTGCAAGTACCAAGTATTAACATACTCAAGACGCGTCTCCACACAGGTGAAATTGTATAACAGTGCAAGCAACAAGTCTCATCTACATCTATGATATAGTGAACCCAAGTCACAGTGACTCGGGTTTCTCAATGCTACCAAATAAAGTGAATTTATATAACAGTGCAAGCAACAAGTCTCATTCTACATCTGCAGTGATATAGTGATCCCAAGTTGCAGTGACCCATGTTTCCCGGTGCTACCAAATAAAAGTGTCAAAACACGATACATAGAAGTAAGCCCGCAAGACCCTAGACAGGAAGGGAAGAACTTGGATCCGCACACTGAGTGAGTAACCCCGCCACCATCAAATTAGCAACCGTGCGATAAGGCAACTGAGCACACTTTCTCCAGCCCTTTCCGTGTCTTTTCACAGACAGCTGACCCACACCGCCACAAACTGCAGGTAGCAGATAAGAAGTAGCGGTCCACGATTCACCAATGGGACAGGCACACTCCACCTAAAATCCCCCACCACACGGGCAAAGCTACAGCCAGATAAATAACCAGCCTCAACTCAGCAGCATACGCACACCCCCTGGTCAACACATAATTAAACACTTAGCAAGTGATAAATAACAATAACAAGGACAGGGCTGGAGCCCATCTCAGCTACTTAGTGCCTCAGCACAAGGTGTAACTTATATTATTCTCACTGATTGTATCTATTCTTGTCCTAGCTTAAGTAATTATACATATATATTATATATTACATTACGTTATACCCCCTAGCATAAGAAATAATCCCTATGGGTAATAAAGAAAAACGATATCCAACTAGATACACCCGGGACCATGGTACCCTGTAATATAATGATATCTCGAACCCGCCCCATTACACCCCAAGACCACTACACGCATGCTAGTATAGCCTAAGCTCTAAGCCTAACCACAACCTGATGATGGCCCACATATAGAGCCGAAACATGTCGTCATTGTAAACTCCTATAATATGATAACAAATATAGTTGTGTTCGACTGTAAGTGATGTGGATGTATGGGTGTGATAAATGCAAGAATGTTTGAAAGTCCCAGCCTGTATTTTGGGTGAATTAATTGTTTCTTGGTATATTGTTAGTCTGGTATGTCCTTAGTCACATAACACAAAGAAAAACAAAAAAAGGGAGTAGTATGGTGTATTTGTTGCTTCATATTTTGTTACTATGACAACAGTATGTAATTACCATCTCATTGCAACTGTTGTATTGAAATGGAAATTAATATAGAAAGTTTCATGTCCCCATTAGGGCTTGGCAGTATGAGTAGGTGGAATTCAGAAGCAAGATTTATCCTCTCTTCAGGGGAGAACCTAGTTTGAGTTTTGACCAGGGAACGATTTGCACTGAATTTTTGAAATGGTTCTTTTATCTGCCTACTTCAATTGAATGGGATGTGCATAATGGGATGTGATAATTTTTATCAATAACCCTGTAGGTTTACCACTTGTAATTTTCCAGCTGCTTCTCATTTGATGCCACTTACCTTCTGACATTGATACAGCACCTACATAAACCCAGAAGTATGCAGAAGTTAAACGGAGGTTTTCACAGCAGTGTTGATGAAGATGCACTTCTTCTGGGATGTTACATTGTGTCGACTGATAAATGGTTAGCAACAGTGGATGAAGGCATTGCAGTCCCTAGAAACATTAGTCATTATTTGCCAATCAACATGGCATAACATCACAGAAGACTCAAACTGTCAAATGTACAGAACCTTATACTATGTTAGTATTTTCTTGCTGACCAGTCGTAATTGTTATACCGTTTCTCATTTGTCACTACATAATATCTGCATTTATATAAGGATGATGATATTCTTACCATACCACAGCATTACACCGTAAAGACATATGTGGAGTGCAGGTAAAGTGTCATTCATGCTTAACCTCACTACTGCTTAAAAGCAGATGGTGACTCATGCCCCAGTTCCTTTTATCGTAGGAAAGAATTTGTGGGACTTAACAGGGTGGGAGGCTGGATGGATTCTGGATTTGGTTTGGACATGGTTCTTGATGGGAAAATTCCTGCCCCTGCCTGATCATGCTTTCCATAATCACTCAGTTTCCTAATTGAGCTGTCATGGCTCATGTTGGTGATGCAGCATTATTAAACAGACCAATTAGCAGGATAGAACATTTCTGTGTGTACGTCTTGTATTGTGCATATGATTTTCAAGTATGACTTAACTGATTATGTTGTGTCTTGCTGTTTCCAGGCTGCGTTTGACCATGTTGTGAAGAATGATCTCAAAATGAAAGTAACCTGTCCCTACTTACAAAAGTACCTTGAAGAACATGCTTTGCCAGAATATACAAGCCGAATTGTTGAGTAGAGAGACCTGCTGCCTCTTATAGTCTTGTTGGTGTCATAATTAGGCTATTACACATTTAATCTGGTTTATGCAGGGATACTTTGTGACCTTAGAGAGAAAAGGAAAGAGACCCGTTACCCATTACTTTCAAAGGTATACAATTTAGAATTTTGGTTTTATGAGGGGTTTTTAGGTGTTTTCTGTGTCTGTACCAGCATGCAGTAGCAGGATTTAGCTGCCATGAGGTGTGACAGTAGTGCTGAATGAAAAGTTGCCCCTGTGCACAACAGAAATGCATATGAGAGAGTGGAGGTACTACTCACTCATTCTTAACCTCAGAACTGGACAGAGGTTAGTCATCAGCTTCACAGCTTACTGTACCCCAGTGAAACAGCCCCAACTGGTTTGGCCCCAAAGCCAGAATGGATGCTTTGGGGGGGGAAAAAAAAATAATTTTTTTTTGCCTACTGGGATCTGAACCCCAAATCATCCAGCCCAGGGCCTAGTCAGTATACTGACTGTGCTGTGCCAGCTCCCTAATCTGTTTTAGAGGTGTATTAAACAGTCACACAAGGGACAATTTTGATTCAGTATCTCAGAGACTACCCAACCTAGAAGGCTCAAACTTTTAAACAGTTAGTTCCTCCAGATTCCTTGGTACACAAATAGAAAATAGGGTAAAGGCCTTTTGTGCATGATATTGCATGGAAATGTGCATACACATCTATCTCCACACACACACACACTATGTGTTGCACTCATTTTATCGTATGTGCATGTATACTTTGCTACATTTGGTGCTGTGTATGTGTTCCATATCATAGATATGCCAGTGAGTTGAAAAGTCATTGATGCCTAATTGAAAATCACACTGAATCATTGAGTAATTAATAGATGAATGTGTATTCTATGTGCTATACTGTATTGCCTATTGACTGAGAAACTGGATAACCCTCACATGTTTAACCTTTACAGCTCGTGTGTCCTACCGTCTAGGACGGCATTTAAATATCTCTGCGCTCCCTCAGGATCAAACGTCCCATACGCTAGGACAGCCACAGCCTCAGCCATTTAAATATTTCGCTCTCAATATATTTAGGGAGATTTCACTCATTCTTAGCACCACACTAGAAGTTTTTCCAGCTTCATGCTCCGACTGA
>Ga0123352_10003886_pt1 | contig 21810 bp, 7 predicted proteins | sample TergutLab28metaG_FD_89700 | JGI IMG/M metagenome (GOLD analysis project Ga0123352, IMG submission 89700) | Labiotermes labralis P1 segment gut microbial communities from Petit-Saut dam, French Guiana - Lab288 P1 | ecosystem: Host-associated > Arthropoda: Insects > Digestive system > Gut ...
ATTGAATACCAAATACATATTAAAACTGGCAGGAATATGTGGTTTCTGCAATGTTAATATCTGTACTTAACATCAAACTAACTTGTGAGTGACATAAAGCCATTAAATTGAAGTAAAAAACACAAGAAACTCGTGTCATAATTGTCCTTAGGGTTCCAAGCACTATACATGGGAATGCCAAGCGGTGAATTAACATGGCTGACTGGCTAGCGTGAGCTGAATTGCCGTCATATGACACCACACTCAAGGAAGGAAATGGATAAGATTGTCAGCTGACAGGTACAGTGTGTGGACCCGCAAGAAGACCACACTTTTCTCTGGCCATTATCTCCGTAACCGTTCAACTTTGAACATAGGTGTTTTGGGTTATATCGGTATATTTTAACATAAGGAACACTCTCCCGAAGTCTGGCACATTCCTCCTGGGACACCCTGTATATATATATATATATATATATATATATATATATATATATAATTTCAAACTTTCACGACGATTCATACGAACGACAAGTTTGGGCTCCATCTTTTACAGAAGAATATGGACTGGTCATGTCGCAAAACAAAATTCAATGAGAAGGATACTTGGACCTAGGAAGAGGAAGTAGACCTACCTGTCTCTGGCGGTGAAATATGGCAAGTAATCGTGTACCTCTTGACCGCTACGGTAGCCAAGAAGACCTCTAGGGAACTAAGAAACATTGGCGTAAGAGGCTGTAATCTGGGTCACTAGGCTGCGGTTTGTGCGGAGGATTTGAAATCCAAGCACATGAAAGTAAATTGTTCTCATATGACTCAAATCAATGCCCGAATGTATCAAATAGCCGTGAAGGGATGGAAGTTCCACGTGTTTCATTGCAGACCGAGAAATATGTTGGACGATGGAAACCAAGGAAATTATGTCCTAACAAGTTCTGATTCCCGGAACGGATAAAATGGCTTCATCCTTGTAAAGTAGAAGGAAGAAGAGAGAAGAAAATAAGATGATAAAATTACAAAATGCAGATCTGCATAATTTATGTTCTTTGTTTTACATCGTTAGAATATTAAATCAAGAAGAAACACAGAGGCGAGTATGAGATATGAGGAAGTGAGAATTCATGAAGGCTTTGAGCAGAAACGCCTAAAGAAAACAATGTGCATTATGGAGTGTTATTATGCACCTTTCATCGTGTTGTTTCCCGCAGTATGCATGAGAGTGTCCCTTACGGACTAGAATTCCATGAAGGAATTAATACAGAAGTTATCTGTGGTAGCTGTAGGTATAGAAGGGACTTGTCAAATTTCCCATTTTAATTTTAACGGCCATTAGGCAGTTCAGTCCAAAATATAACCCTTTCAGGACTAAAATTATCCTGCATTATGCATAAACACTTATATCCTACCTCACACAGAAAAAAGTGTGCATCATTTAGACACACCAACCAGTAAAGGGTGTACAGGAAAATGAGGCCTGTAAACATAAGCAACAGATTAAGTACAGCACGAAGGGAAAATGCAGAGTTTCAGTGTTAAAACTGGCTGTACATAAACCACTGTTAAGATTTGAGGGGTGCAACTGATAATGTCCGTAACTCTGTTGCAAAGTTAAAGAATGTTATTGCGATTATATACTCGTACCTTATTTACGAACTCGTATTATACATTTAAGAGTTACATGCTGTATTATTTATTGTTAAAAGAATAGAAGTAAACTAAAGGACTAAAACATATACATATCAATGAGACTATATGTAAAACTTTAGACGCCTAACGTCAACTATAGTTGACGTACCGCACCGCTAAACTCTAAAGTTGCATTTTATATACTTATTCAACAAATATAAGTAACGAATATTTTAAACATGATGTATACTCTCCGTTTTTTCTCTTCAAAATACAGTTTGTTTCATAATTCTAACGTATTTGGTTCCTGTGTTATTCACATTTTATATACAGGATGTGCTAAAATTAAAAAAATAATTCCAGCCCCAAAAGGTTAAATATTGTGAAAGATTTGCAAATTTCATTTTTCCCGCTGCAAGGTACTCAAAAATGAAATAAACTTGAAGGAAAATAGGTAGGAATATAAAATTGTAACTTGTGGGTATGAAAAATGAACACAAGTAAATAGCAACTGGTCCACGTGAAGGAAGAAGTCATTCAGTGCACCGAATAGCCACCATAAGGAACACAGCACACACGGGGTTCGCAAATTCTAATTGCTCAAGTCAAAACTCAAAGTAGGCTAAAGCATTACCAAAAACGAATGTACTCTACGTAAATGGAAACTTCCAAATTCGTAAGAGAATAATCTTAATTTATTGAATCAGTTATTTGGCGTTAAGACTCCACAAGATACAAATCCCTTTAATATTAATTCGAACAAGGCACGAAATGGAATTTTCTTAAGGAAGTTTTTATAACTCATTTATGTATTTTATGGAGAATAATTTAATAAGGCAACAGACGTATTTACATAAAGTACATTTTTACATTTCAGTCGGTTATATCGCAGTCGATGCTTAAAGGGAACTGTCCGCTTTATAATACAGTGTGCCTTATCCTGTCTTCTGTGTGGGTTAACCGTCTCTATTCCTCCCATTTGTGTACAAATACATAACAAGGAGCTGAACGTATCAAGCATAATGGACTAGTTCTAGAATATAACAACAGTGGTGAAATTCTATAAAGTGCACCTCCCATTTCAGTAACCAATTACACCTGGACACAACACCAAAGGCATCAAATTACACCTGCTTTTGTTCCAGCTTAACCAACCATTTCTTGTAGACAGACATAAAGGGAGAGAAAAGGAAAGAGCTGTCAGACAACAGTTTAGATCTAACATGAATTAGGATAAGATTACAGAAAATACAATATAATGCAAATTTGATGTTTGTGTGACCGTGCCTCATTGATACAATAATATAAACAGCCAACTAGATGCTACAATAATAATTTTATTAATAATTTCAATCAGCTCAACATGTTTCGAGCTATAATTTCGCCCATCCTCAGGAGTACTAGACCGTGTTTACAGCTTGTGGTATAAAGCACCAGGATGAGGTTCCACCACAACCTGTGTACTGTTCGCTGTGTTGAGTGCGATGCTCTCAACACAGCGAACAGTACACATACCACGCCTATGACATGCTGCCACACCACCGCATAACGTATAACGGCGTAGTATTTTACCGAATTTTAACCTAAATATAACTTCAGCTAGGCTCTAAAAAAGCTCCCTGTTGATGGTCGTAGACAGAAACATGTAGGAGCAAATAAAATTGATTTTTAATGTGAATTTTAAAACTTCATCAAGTTTAATAAAGAGTGCATTTGTTGGTGTATGAACTTTATATATATTCAGTCTTTTAAGTCAAACCCTGAGTATGACTTCTAGAAGCCGAAACATGTAGCTTAAAAGATTTAATTTATAATTTACAACGCGTTGTAAATTATGTATTCAATATTACAAGTTAAAGCCTACAGATGGCTTCTAGAAGCCGAAACATGTAGATATATTCTTTTCAATGTTCATGTAATAAAGTTGTGTTAGGCTACATTATACCGCTCTATGAATTAATAGATCAATACACAACAGGGCTGTCATGCCTAAGCGTATAGAAAACATAAACTGTGTTGCCAAACTGCATTTAACTGCTTGTAATGTACAAATGCAATTAAATTAAAGTCAATAATGTAACGAATTTATGACACAATTTTTTTGCATGAAATATAATTTTTTTGCATATATCTTCCACTCCCCAGACTCACCGCCGTTTCGAACCGCGACAGGTGCAAATTCTCTACTGCAAGCCATCATTCTGTGTTCGCATTAGCGTCCAGTCACATTTTGTTAACAGAAAGGATACCAGTTCTTCAGTACTCGACTGACTTTAGAGATGTCAACGTCTACTGACGAAGCGTCGTTAAAAAATACCACAATAGGTAAATGACGCCGTGATTTCTTGCAATTGTATATTTTTATACAGAAAGCAGGGAAGAAAACCAGGAGAAAGAAAAAAGTTGAAAGTGTTATACAGGCGCAGAAAATTTGTTTAGTGTGTCCAAAATGTCGGTAGCAATAAAATTTCATGTATGGAAAGACAGGAACCATGCAGCCCTTGCAGATCCAGCAGTATGCATAATATAGTTTCCGGCTATTAACAGACAAGGAACACGGTACTGCTTTATATCTTTGTAAGGAGCACGGCACTGTCTAATGTGGAAGGATATAAAGGAAGCTTCTCGCATAAGCAAATTAAGACAGATTCTGAGGTTGCTATTTCCTTAAAGCAAAACTGTGAATGAAGCTTTCTGTGTCCCAGCTACAGAATTCTAAGCAATCTATCTGGAGCTTTCTTAACCTTGGAAATGGACAACATTGAGCGTTAAGCTCATGTCTCCGAATGAAATGAAGACAAAACGTATACATATATACTGAGAGTATGAGAAACTGAGTTGAAGTTTCTGACCATATATGTACCTGTACAGAGAGTTTAATGTCGATCTGCTAGGCAATATTTTTCACAACATCAATGTGATCTGCTATGCCCTCAACTGGGACAAAAAAGACCCTCTCTTCTTTTTGTTTGTTACATCACACGCAAAGTTACCGTGATCATGTAAAGTGTTTCATAATTTTCACTCCGACAAAATATAATCATGTCATTTAAACCCATGAAAATGACATGGGAAAGTCACGTAGCAAGTATGAGACAGAAGAGACATAGATAAAGTTCACTTGAAGAGCCTAAAAAAGAGGGGAAAACTGCATGGAATGCATAAGCTCAGAGAGATCGCATGAAAACGAATCTTAAGGAAGAGGATATAGTAAGCATATTGGACTAAGGCTTAGCATGTAGACCAATCAGTAAGTTTTGGGAGTTCGGTAATTAACTTCTGAATTGTATAAAGACGGTGAATGCCTTGAACACCATACCGACTCTAATTTGTGTAAGTAGTCATCTGACCCGTGTAATTAATGGGTTGTTTGGTTAGTTGAATACGTAAGTTATTTGGTACTGATGACCGATCAAAGTGGCCCTTCACTCTGAACAGCAAATGCTGTTAATGGCCCAGTAAAAGGCTACGTTCGAATATATAATTTTTTGTATGTCGAAGCGTTCTGATGTGTAGATTACCCAACTAAGAAATTGTGCAAAAATTTTAAAGAACTTAAAGTTTCTAAATTAATTCTCGTCTGGAACGTGCCGCACGTGATGGTCCCAGGGCGCAGTACAAAAATTGCACATCATCATTTATACACTTCAAATGGAGATGGTTACGAATGAAACTGAAAAGTTCACCAAGAATCACGAAAAAAGTCATCTCCACCACGTCAACGCCGAAGAGATCCAGCTGCTCGACAACAGTGAACTGGTGCGAAGGCTTAAAAAAAACCTTTTGAGCTGGTGTAGTGACTTTTAAAAGCAGAGCACTGTGCAGCGCACCATAAACACTATTAGTGTGTGATAAAAACAGGGCACAGTGTTAGTGCAGTAATCACCGCCAACAAAGGAAACAACAATGCGTAAACAAACAATACTAAACAGGTAGAACGGCTGGACGACACCTGAAGTTAATATTCATTTAGCAATTGAAGTCAGAGCAAAATAACTTGTTAGTCTTACGACTAAGTGTTATTGTAATTAAGCGCCGATATGTCTTTTAATAATGAAAAAAAAATCTTCTTTTATACAGACGGAGGATGGCTTCGGCACTCCGTGGAAACTTCCTACACAGTATGTGGTTGGAACAGTTGCATGTTTAATGGAAAGTAAGATTCTGATTGAAATCCGCTATCTGGCTCAATAACTAGGAAAAGAGAGTAGGGCTTGTTCATTGAATTGTAAATATACCTCTCTCTGAAATTCGGCATGTTTGTTTTAGCTACGGATTTAAAAAATGTAACACAAGACGCGAATAAACGATGCTTCATTATGGAAATATCCTTGTTTTTCTAAATGTAAATGATTTCCTTCCTCGTGCAAAATTCTGTTCTGCATGTCAGTTTAACCAACTTTGTCTTGTAGTTTAAGCCTCGTAAACCGTTGGTTCAAGAGTAATTAAGTCAATAAAAATGCTACTGACTGCGGATATAGTGTACAAACATTCGCAAATTTATGATTTAATATGGATAATATGATGATAATACAATAATGCTAATATTTTTCGTGATTTATCCCAGCGATATAATATAACCAGTTCGTATCAACAGTACAGGTGACATAAATATTGACGGTGTTTATGATAAATCAGAGTTTAATTACTAACATAATTCACAAAAACCAAGAAAAGAGACTAGAGTAAATTCAATATAAAAATAATAAAACTCTTTGTCAGGAAAACAAATCATCAAAGAATTACAAAACAAATTATTTTCTACGTAACAATGAAAAAGAAAACGCAGAAGCGAAATCACACATTTGAAGGTGCTTAACGGGATAATTACTAAAATCTGTCAAGTTAAATAACAGAAGACTTTATTGTGGAAAGAGTGTTACAGTAAAACCTTTAAACGCCAAGTTAAATCTGCCATTTGCTGGCATTATTAGGAGCTCACCATATTCTCCACGTTAGCGGGATAAGGGTTAAACACATCTAGAAAGTGAGAAGGGCAGTTCAGTGTCACATCGCCTGGCAGAAGCAACGGTAGAAATTATGCCAAATCTACCGCAGTGTAAACACAGAGATTGAAGAGAAATGTTCCGCCTCTCTCATTCTCGTCACGGTTGCGACACAGCGAGTCTCATGTGAACTACAGTGCTCTTAGCGTTACTTAGCACTGCAAGTGCCTGGAAAGTCTTCTTAGCCGCGCCTTGAAGACATAATAACCCTGCGCCAGTCACCACCCACAAGATATCGTTGGTTCCTCCAAAGAAATTATGAGAAGCTCAGTTACAAGTATCGTACGTTTAAATGATGTTGACTGTACGGAGACTATAGACAGACTAACTATGCTACAAATGTGGTGGCTAAGCCCTTCTCTGTTTGCAAGCAACAACGTCCCCAAACTCGTACGCAGACTTTATACGAGCACTGTGATTCTCTTTTTAGAAATATTGGCACCCATAAATATTTTTTATTCCTATACTTTCACGATCGCTACTAGCTCTTTTCTTTCCCTGACACCTGCCTGTCATTTCAGCTTTCTTTCACCCACACTGCGGCGTACTTCTTTGTCTCGATCTCTAAAACACCTAAAGGCCTTGCTTATAGTGATGTCCCTGATACATCATACCTTACAAATTTCAAAGTTCCTTTAAAGGCTTGAATTCATAACCTTTTACCTAAAATTTAAGCTGATATCACTAAGCTCATGTTACTAAGACATTTCTTCCATATTATGAAAAAATAAAGTTTTATTATCATCTTAAAAAATGCTAGCCAACGGACCACTTCCTGCACTATTTTTTTGTGTTAAGCTCAAAGATCGAAAACGCTTATTGAGCGGAAAAAACGATCACAACGCGTTGTGGCATTACAGAAACAGCTACAACGCGAAATTTCGTGTTGTGGCTGTTTTTAAACAACCGCAACGCGTTGTGGCATGTGAAGACATGCCACAACGCGGTTAAAGGAAATGACCAAAACGAGCTCGAAAGTGGAAGTTGTGGAAGTTACAGTGCAGACAGTGAGGGTTTCGGACTGACAGTTACTTGCAGCCTCTGTGTAAGGAAGAATCGAATCAACATTGAGCGAGAAGGTGCAAAATCATGTCAGGAACAACAAGCTCAAAAACGTTTTCTCTCCCCAACTCAAGACTTCCAGCAGTTGATGTTGGGACAAACGTTGTGGTCAGGGTACCTGACCTTGATCGAGGACGTCTAGCCCCCAGAAATATCCTAGCAATTCGTAATTGATGTCAGCTCTTCTGGGCTTTATCTGTTGGGCACGAAGTAAGGCCTACTTGAGCGGCTGTATGCTCGCAATGAATTCACAACTGCTGACAGCACCTTCATCGAGGCACATGATGTGACCTCAAGTTCACTGTCTCTTCGGTCAGCCTCAATGACAACGTCTGGAAGTAGGCAGGGATTTGTAAGCTGTCATTGTAAGAGGCATTGCATCGATAAAAAGTGCAAATGTTTTTCGAAAAATATGAAGTGTAATTCTAAGTGTCATTCTAACAGTTCCTGCAAAAATAAATGAGCTTCGCCATTGTTCTTCATTAGGCCTACGTTACATGTATTTTTATCAACTAATTACTAAACTTATAAACAGTTAATTTAAAAGATATTTCGCGTTGTGGCTGTTTCTCTCATGCCACAACGCGTTGTGGTTGTTTTTTCCGCTCAATGACTGTTTTAGATCTTTGAGCGTAACAGATGCACAGATTAAAACAAATTTTATTATATTTCTTTAAGGCTTGTTTAATATTATTTCCTCTAAACTTAGGTCTTGCAAGTAATTTCTTCTGTTAAATATTTACTAACGAAATAATTACGCAGCTGTACCGGTCAAACACAACGAAATGTTTCGAACCAAAAGTGACGTATCTACGGTCTCTACTCCCAATGCATATCGAGCAACTCGTATACTTTCTAGTTTATTTAAGACAATAATTCCTTAAAAACAGCACACTTCATGAACATACCGTTTATGCAGTTTTCCACCTTCTTTTGATTCTTTGTCTTAGATCCAACCATTCTTGTGTGTTAAATTAAGTGATGTGAAAACAATGTGACGGAACAGGGAGGGGGAGAGAGAGAGAGACAGACAGACAGACAGAGAGAATGGAGGGATGTAAGCAAATGTGTCATGTCACCAAACAAGTTACACATCACAACATAGAATTGTTCGTCACTCAGCCACTTGTTATATCACTACTATTATTTTTTCTATTATGCTAAAAAATACGTCAATAACTACTGTATAATTACTCAATTATTATACCAACTACTTCACATATATAATATTAAAAAATTTACATATTAAAACATTAAAACGCTCCGATATGTTTCGGTCCTAGGACCATCATCATGGAGACATATCGTCCTTGCTAAAGTCACACTATAAAAAGTCAGCATGCTGCCACAACACACAACCGGTACAGCGAAATTAATGTGACTTTTTATAATGTGACTTTAGCAAGGACGATATGGCTCCCTGATGATGGTCCTAGGACCGAAACATGTCGGAGCGTTCTAATGTTTTAATGTTTAAATTTTATAAATTTTATATATGTGCAGTAGTTGGTATCATAATTGAGTAACTCGACAACATGCACGGTGTAACAACGAAAATAACTACTGTATAACTTCCAAATACCTACACCAATAAAAATGTATAAATCTAATGGCGTTAATATGTATTCTAGACATACAAGTTTCACGAAGTTTCCATTGGATAATTTTGAAAGACGAGCTACAGTGTCGCAATGGAGTGATATCCAATAGAACAACGCTCAAATAAATTTCATAAAAATAGCTCATTGAGTACGTACGACAGGTGTGTCTGTAAGCATATCAAAGATACATCGACACACGCAAGTTTATGAGGTACTCCATTTCTTCGAAGCCATAGAAAGAAAGGATCCGATTACAAAACAATGAAAAGAAAAATTTCCAGTGCTGTGTTACAAGGGTATTATTAAAATGACACTCATATTTTCCCAAAGTTTATTTTATTAGAACATCTTTTCTAAAACTGGCTCTACTTTCACTTTAATTATCAACCATCGTATGCACTTACATAAAATTTCACATTAAAACACTTAAAATCGCTCCGACATGTTTCGATTCTAAGATCATCCTCAGGGAGCTACGTTGTTCGTTGCTAAAGTCATTTTAAAAACACTCACAAAATAATTCCATTATATTAACAGGGTGTTGTGGCAGCATATCTGTAATATAAATTATACTTATTAAGTAACTGTCAAAATAGTTTAGTAAGAATGTCAAAATCACATATATTAATAAAGACTTTTATATATGCAAATAATTAGGCTGTTTGGATTTAGAGTTTATGCCTACCGTGTTGTGTAACAGTATGTTGTGTAACAGTATGTTGTGTAACAGTATGTTGTTGAGGATGCGTCTGGCTATGGTGTGCGTCGTATGTTACGTAGTGAGAGACTGGCTATAGATTACGTGGGAGGATTCTTGCTGTGAATACCAGGCTAAAGTTATTAAAAACAAACGCAGCAATATGTTTTAACAAAATGTGCAAAGTTAAACAGCCAAAACCTAATTACATCAACATCAAGATTAACGGACAAAAACCGCAAGATAAGAAGACTACAACTAAAGCCATCAGTTTCCGAATCAACCAAGAAATCAAATTCCTGTACCGCAAGAAGCAACACCTGAACCATCGACTCTACTATATACATCTGGAAAATGCACATCAATATAATGGTACGTGGCAGCATATACAAAAATGTATAGACGAACAAACAAGTAGGCCCATGGATAATTTATATCACAGGCTTAACAAAAAGTTAGAAGCATTAACAAATCAAACAAGCAATAAACATAATAACAACGAGAATACCTCTAAATTCCAATCACGTCTAATTAACCTACCTAACATGAAATTTACAAGAGAACAAATTCAGACCTTGTCACTAGGCCGCATCTATCCAACAGAACAAGAACCCAAAAAATACATCAACGAATTAACAATGGACACGGAAAATGCCGTAAGACTTTTAGAACCCAAAATACAAAACACTTATCGTTACCTGGCAGATAAGAAAATCAAACACAACCTAAGGACCAATAGGCAAAACACGCTACACAAAAGATATCAATACAACTTAGCGAATTGAAAAACACCCTTCAAAATAATAATCTAACAATAGTAAAAGCCGACAAAAGCAAAGCAATAGTGATAATCGATAAAACCACTTTAGAGAGGAAGGTTGACAACTTCATACAGCAGAATAACATAAAACAAATAAACAAGGACCCTACTGACACATACCAAAAACAGATCCAGCAAACAATTCAAAGATGCAATGTATTAGTCAGCTTACAGTCACATAAATATCTAATAAACATAAAACCGACAGCCCCAAAGCTTAATATATATGTGCGCAGCAAGAATCCTCTCACGTAATCTATAGCCAGTCTCTCACTATGTAACATACGACGCACACCATAAACAGACGCACCCCCAACAACGTACTCTTACACAACACGGTAAGCATAGACTCTTAATCCAAACAGCCTAATTATTTGCATATATAAAAATCTTCATTAATATATGTTATTTTGACATTCTTACTAAACTATTTTGACAGTTACTTAATAAGTATAATTTATATTACAGATATGCTGCCACAACACCCTGTTAATATAAAGGAATTATTTTATGAGTGTTTTTAAAATGACTTTAACAAGGAACAACGCAGCTCCCTGAGGATGATCTTAGGATCGAAACATGTCGGAGCGATTTTAAGTGTTTTAATGTGAAATTTTATGTAAGTGCATTTGTTGGTTGATAATTAAAGTGATTCTATGAAATTCACGGTGCAACACTAAGGATGGCTCTACTTTCTTTACGAGGTAACAAATCATAAAACACGAAACCAGCAATACATATCAGCTTCAAAAGAAAGATGGCCGGTTCTGAAAAACCAAGTTCCGTTTAGACAAGAGAAACGTCTTTCACAGCAATACAAAAAGGTCAGACTGAACTGACTTCCTTGAATATAGTTGCTAAATTAGTTAACCACCGTACTTCAAGTCAATAAACTCTTTAAGACTATCTGTAACAGCCTATATTATATATTCATATAATAAAACCAACTACATGCACTAATTTCTCAAATTTATTTTTGGAATAATACTCTACATGTTTAGGACAGTTCCTCTGTCCATCTTCAGGAGTTTTTCACTATACACACAGCCATGGTGTATGTCATACAGGTTTGCTGACAGCCTGCGAGCAGGATCAGGACATTTATTGTAAGAACTTATCACGATGCACGGGCACCTGATCGTCAAATTCTATATCATATAATTAAAAGAATTTAGTTGTCATGTGGTTGCCTCCTATATGCCACATGCAGAATCAGTCGGTCGTTTTGGAGCAAGCGGGACTGAAACACATTTAACAAATCCTGTTTTCGTTCTTCCTTACTTACTTGTCTTCTATCTTTTTTTATTCCTTTTCTTTCTGCTTTACCTCTCTTTTTCCTACCTCCTCCTCATTTTTTTCATTTATTTCTTGCTTCTCCCTCACTTTCTACTTCCTTAGAGAATTCATTTTCCTCGCCTCATGTTTCTCGGATGGTTACAGTAACAAGTTTTCCGTTATCGTTAGGTGACTGCGGATATGGGGAACGGCCCCATACGGCAAGAAAGTTACGGGTGACTTCAGCAGGAAGTACAGCGAAACAAACGACTTCCTGACTGTGCTATCTCTCATAACGGAACCGAAAACCCTCGAATGAAATTTAAGAAATAAATGATACCTTATTTATAAAAAAGGAAATTTATTATACAAAAGTGGCTTAAATCGCGTCAGCAGAACCTCCGGAATAGCAATTCTTTCTGGATGTACCTGGTCAGAATTTGTAATGAAGTAAGAAGAAAGAGATTTTTCGAAAGTCTCCCCTGTCCTGCCAAATGACTAAAGAAATACTGCCTTAAAATGTGACCGATATCTTTTTCCTTTATCCCATCTAATTTATCATATCCAAAGCCACATACTATTTCAAGTAATTCAGCGTCGTTAAGTCGCCTGTGAGTAAATTACATATCGAATTTTTCTAGTTTATTACAGACGTACAACAGCCGATCCACAGCAATTCAGAACGGAAAAATAGCCTTTTACAAACACAAATGATCCACTTCAGTCTGACAGCAGACGAGACCTCTTTATACAGGATGATTCACGACTATCTAAGTCAGAAGGTTAATCATGACGTCGTAATGACTGAACAATTCTGTATCAACAATGTGACGCGGTGACGAGCAGGGGAAACTAAGGCGATTTAAATAAGGTAAACATGTTAATTGTAGCAAGAGACGACAATTCATGATTTTACATTGTGTTATATGCTTTGAAGATGGATAAGAATTCAATGTCACTATGTTTTCTGTCCGATGGATCGCCCGTGGATTTAGGCAGTACTGGCCGTCACGATCACAGAACTCAATCCCCTATTTTCAGATGTGGGCTTATATTAAGTGGCCTGTTCATGAAAGCAAGGTGGATACAACCACGTCTTTGTAGCCGGACACGATCCCTTGTGAAAATACTAAGAATATTTACCGAAGCCGAAAGAGGACGCGTTAAAGATCTCTACGACAGTGAAAGTAAACCAGTCCAGGTTATGTGTCTTCAGACAGAGTCACAAATATCACTGTTTCTTCAAATAAATATTTTAAACCATTCAAATCATCTTCATGTTCCTCCACCCATCACTCTGCAAAATGAGAATCGCTACCCCTTACCTTGTTGATGTCATTTCCTATTCAGAATACCTCAGATGCCACGGCTTTAAGATACAGAGCCATGAAACTCGCGTATCTCAAACAGAGTCCTGCAATATAAATTTGCACATTTTCTTCTATAATATTTCTTTTCACTCTGATAATTTTATACTTTAATGGGGTTGTTCTGCACACTAAGTGAAGGCCTCTGCGAAACTTGAAGTTTAAATTCCAGGAATTTGTTCAAGCAGCACTGTTGAAGAAAGTTTGCTTTACGTGCGACGCAACCAACATTCAGGAGAAGAATGTCCAGGCCTGGACAAAACCGACAGTGACAGTACCAAATATATGGATTTATACGGCTTATGCTCTACTGAAATTATCGACATCCTTGATATACTGCCTCATTCAGAAGCTTATAGATCTTTCCTTTGTCTATTTATACACAATACGGATGATCGATATCACCTTTGATCATTAAATAATTCTATATTTTGACCACAGAGTGTATTTTGCACAGAATAAAGAACAATTTTCCCCCAAAAAAAGTACTAAGTGGTTAGTTTTTATTAAAAAACGCAGGACTTTCTGTGTAATATTAATGAAATTACAGCACCATTTCGATAAGTTCAGATTTCAGGGTATTATCAATTTCCATTTCACTGTGGAATTCTAAGAGATCACTGACGTCACCAGTGATCTCGACTTATTTGAGTGTTTTTGAGCTCCGCATTACTGTGACATTTTGAGAGATCACAGACGTCACCAATAATGTCATCCTATAATCAGACTTCTAATCAAGCTCTCATTTTTCTCAAGTTACTTTTAATTACTCTCCCTAACATACTCGTTTTCCATTGAGTCTCTTCCTAAAACATTCTTCTCATCAAGATCAAAGACTAACCTCTCGACTTGTTGCACTTCACAAGGATTCAGCTTCTTCATACACCGTCCCTGGCAACCTAAGGTTCTAACTTTACTACTATAGCGAAATGTAGTTTTATATTTCTCCCAGGATATTCTAGCTATTTGTCGAGTGTTTTATTAATATAAGAGTAATTATTTTTTAATGATCGACTAAACCTTAACCAAGAAAACAGAGAAGAATTTTATTAATTTCTCATTATATTTAATCCATCCGGATTCTTGTTGTGATACTTACCAGTAGTTAGAATTTCCTTTGAATGGGTCACGAGTCCAAAGCAGGATACGTCTAGTGGCAGGATTATTATCATAGACTCTAGACAGGCATGTTTTGGGATGGCATTTGCTCCATATTTAATTAAATATCGTGTGTACTGAGAATATCTTGCACTTTCGCATCGGTATTTTATACCGATTCACATTTTTAGTACAGCGAAATATTTGTAAGAAAAGGATGAAATTCTGCTTAATAATTACGCGAATTGGAGATTTAAAAGTAAGATACAGACCCCAAACCAGGTTCAGCTTAACCTTCAATAACAAATATTATTGCAGCATATAGTGCAAAAGAAATATGCAGATAAAAGTACAGGATACGGATTGTTTAATATATTATTTTTTTAACGGTGCATTGTCAATTATATATTCATAGGAGTCGAAGGATAAACGGCCATCGGTTTGTGTGTGTGATAAAATGAAAAGAAATGACAGAGACTCGAATAACGAAGCGTGTATCAATATTGCAGCAGACCAGACTGTATTTCCTCATTCAGACAGGGATGGCCCCGCTTCACCGCTACTTAACTTGGCACTATAATCCTATTACCCTGCATGGACTCTTTACTTAGTCCAGGTCGCGGAAAAGGCGAAAGCTTTACGCGTGGAAAAAGCTTTTCATTTAAGGTTAACATTTTGAGTGGAGTTTAAGCCCCTATTTCATGGAAATTGCCCATCCATGGAATTAATATTTGAATGAGACGGAGTAGAGAGCCGGATAATGATAGACAGAAGTGGGGAGAAGCCTGCTTGCACGAAGAGAGAAAGAGAAAGAAAGAATATATATTGTTCGTCTGAGCATTGCAATATATATAAAGTTAGGACTCTGCAAATGGCAGGAGATAAGACAGACAATGTACTTATAATGCAATATTGATGCGCGTCATTGTAACAATTGTTGCTGTGGAAAAGGAATAAGTATTACATTTTCTGAGTGTATGTCTGTACCCTTAGTTATGCAGTATGTACAATGCTTGCGCATATTATATTGTCATCTTTGACCTGTCAGGCTGTACCATAATTTTCTACATTTTCTAATAAACGACACGATTTACGGAAAAAATTATTGAACATAAAATTTGTGTTTTATTTCCTCTACAGTTATTGTCTGAAACATTCCTCATTGTAAGAAGAATTCAGCAAGATACTATCATAAATGCAAATATGTTCACAAGTATCGTCAAACTGCAGTCAAACACAGATTTTAATATTTGTATTGCTAAGAGGTGTTTCTACATGGTCTGTCTTAACAACTACATGTTTCGGCCTCTATATCGGCTATCATCAGGTTGTACACTTTCTTATTACAAAGCAAACTACACAATATACAATATTTTGTTTTTGTTGACGAGATCTTGTTCACATTTTACAAATGTGAACAAGATCTCATCGACAAACATTGTATATTTGCCTTATAATAAGAAAGTGTACAGTACAACCTGATGATGGCCGATATAGAGGCCGAAACATGTAGTTGTTAAGAGAAGCTATGTAGAAACACCTCTTAGCAATACAAATAATAAAAGTTCTAGGAAGTGTGTCATCCCCGTTGTGTGTGTGAAACTTGGAAAACTGTATGTAGTCAAACACAACTGTGTCACATGAGGTGTAGTTGTCTATTATATAGTCATTAAATACACCTCATGTGACACAGTTGTGTTTGACTACATACAATTTTCCAAAATAAAAGTTCTGTTTGACTGCAGTTTACTGATACTTGTGACCCTATCAACACAACTGGGATGTCTCACCTGAAAGACGCAAACAGGTCTTCATGTAAGGAACCCATTATTCTTGTCAGATTTTAATTAAATCTAAATGTTCTCGACTGATTCAAAAAATCCTCAAACACCAAATTGCATGAAAATCCGTCCAGTGGGAACCGACAGACAGACGTGACGAAGCTGATAATACTTTGTCGTAATTTCGCGAACGCACTAAAAAATACACAAAAATGTGGCTACAATAGTGACGAATGTAGAGAATTCAACGTGAAGTTCGAAGTCAATATAATTATGAACCACATTTACAATTCGATGTTACATCAAAAACCCTGTTTCTCTATGACGAAGACAAATCGGTTTATACTGTAATGAAAATAGATACTTTTCATTCTAAGTACCATGCGCATTACACAAATACTCTCCCTGAGGACATTTTGTTGAGTTTACTAATGTTACAGCAGATGATGCACATAGTAATCATTCTGTCTTACAGCATCAATTTTACGGTCCTTCCAACAATCATAGCCAGGTAACGATATACAGTATGTTGCTTCTGTGTTAAGCACCACACCATTAAGGCGTTCAAGTGACATAGAATTCTCAGGTTATTAGACTGTGGTGGGCGGTCGGAGTGGCCCATGGACAATAAATCCCTACATCTTTGAGACAAGATTAAATCGATCCCAGCGTCGATCTTGACATAGTAGAGGACAGAACTGAGTACCAAGATTATCACCTGAATTCGAGAAACGTGGAATTTTCATACACAACTTTAATTTAACTCCAAAAGTGCAAGTGCTTTATTGTTCTTTACATTTGCCATTTTATCTTTATAATAAAGAAGATAGGTAGAATATGGCCAAAAATAACGCCCTCTAATTAAGTACTAACACTACAGACCGTGCTTTTCAGAAACTTCTGAGAGATTGAAGTGCTTAAATGATCTGCTTTTCTGGGAAATTTCTGCGAGTGCATCGTATGTTATTGGAACTATTCTGCAAATTTCCCACCCATTAGAAGATTCACGATTAATGCCACATCAAAGGAATATTAAACGTCATTTTCGTCTTATTTTATTTAACGACGCCTTAAAAACCTCTTTGTTTACGTATCATCGGAAGGTAAGATATTTAGCGAATAACGAACTCTAGGCAATCACGATAACTGAAAGTAATGTCATGGTATTTTATTTGAGTGATTGAAGAAATCACCATAAATTTTAGTTTGGGGTCAACGCCTAAGAGCCGAGAATTTGAAATCAGAACTTCCCAAATACAAAGAGGAGGTCTATCCACTTTATCTCCAGGTTCGTCGTAAACGTCAGCAGTAGGAGTCGGGTGAGAGCACGTGGATATAGCTAAATGTCTTTTAAACTAGTCCCATTTGAAGACAACTTAATCGACACCATACATACATACATAAATATTAAGTCCATACATAACAGAAAACCCACATTGCTTTTATTCGGTATATCAGTGAGGTAAAAGTATAAAGGAAAATAATGCCTCTTTATGTAAGAATGATACAGAACACATAATTACACTCTGCGGGCAAAATGCGGAGATTTTATAGTTAAATCTGGCGTTGTACAAGCAGAACACTAGAAACTGAAGGGCAATGCCTACTGAAAATTCAGTGAAAATTCACTCCTCTTTACACATACTCCATTATATAAGTGTATTGATTTAAATTCAATACAGTTTAATTACAGAATTAAAGTTAAAATTTCAGCAAAGAGGTGAGATAGAAGTAATGCGTAAATATCAGTTGACGTTGGAGGCTTCTTGGCCGAAATTTCAAACAACGGATCTGCTTCACAAGCAAGAATCGGAGGAACATTCAGTGTCAATAAGAGGAAGTGAGCAAAATTAAATTATTCCGATGTCCTCAGAAACAAAGCTTTATTGAAAGACAGCATGGAATTTGTAATTGAGCCCTGTCTGAACAGAATTTCGATAGGAATGAAATATGTCATTATGCAGAAAGTGTAACTGCTGCTTGGAACAACAGTTTAAAACCAATAATAAATTACTTTAACAAGTAGAAAACATCTAAAGATAATTTTTATCTCAGTAATTAACAAACTTGATGCACAAAATGTTTGTTTTACAATAAGTTTATTTCATGCCTCTACATGTTTCGAGCACATGTACTCATCATCAGGAGGTCAAAATTGCATTATACAGCCTCTGGTAACATCACACTGAAACAAGTGAGTGGTCTAAAATTAATAAAATACAATTCTATAAATATGAGCAAATAGAATTTATTTTATTAATTTTAGACCACTCACTTGTTTCAGTGTGATGATACCAGAGGTTGTATAATGCAATTTTGACCTCCTGATGATGAGTACACGTGCTCGAAACATGTAGAAGTATGAAATAAACTTATTGTAAAACAAAAAGTTTGAGCATCAAGTTGGTTAATTACTGATATAAATATACTGAGATGCACGGTCAGCAAAACGTCAAAATTTAAAGAGGAACTCGAAAGTCAAACCAAGAACCTAGCATAAAATGATTTCATTCATTTTTAGTCACTGAACCAAATCTACTTCTGGAAAATCTTCCTTCCCAATAATTGTCATTCCTGACGCAGCACTTGATTAACTAAGCACAGACCACCTAAGCCTTTACTTTCTTTTTAATATTCGTTTTATTCCCTTAACAATCTTCTTCCATATTCTGCTCCCTGGAATTTATCTGAGATGAAATATTTTGGGTACAAATGGAAGAATTAAACCAGTCCGTCGATAAAATATGTGCCGAATACTTTAATGGATTATTGGAAAAACAGAAAAGAAAGGAATTAAAATTAAAAATATACACTTCTCGCCAACTGTGAATTATATAAGAATTCCTACTTGTGATTTTTTCATGAATGCATAAAAACATCGGTTCCGTAACACGCATATATTTTTTTAAAACTACTAACATATATTAAACAGAAAAAATATATATGGAATCATGTTGTAAATAGCTTTTACTCAGTTTTAAAGAAAAGCTGTAGCTTTATACAAAGCTTTCCTGTCCTAGTTTGACCTCCAAGTTATGTGGAAAAAATAACAACTCCAAAACGACACCAATTAGAATTCTGAGACACGCAATTAAAAGTCTGCGAACGGCAAGTAATTATTTGCTCCTATGTGCAATACAATCTGTTTCAAGACGCGACCAGCCCTGCGGCCAAATGTGTCAGGATTCTTCCAGTGTCGATTTTATCAACACTTCAGCACAATTCAGGCTCCAATTAAGTTTAATTTGTGTAAGGAAGCATATATTAAACTTCTGCAAATGCCTAAACAAAACAGTCTTATTTCCAAAAGGTTTATTTTTGATTATGAGATTTTTAAACTACAGTTATAAATTATGACACAATTACTGAAGAGTTTGTCAGTAGGAAATTAAGGATCCAAGTGGTCGATGTACATAATCTTAGAATTCTTGAAATATGCCGATCTGCGAATCTACAAATCATGTGACTTCCTCCAGTCTGATGTTACTTCAAACTAGAGTCAGCTGTTCGTAATTTCAACAAGACAGTGCATTTAGTGGCAGCACATCACCATTCAACCTGTATTCGTTATGCTCTAACGTCCGCACTGCTTGTTGTTCAGTTACGTACAGCCGAAAAGCAAGTATGTGTACTGAAAATGAGGCGGTGCCAAAATGGCTGTCGATAAAATAGGCAATGGCTCAGCAACAGAAGTACAAAGCAACTGACCTCTATCCAGTGTCACCAAAATTGAACACAAACACTATGTTTCAGAAGAAATGCCTCCGTGCCCAGGTGATACACCACGGGCGGGAAGATTTAGCTTCCGAAATGTAGTGTTTATGTTGCATATTGGTGAAAATGGAAAAAAATCTCTTGTGAAAATGTTTATATTTTTCAGGTAAAATCATGTCAAAAATGTAGGTTATAAATAAACGTCTTGTGTCATTCCTCACACTTTAGCCTACTACCAACACAAATTACCACACGATGTACAGAGCACTGCAAAGTAAACATAATGTTGCTTTCGGTGGAGTTTTGTTCCCGTCGCTCTGGACTATGAGTCTGCGTGATTATGTTCATCTGATCCGAAAATGCAGATGTAGGCATTTAATGCGAGTAAAAATTCATGAATCCTGAAGTATTTTGTGTTGAGGTATCTAAGAAACAGTCATAGATACTTTATAAGGATTTGAATCTTTTATTGAGCCGAGTAAGGCTTCAGTATTCCAAGACTTTACGGGTCACTAAGAGTGCGTCTGGTCCCGCCGAGTATTTGGAATCCCAACATTTCTTCCTGCATATTAGTGTCTGCTCCGAAGTCACAGGAACGTGCTAAAGAAATCTTTCATAAACGATTGTTAATATTATGAAGGCAACTGACATATTATTTCACGGTGAATGGGTATTTTGAAGTCGAGAACGATGCGTGGCGCAACTGTAAAATTTAAGGTAATTTGGAAAAGTTGAGAAAACTCATAAATATGTTTAAAGTATTACGACTAAATTGAAATCAAATTTGTACCTGTACCTACACACTACGTTGGACGTGGAAGTAAAACTTTATGAATTTTAGACTTAACTCTAAATAGAGATGAGGAGACATGCGGTGGCGCAGTTGGTTGGGGCACTGCTCTACAAGCCGGAAGTTCGCGGGTTAGATTCCCGTTGGTGTAATTGGCTTATTCCTTCCGGCCGCACTATGGTCCTAGGGTCGACTCGGCTTCTACCAGAAATAAGTACCTGGAAGAATTCCTGGAGAATAAAGATGGCCGGAGCATAGGGCTGAACTTACCATCTTCATGTGCCGATTGTCTTGAAATCTGGCAGCCTCAACCTCCTGGAAATCTTACAGCCTGTCCAAGCCTGTATTGGGATGCTTTACCTTTACATTGTACTGCATAGAGAGAGGCAAATTCACGCTCCAGCACTTTTACCCGCAGCGAGATTTACTGGCACACTTTGAATAGAGGGTTTAACGCTCTGCGAAAACACGTTGATACCTTCAAAAACATTTCTCCTTTGATATTTGTATTGTAATATCATACTGAACAATCCTACATGTTTCGATCTGCAAGGGACCACCAATAGAGTATCAGACCAAAGCAACACTTCATTAAACCAAATTAGTCACTTTAATACACAACTGACGTGGTGCAAAAAAAGACAACTGTGTATAGGAGTGGTTGGTTTGATTTTACGCGATATTGCGTTGGAGTGATTCCCTGATGATGTTCCCTTGCAGATCAAAACATGTAGTATTGTTCCGTGTAACATTATATACATCTAAGGAAAAATTCTGTGCATTGTGTCATTTTACCGTCGTGAATTAGTTACGAATAGTGCACGGAATGAGCAACATAAAGTTGACTTTGATACGTTGTTCGCTGTAGGACTCAAATTTCACCACCACCACCACCACCACCACCAACAACAACAACAACATCAACACCACCACCAACAATAACAACATTATCACCACCACCACCACCACCAACACTATCACCATCACCACCACC
>Ga0123352_10003888_pt1 | contig 21807 bp, 8 predicted proteins | sample TergutLab28metaG_FD_89700 | JGI IMG/M metagenome (GOLD analysis project Ga0123352, IMG submission 89700) | Labiotermes labralis P1 segment gut microbial communities from Petit-Saut dam, French Guiana - Lab288 P1 | ecosystem: Host-associated > Arthropoda: Insects > Digestive system > Gut ...
GCACAGTATTGGTTTCTGTCTAAACTTTGTGGACTTGTTCGCTAGTAATTTTCTCCATTCAAGTGTTATTTCGTATTTCTTATATAAACCTTACAGCATAGAAGTTTGTTGTTCCCAAATTAAAAATTGGAGTTTGCCTTGAAAGTGGCAATGCAGAAACAGATTAATTAACGTACTGTATTACTGGTCTGAAGATAAGAGCGGCTATGAAATTAGTAGGGTGCACAGAAAGCTCTGCTACAGGTTTGAGTTAACGTTGCATTAAGGTTCTTAGTACCGTTTCCTTCCATTTGTGTTTCTGCCCTTCCTTAGAAAGAAACTGAATCATTAGTAGGTAAACTGAAACTTTAGACCTGACGTGACTCGGTGTTTTGTTTGTCGGTTTTCAATTAATAATAGCCAGGACTAAGTACAGCGTTGCCACCTTCAATTTCAGTACCTCATTTCGCTTATTTCATCTCACAAACCATACGAGAGTATTTTGTAGAAAAGTGGCGTTAACAGTGTAATGTAATCTTAATCATTTCTTGTATAATTGCATTTTGGTTTATTTCGCTGTATATTAAGTTTCAAACACACAAAATATATATTTTTGAGAAACCGTTCGTTGCAAGGAAAGGTAGGAGGATTGGATATTTGTTCTCTCTGAGCAGTTTTTATGCGCTGAATGTTTTGCTGAGCGCAAGGAAAGGTTTCTGCGTGGTATTAGTAGCACTGGACCTTGAACTGTAACACATGCAACCACATTCAGTGCCGTGCTTCTATGTACCTACCAGTTTCTGTGTAGACAGTACACAGTAGTAGGCCTGGTGGGGAGAGGGAGAGGAAAAGAGAGAGAGATGGAGGAAATAACATAAGACAGAGAAAACTGCACACTGAGGAGCTTCATACCTGATTTTAAGAGTTTGTTACTGTTTGTATTAATTGAAGGAGAATAAACTATTCGATGAACACGTGGAAGTGAGAAATGGCTACAAATTTAAAAAGGATCCAGTAAAATATTATTAAAATGGATCGTATAATTGGACCGTGACTGTTGCGTGAATTAAATTGGACCATGATCGGTTCAACTGACAGATAGTCGTGAAAAAATGTAAGGAACTTAACGCGTTTCGCTAAAGGCGAAACAGTGTTTACTAACTGAACAACTAGCAGCTTATCAGGAGCAACTCCGATCTAGTGAGTTTAGTTACATGTGTGCAGTAGCTGTGGAATTTGCAAAATACCTGAAACCGGAGTTTCTGTTTCTAGCCTTGTATTTGACCGGAGTGTAATAAAATAATGGATTTGTAAATTTGGCTCGCAACGCAGAAAGCGTTTGCCCACCCCTGGTTACAGAACCACCTTCTCTCACTCTCACCCTATCCTCTTAACGTTTTTAATCAGTCTACAAGTTCTCTTCTTCTTTGCCGCACTGACACCATCTTGCTTTACGTGGGCGACTAATTTCACACAGCCAAGTTTTCACAACGCCCCGCTCCTTCTGTTGCTATGGCTAATTGCTACGCCCCTGAGACGCTATTAAAGCAACATGGTCTTCTGAGACAATTTATTTTAGGAAACTGCTCTTAATTTCTTCTCTTTTTTTTTCTTGAACTCCAGTTCTTTCGCTTTTATCTCCTTCCATTGCTACCTTCTTTCGCCCTCGTCTTCATGAAAATTAGGCTGCATCCGTGTTTCAACCGATGTACTATCTTCCAACACAAATTCTTTGTCTCTGTTTCGCTTGAAACCAAGGTCTTGCAAGGCGAATTGTAGCGTCAGAAGAACACTTGTCTTTCTTACAGCAAAAGCGTTGTCTTATCATTAACATTCCGCTTACGACAAGCCAAGTGTCTTGTAGGAAAGAAAGCACTCCAGATTTAACCCATTATTTAGTACACTAAGTAAAGATCTGTTTTGTGATTACAAATTGAAGTTGCCAGTGTGAATGACCTGTAAACTATTTTCGTTAGGTAATACGAATCATGAATACAGAAAATTCAGACCTTGACCCGCATGGATATATAGATAGGCGGAATGTGTATCAGTTAATTATCACAGGACCTCTGTGACGGTTTATTAAAACAAACAAACAAGCTCCGTGGCCTTAGTCCGCACGCGAACTATACCGACAGAGCGGCCGCCGCCGGTCGGCGAAGTTAGTGCCAACTTTATTAAGGGATACAAAATTGACGGTGTATATAGCACGCATGGAAGAGTATAGCAATGCACCGAGGAAGTTAATCGCAAAATCTTAGAGGAAGAGTACATTTATAGGACAGTTGTGTGATTGACGGGGCACTGTAAAATAGACTGGATAAATCTGAGTCAGGTTGGTGTGTCTGAAAACGGTAATGAGTCATTACTTTCTTTAAAAATGCAATAGATGTTTGACATCCTTCTAGAATGCCTCGTAAAAAAAGTATTCGCTCAACGAAGTTAGTCGCTAAGATGCACCTAAAAAGTAAACATATTTCTCGATTGTGCAAGATGGGCAGATCCAGCTAGGGGTTGTGTCACGTGTCAGATGCTATATTATTTTCTTTTTTAAATTTCGTGCACTAAGACAGCGAATTAGTATATTTAGCACAATCAGCACTAAGAGTTAGTTATGTGCGAGTTTTCCCTAGCAATTGGAATTTCTTTTATTGTTACACGATGTCTGGTGGGATAATGCGATCAAAATTTTTACATTTTAGCGAGAAATTGAACCGGAGACGCCCAGGTTTAGATTATTTCGAAATTACAGTGATAAATATTCGAATACTCAGTATAAACAGGTAAATGAAATATGAGTTTATTCACTTTATATATGGAATAATCACAGTACATTAAACTTGTTACGAAGGGCGAGTTTGCAAGTAATTACGTGATACTGCCACGGTTTATTAGGAGAGCAATTCCTTATATGTTTATTAATCTTTAATATTATTAGAAGCAATTAAAATATTTTAATTCTGCACTTCGTTACAACTGCTGTTACATACAAGGTGAAAAGGCCCACAGAGCCATTTCGCCTTCTATGTTATAACGCATTAAAAGGGTAGAATTGTCCCCTGTTTAAATAAAACACCCAGAACTCTGGCAGATGTGTTACCTTTGACAGCAGGTAACACTCAAATAATGTCGTTAGTTTTCCTGAAGCACATCGTTCCTTTATCGCAACATTACATGTTATGTCCGCCTGTCCACTTTCGAATTTAATTTCAGACATCGAAATTTAAGGGTATTTGTCCTTTACGGCGAGCATAGATTTGTAAGTAATCATATTAAATGTCTGCCGTTTTGTACTTTTAATTTTCGGGTTTTAATGCGGAATTTGCAGAAGAACTTTTTCATTTCCTCGAGGGAATGGATAAGGTGCTTCCATTGCCTGTGTAAAAGGAAGACCCTCCCTGACTGCGTCTGTCGTACGAGTCCCTCTAGCAGGTCACGAGGGCACGTTGTCACTCCCGGTAGGAATTGAGGAAGACAGTTTAATCCATGGAAGAGATAGGTACGTGTTCCTGAGACGACATTTCTACTCGTATCCCCATATACATGGCTTATTCCTTTGTCGGGGTACAGGCTGTTGTGTTCCGTCTGCGCTTCTGGGACCAATATTGTTCTGTACTTCCCCCATTTCAAATATGTCAAAACCAACTTTCCGAACAGCAGACGAACGAACTAAGAACTGACCATTCCTCAGGAAGTAATGCGTAGTTTAAATTGGAAAGCAGTGCCTTATAAAGAGAAACAATTAGTGTGCTTAGGGTGACGAATTTGGTTACCTTGCCTGCAGGCACTGACTGCTTCATACTAAGGGCTGTTGCTCCTGGAGGAAGTATATTTCCATCAGGCAATAGGCCTGTTGTGATGCGGGCCATTATTTGGATGAATGTCTGGCGGACTGGGACAGAAAGGATGGAATATTGTTAAATGAACGCTCTGCGACTAGGGGCATATTACGGCTGAAGGCGTCTGTTACCCGTGATACCGGATCGCGAACTGCCCGACGTTTGCCTTGTAACCAAGTAATATCAAGAGAAACTAGTCGGAATGTCCGGAAGTTGTTAGAGAATAATCGATGTCAACGTGGCCGCCTTGCTTTGGGCTGACTGGCCCGGTGTGCTGAGCTCCGGCCGCATTCAGTTAAAAGAACAACAATATAAAAAAGCAATAGCATAAAGAAGCAAAACAACAAGGACCGACAAAAAACGACAAAACAGAGAGTATAATTCATGACAATAATCTTCAGAAGAGATGAAGAGGTTCTTGAGGTTAAAGGTCATGAAATCTCTTAAAAATATGTGACTTTTGTTCTTACCTGAAACCTTCGCATGTCCCGAGGGTTTCCTGCGTTTTTTAGACAATTCTGATTGCACTTGAGGAAGAACTTCAGGAAAAACCTGCGAACAAAAGAAGTTATAAATTATTTATTTAATTTAAACATTTATTTCATTTAATATAGCGTGTGTGTTAATAATAATGTTTTACAACAATGTCATCAAGGAACCTGGAACAATAATACTGATGTAGTACAGTTTACTGTAAAGAATCTGTCCAAACAACAACACATAGAATTAAGTAAACCTTCGAAGTGTGGTAGCAGGAAGGGTGAAAGTTGATAAAGAAACTAAAAATTATCCCTGCTTTCTCCTTCTGCTAAACGTAGGTTATATGAAGGCCAGTCATTACTAAGTTAATTAGGTTAAATGATGGGAAATGTATTGTTATGTGAATAAAAGAAAGGAAAGAGTTTCGGGTTCTGAACATTGTCACAGAAACCGTACGATGTGGAAGTTCATGTCTGTATGACATAGGGGTTGTACGCCTGTCTCCAAGATTGGTTTCAGCAGTGCCCTCTGAGTCATGCCAGTGTCTTAAGGAGCTTGTTCGTTAGATCTCCCAACTGAATTTCTCAATTTCATACTTATTGAATCCCATTCTATAGCGCAGAATATGAGCACAATATAAATGTAATTAATAGGTTACTTTGAGTCCTTTTGACAACGTGTAAATTTCACACACACAGCAATTAAGTAAACGAAAAAAAAACTTGTATTCGCGAAATTAGGAGGCAATTAAATTCCTGAAGTTCGAAATCCGTTGTCTTTCCACATGCTAGCTATAAATTTAAAAATTACTCTATACATTATTATTCTGTCATTTTGTGTGTGTGTGTGCGCGTGCGTGCGTGTATGTGTGTGTGCGTGCGTCCCTCACTTTAAGCGCAGAACACTGAATTTTGTTGGGGAAAGTTTGCTGAGGAGGAAATAAGTGGGAGGGCGTGACACGAGGCTGGAAAAAATCGCATTCAAGTCTTCTGTTTTTTATTGTTCATAAAAATTATTATATTGATGAGATGAAGTATAAAGAAATAGGCGAGACATGTAACAAGCATGGGAGAGAACAGAATATGTCAATAATTACAGTTCTAATCCCAGAGGGTATAGACTTCTTGTGATACCTGGACGCAAATAGGAAAATGATATTACAATAATTTTTAAAGTGCAGGGTTGTGTGTTTGTGAACTGGATATAACTGATTCACACTGGTAACTAAATACGTTTTCTTGTGGTACGGGGAAGGCAATAATTACAGAGAGGGTTTTGGTAAGGAAATCCGAAGGAAATAACCAATTGGAAGGATAGACATAACTAGGAGTGTAGTATTAAAAGGCTATGAAAGTAATAGCAGAGCTTGGACTGGATACATGTGGCAGAGGTTAGCGACCAATGAAGGGCTGCTATGATCTGTACAATAAAAACCTCCGCTTTCCATACATTGCATAAAGTTTCTTTACTAGCTGAGAAACTGTTAGCTAATAAAGTAGGACTGTGCTCTATCTAATTGCTTATTTGCTGCATCATGTCAACACGGCTTTCAAAAAAGCGTAGAATTTTGCGACTGCATACGACTCTTAGATCATTAGGTGAATAATTTTCCTTTTACTCAATTTGGTTAAATACTTTTTGACTTAATTGTGTCTATTGGAAAACCTAACCTTCCGTACGATCTTTTTTTTTAAATTAACAACAAAAGGCGAAGTTCAAAAATTGTGTAATATTCTGCACAGACGTAAAACAATTTCTTGCACAGTTCTTCATTTCTGTCGGGATCTTTCTGTTGTGTTAAAATGAGAGAATTCAGCTGTCTGGAAACATATGCTGCTGCTGTTGTTGTCTGGCAAACATTTAATTCATAAAGCCATCGCTATGAGGCGATACGACCCTGAATAATAGAAAAATTTGTCCGCGAAAATGTGTATACTGCGGGCAGAGACCATTCGGTATGGGTAGTTGTGAGTGTCGTTGAATAGACAACAGACATATCCCGGGATATCGTAGAAGGTACTGTAACTGTGCTGCGAGCTGGATACCCTGCGAATCGAGGTTCGATTTTCGGAAGGCACAAGATATTTATCTCTTCAAGAAAAAGCCCATCCCGGCTCAAGGGATCAGCCTGTTCCGGAGGACGAGTATGGCGGGGAGTGAGGTTGGTCACTCAGTCCATATAGTGCAGATGTTGAGAAGAATATGAGGAGCTACACCTCCCTTGCCGCATATGCCTTTAGGCGTGCGCAGAGATGAATTACCTTTTCCTCTACATTGGCCTGAGCAGAAGGTTTGCCCGCGCATAACTCCGTATAGTAGCAGAGCAGATGTATAGCTTTCCTTAAACCTCCGTCATAAGACCGGATATTTTGAGACAAGCTTTACCTTTAACTTCGTCTGCAATCCGTCCGGAAAAAGCCGACATGTGATCTCTAGTTATGTTACGAACATTTCTTTCCACATTTCTCTTAGTAAAGGCACTGGCAAATCTTAACAGATTCCGTTGTAACGTAACGGTTTGACCATCGGCATGCGACGTTGTACTGAAGAGTTTCCGACAAAACACGCCCACACAGATATAATAAACCATGAGAGAGAGCGGTCGTCGTTTTTCCGGCAGATCTCATTCACCCCAATCTTAGGTCATATGCAGAAAATATTTTGGGTTTCGGAATGTATCTATAACATGTATACACTTCAGACTGTAATAATAAATAAGCAGTTCCATTATTTATGTGTAGTTTATTCAAAAAATTGCCAACGAAATGTGAAGCTTAGAAGCAGAAGATAACGAACAATATACAGTACAACTACGTATTTTCATTAGCTACATCTGTACAGCAAAGTAATTCTTGAGACTTTGTGGTCGTTCAGATATGTAAAGAATATTCCCACATTGTGGTATCCAAAGGAAAATGTGTCATATTTAGTGATTTTGTCAATAGCTAAGTGCGGATTTGGAGAACTAGCCTAATGCTATCGCCGTAGGATTGCGGAAGTAGTCGGTGGAAAGCTTCGAAAGCTTGTCCCGTGTCATTTTTTTCCACCGCAAAATCCACGTGGAGTGACCTGGGATCGAACCCATATCTCCATGGTGAGGGACCGGTGACGAGCCTCTTAATCCATGGCAAGATCTTCTAGAGAATGCAGAGTTTTAGTTTCGTGTTCACATGTCCTTATACTAAGCCAAATGAGTTCATTTAAAATCATTCTTAAACTTAGGTCTTCCAAATAGGTTTTACCCTCTAAGCACTCCGACTAAAATATTCTATGTGGTCGTTGTGCCTTCGTAGCTCTAAGTATCTGTTATATTTTCCATTGCCTGGTGAACTTCCAGTAACAGAAAACGAAACGGAATGACCCAAAGGCAAATTTGTTTTTTGTTACAACAGAAACTTTGTCCTATGGCAAGCCGGGGGGTTGACTTGTCAGGACAGTAACAGTCGGGTCCAGTGTCTTACTGTGCAGCAGTTAGCACGCCAATTATCATGTGAACCATCCACCCGCAGTGCCAGTTTGTCCCCCTGCAACAGCAGAGCTAAATAATCCATGAGGTAGAGTGGAGAGAGTTCCTATCCTCTGCTGTATGCATCTCTCGAGGGAAAGCACTCAGCTCTAGGGTTCCACCGTATAGCCTGGAGAAAGAGTTCGGCTGATTGGTAGAAAAATACAGTTGCATGAAAACCAATCTGTCCGCTCCTCAATAGTAGCTTAGCAACGTTCAGTCTGTTTTGGTTTTATATGACATTCATAATATTATAAGACTTCCAGCAACTTACTGAAGTCTTAAGCGTACGTTAAATCATCTCTGCCCATCGTAACTGGGAACTCGTTTTTGGGTCGCTTTTGTGACTTAAATAAGACTGAAGCAGTAAAATTATTTTCGGTGGAAGCAGATTTTGAAATTTCTTTCTGTGTCGTCTTCGCTAACTCAACAGTTTTGATTTTTATCTATTATCAACTCAGAAGGATCAGTCGCGAGGTGCTGCGCTGAATATAGTCTTACGTGTAGATATTACAGCTGGCGAACAGCTGCTGTTTTATTATATGAAAGCAGCAATATCTGTATATATGTCATCTTTATGCGATTTTCCGTTTTTTATTTTAATTTTGTGTGCCGGATTGAAGTTGACTTTGCATCATGGAATGAGTGCACTGAAATGTAACCCTTTAAAGACCAAGGGCAGAATGCTTTATTTAAAGGCCCAATTCGTCCCGCGCTGTAAAAACTTTTCTTCTCGGTTATAAAAACCAATCAGTTTATTCTGTAAGTGGCACAAGTCGCTGTTTGTTCTGAGATAAATAGAAAACACATAAATACAGTGTGGACAGAACGTACAGTTGTTGAATGTTAAACGGTTGGTGTATCACGTGACCAGTAGGCTTTAGAAGGTTAATACGTTATGTTTCGTCACAGATTTTTGTGATGGTGTTGATATTAATGCCAGTTAATTTAGTACCATGAAGACCTCTTAGATGAAAATGTGACTGTCTGTTAACCCTTCAAACACTCAGCGCAGAACTCTCTATATAAAGCCCCAGTCCGTACCGCGCTGTAAACACTTTTCATCTCGGTTATAAAAACCAATCAGTTTATGCTGTAAGTGGCACAAGATAAATAGAAAACACATAAATACAGTGTGGACAGAGCTACAGTTGTTGAATGTTAAACTGTTGGTGCGTCACGTAGCCAGTAGGCTTTAATAGGTTAATGGACTTTATTCTGGTCAGCATTGCCTCCTGCTTTCAACATGTATCTTAAAGATTCTCTAATCTGGTTGAAATATTCGTTCTGAAAAGAGTGTATGAGTACAAAATATTATTGTTATTAACGTATTTCACTTTTGTTCCTTGCTTTTTGTTTCATTTTAGGGAAACAATACTAGAATACGCAATGCAGATTGCTTGCCTTGATTCGTAAAAATATTTTTTTTTGCTGTTTTAGGTTTATTCAGTTGTTAATGGCCTTCGGTATCGGAAATGATCTTTCAGCACCTGCATTCTCTTTTATAAAGCAGATATTCGGCTGTGTTTGAGGCTGTATTTAATTATCTTAGGTTAAATCATTTCCGTGGTTTATTCAGGTAAGAACCTGCCGGGTAACATATTCGGTCACTACGAGTAAAACGAATTTCCCTCAAATGTTTTATTTTAAATGAAACCAAAAAAATTCCTCATTCTTGTAGAAATGCGATTTTTGAACTCGTGCTGAAAGAGCAGCGACGGCTGCTTTAGTCCAAAGGAAAAAGTACAGGTGAATTTAAAGAAGGTTGAGAAGATAGCAGGCAAACGTTTGGACTTTGCTTTTCTTTATAGGTGCCGGGAACTCTGTTGTACTTCGCGATAACAGTCGTCAGAGCAGTCGAGAAACAAATGTCAAATTTGAGTCTGCTTGTATGACAAATACAGTTATCAGTCACTCAGTTTCTAGAGCCGAATTTTCCACTGTTGCAAAATTCAGTCTATGTTTAAAATTAAACCACTAGAAATAAAATAGTTAAGATTTCATTCTGCAATAGATAAAATGGATTTAGAGTGATTAAAAAGTTTAGAGACTCACAGGCAGGTGCTGCATGACAAACAACTCACCCGTACTCTAAAATCGGAGTATAGTATTTACTTTTGTTATGTGATTCTGCTCTATGGATTTTATCCGTTGAATGTCTATTACTTCGCTGTATTTATGACGTCACTCTCTAATATTCAGCTTCTATTGTCATTACAGGAACACACTGGATATCTTTAACTATTTTCCCCCACGAATTCTACGTGTCTATCTACTTCTTTTAATTATTATCTATCTAATCCTGAGATTTTTTTTATTTTCTGCTTCATATACTTGACCCTATGCAGATTCGATAATTTGGGTCAGTTTTATGATATTTTCCTCTCTTCTTTCTTGTACAAACTCTATTAAGCCCTATTCAGCTTATTCTTTAAACAGTCATATTACGATTAGGATTCGCAGTTCAATGGCCTCCTTAAATAGCCAAAGAAGCAAGAAAATCAACTAATTTTGTAACTTTATTATCTGTCAGTAAAGGAGATGAGTCTAAGTAGCTCAAATTTATTCATTAGGAGTGGTAGCTTAATTTATTCCTGAGCTTGTGTCTGCTTTTTCGTGTGTTATTGAAGTACTCATTTGCTTTGGACATACACTTACAAATAAGAATATGTTTTTGAAAATATGGTCACACTAAGGATTTTTCACTACACGGAGTTTTATTTCCGCTTCTATTCATTAAATGTGCAACATAACATTAGACACTCAGTACATTATAGGGCCTCTATTCTGCTTCCATCACAGAGCCGTTTAGAGAAATTTGCTAATTTCGTCTTGTCTTTTTTTAAATGCTATAAAAAAACTTGTCCCAAAATAAAGCAATGTTAAATTCTAAAGGCAAATTGCGTTGTAGACGAAAGAACGTCAATTGATTCGAAAAGACATGGATACACTGACTTTTTTCCTTACTGTTCCCAAATATTATACAACCATACGTTATTCAAATAAACCTGCAAATGAATCATATTAGTTGTGCTACCCTACCTTATTCGAAATGAATCATAATATTTGTAATAAACAGATGGAGCAGTATATTATCAAAAACCAAAATAATTCTCTCTTCAACAAATATCGAAAACTATTTGGAAGTTTAAGGAAATGAGTTGCTGAATACAATCAAAGCCCTGTCCATGATTTTTGTAGTGAAGGGTCATTATGTACTGCTGTGAATTTTTATCGTGTAATGCTAATACTGAAATTAGCGGTACGTTTTAAAATCCGCGTGTGCACTATATTTATCAGTTACGTCAAAATAACAGGGTTGAATTGTTTTCCTGCAGTGTATTGGGAATGTGGAAGGGTTCAGCCATGTTTACACAAGACAGGGAAAACTGCCTGGCATTTTACCACACACACACACACACACACACACACACACACACACACACAGAACCCAAACGTTGCTGATGTGACAATAGAGTTGTTTGCAAAATCTGGGATGCAGTGGCAAACCAATTCGAGAGGTTTTCATTGGAACACAAATGTTCCACGGCCTACTGCAATACACTACAGCTAGCAACTGCAGCACTGGAGGCGTGTACAATAAAGCTGGGCTATCACAGTGGCGGAATGAAAAGGTCACTTTTCATTTTGTCTATTTCAATGATATTTCAAGTTATTCCACTATAAACGTCATCAAATATCGCTGCTTACAGTCATTCGTTTGCGTGGGATGTGTTACAGGCTGGACGCTTAAGGCCACTTGTTAAGTTTACCGAGACAATTTCCTTCTTCCAATCTTCATTCGCACGGACAATTTTTTTTTTGTTTATTGTTCTGAATAAGCAGTCCGAATCTGTTAGATCCGTCACTATCCCCTCGCCGTTGTTGATATGTTAAAGGTAAAGGTAAAGCAGTCCCGTTACAGGCCCGGAGGGGCTCAGAGGGTTCCAGGAAGTTAAGGTTCCCAGATTTCGTGAGAACGGCACAGGATGGTGGTAGATTGTCAGCCTTAGGCACCGGCCCCCTTTATCACCAGGAAATACTCCTGGTGCTCATTGCTGTTAGAGGCTGAGTCGACCCCAGGACCATAATGCGATCGGTAGGATTTTATATCAAAGAAAAATCCACTGACACCAGCTGGGATCGAACCAGCGTTCTTCCGATTTGTAGCACAGCACCTTAAGAACTGTGCCATGATATGTTAGCTCATGTAAGGTAAAGTTCACCCAGCAGCAGGCCATGAACTCCCCAGAGGGGGAGTAGAAGTATAGCTATACTCTGTTTTTAAACTCGGCGTTAGACGGGGTGGGTGGTCAACGCCACGCGCCGGCCGCTTTACCGTCGGGATGGAGAACCAGTACCCATTGTTCTGGAGACTGGGTGTGGGCGCAGGGCCTGTCTGGATGGATACAAAAAGAGGAATTCGATTCCCGGATCTTCCAGACATTAGCGAGTCGCTATATCGACTGCTCTATTCCGGCCGCAATCTGATGTCACAGTGCCTTTGTTGATAACTTCACTGTAGTTTGTTTTATGATCATTAAAAGTCAGCTGCCCAAACTTTCGTAAGAAGTAGTGTATCTGAAGAACAGGGATCAACACGAATTCAGAATCACATCAGCTGATAATAAGATTTAAACGGTGGAATCCAAAGACTGTAAGAGGAACAGAGTTGTTTTGTCCTGAATAAGGACGGAGGCTTTATTGGCAACGTAGTAGACTCCAGGAAGAAATGTGTCATATTTGCACTCCTTAATCAACTTCATAATGAAAGAGAGACTACAGACGAAATAGAATAGGACATCAACGCTGATCGTTGTAGGGTCTATTATAGAACTGGGGACGGAACAAGTCTACACTAGATTCTGTAACTGATTGCCTGATCGAGGTTCTTCTCCTTTCAAATGTAACAACTCTGTCATTGGTAAAGATATAGAATGCCGTGGCCTAATTTGTGCCCTCTTGTCATTTTCCAGAGGACAGTGATAAAACCTACAAAGAATCTGTCAGGATAATTTGTGTCTTGGGCTAGATTTGAAACCAACACTTCCCACGTGCCAGTTTGAACAGTTATTGCTTGAGTCGACTCTCTACGTACCCGTACGAGCTTAGTTATGAACACCGATTTTATTATTGTTTTTCTGTTCAATTCAGCATTATAAATTATTTTATATTCATGTATTCATCACATTCACTACGACATGTTTCGGCCGGTAGTAGCGCCATCATCGGGTAGTGCTACAGTAATATAAATGGGACGAACTGTGGTAGAGGGTTCTGCCTTACAATTCAAATAAAATCTAATAATTTTAATGTTATGCCAAAAGTGGAGTAATAAAATGTGTATCAATAAAATGGTTAAAATATTGCAGTGTACCTTCACATCAACTGTGAGTAGTGGGAAAACTTTACGTAACCGTCTGTCGAACGTCGTCACCGGTACACTGCAATATTTTAACCATTTTATTGACACGCATTTCATTATCCCACTTTAGTGTAATATCGTAATTATTAGCTTGTATTTAAACGTATATGAGAGGCCTCTATCTCAGTTCTTACCTTTTATATTATTGCAGCGCTACTCGATGGGTGCCATTGTTACCGGTCGAAACATGATAAACAATTTTGTGTAAAATCATTTATAGTGTTGTATTGACCCGAAAAAAAATTAATATTTTCTGAACAAATACAACGGGATGATGTTAGCCCCCTCCCCCCCCCAAAAAAAAAAACTAATTGCATTCCTGTGCCTAATTTTTACGACGTTGGCGTTTGTAAGGTACTGAAATACAGCTTGAACTGGAAGAAGAAGGAGTTGACTGATCATAGACATGGCCCAGAATTTTGCTACAAACGAAATGCCTTCCTTATGCACTGTAGAGCTGTCTGGGAGAAGCCCCAGCTTGTTCTAGTTGTGGCGAAGTTTTGAATGCAGCGGAAGTATTAAGGATACTGCGGGAGAGGAGTAGTGCTTCCATCGCAAATGGATCGTGAATCGTAATTTACGAACTACATTCGTTTGTATAAAGTGCAATAATTTACCTAATTATTTAAAGGAGGATAAACCTGTATGCAAAATTTGAGCTTTTCACATCGAAGCTGATGTAGATTGGTATATGGTTATCAGTATTTCGAAAGATGTTACTGGTTTGACCTTAAAAAGTGGATGGGATGCAAATATGGTGCTGTTAAGGTTGGTACGTTTATGCGGTTTCTTATCTCAGAAGACTGGAATATTTGTGAGTTTATCATTTTTATGGTAGTGCCTTTTGTAAACTGCACCTGCACGCATCCACCTATATATATACACACACACACGGTCCTGTACGCTCACGTGCACGCACGCACGCGCGCGCACGCACACACACACACACACACACACACATGCACTTTATGTCTTCTGATGGAATGTTGTACAATACGAATTCCTTTTTTCGATGGAGCAAAAGCTCTCAAAAATACTTGAACCGTTATCCTACTAACGTGGAGAATGTTGAAGCTCCTAATAATTACAGCAAATGGCAGATTGGATTTACCTCGGCGTTTAAAGGGTTAAAGTGATTAGTTGTGAGAATGGCCACTGTGCAGAAGTTGGAATTTTTGAGGCGAAACTTTCCTGTGAATAGTAACAAATATGCAGATGAAGTTAGATGTTGATGCAAAAATTTGGAATATACCATAAAAAGGAATTTTAAACCCGTCATATTCCTTATTAATTTGGCTCAGAATAAGTGGAGTTTGAAACCTTTAATCTGCATCTAGGACAAAACCATAGATGAAGCGGTAAATTTGCGTCATGCCATGAAATCATTTTGGAGAGTGGAAACATTTTCACGCGGATTTGTAACCGAGGCGAAAGGTGTGTGTGTGTGTGTGTGTGTGATCTGTAATCCTCAAGCACATAGCGCTTTATTACGGAAGAAGGGAGCCTTCAGTACACACTTCACACGTGGCTGGAGTGTAGACTTGGGGCTGGTCAGAGTATGGTAGAGAAAGACATTTCTACCCCTCCTTGGAATACAAGGGTCGTCGTCCAAACAGTTAATATTTATTGTGTAATAAATTATTAAATTATTATTTACTAATTAATTATTATTAATTATTAAAATCATATTATAATATTTTGCCTTCGCAGCGTACTCCGGAAATTTTAAATATTGACATAGAAGCTCCAGTTTTATCTTTAGTCCTAAGAGGATGAAACTTAACTATGCAGTGGAAAAGAAGTTATAAATAAAGGAGTTTTGGTAGGAAAGTGACGAGAGTGTTTAAGCTGAAAGTGACGTACTGACAATTTAATTATGAACAAGATAATCTGCATCTTAGAGTAATAAGTAGTAAAGACGTTAAAGGTTAATTTATTAGTCAGCTTCCCTGCCTGGACACTTACTGCATCTTTGGCTCCGTCAGTCAGTTCTTTGGTTTATTATTCATCCACCTCAATAGTCTGTCACAGTTTTAACACAGCCAGCTCTAAACACCTGTGCCGAATGTGACGAAACTTCAATTTATTTGAGTGTGAGCGAGCCAGTTCGCCGCTGCTCGTTCTTGCTCTCTCCGCGCAGGAGAGCGAAATGGTCAGACCGACACTAGTTGTTAGTTAGTCCTGCTTTTTGTGGTTGGACAATCAGAAGTTAACACACACACATACACTCGCACGTACAAACAACTATACACACACGATTCGTGTGTTCTGATTTAATTGCATGTGACATAAAACATGCCCGCATGGGCCTACACGACATATACATAACAGCAAGCAATGAAAAATTCAGCGTTCACCCAATCCCTCCTCTCCTTTCAGCCCACGATTTTTTTTTTCAAAAAGCAACACAAAACATGGGCACATAAAGCAACTTATAATAGAGCCTACTTCCTGAAACATAACTTTTTCTGTATCACTGTTAATTGGAACGTGGTTTCATCAAATATTGCGGTTTTATAAAATTGAGAAATGAAATACGTAACATTAATTATTCAAAAATTGTACATTGTTGTGTTCGGAAATAGTTATTAGTGAGTTAAATGGCTAAATATATTTGAAAAAAAAAATGTCTAATTACAATAATTGAAATTTTTAATTTATTAAATCTTGTGACACCTTAAAGATTTCTTCTTCAACGAGACTTATTCCGCAGAAATTTGATTGTATTTTTATAGAAAATAGTGTTAACAAGCACAACAATTCCACAGGAGCAGCCATCGCCGTTTTCTGCTTTTGTGTTGTTTTCATGTCTGCTCTTTCTAATATACAAATATGACAACAAGAACCTTTGGTGTTGGAGAAGATTCGAAAGCCTTTTACTGTTGCCGCGAAGATTTATGAAGTTTAAGATTCTTGAGCCAATGTGCAGCGCGCAAGATGTAATGTTTTTGTGGTTCAAAATAATACATTGCGGTAAAACAAAATTTATTATTTATCTTTCTTTTGTACAAATTTCTTATGCACCAAAACAAGTGGCAAGATGCGGCGAGGTGCATCCTATATACATAAAAAATATTCGTATTAAATTTTCATGGCATGCTACAGAGAATAATCTCTCCTACTGAACTAATATTGAAGAATGTGTGTGACAATCTTCATGTCATGGAAATAGAGTGAGTTATATGCTAAACTGAAATTACGCCATGAATTTTTCGTCTTTTCTGTCACTCAATCAGTTATGACTCTATCATTTACCTTTCATCAACTTCTTTTTCATTTTGTCGTTAATCATAGCGGGATTTTTCAGAGAAAATTTAAATTCAAAGTTGGTGTTAATTTATCATCATTATCATCATCACTATCATTGTATCATAACCATTATCATCATTATCAGCAGTAGCAGCAGCAGAATCATCGTCATATTCCATTCTGCGGTTTTCTGCCTTTTTCAGTATTGTGCAATTACTCTTAAATATGAAGAGCAATACATATATAAGACTGTTATTTTTAATTCTTACAAAGTTACCTTCTTACGCAGATATTTCAATATTAATTTTATGAAACTACAGTAACAACATTGCTGTCAGCAGAAATAGACCACACCCAAATACCTCTAAAGAGACTGCTGGATTTCGGGTTCATTAATATCGCCAGTACGGACTATGAAAACCGAAGGTTCAAAATCGTCATTACAAACACACATACCCCCCATGGCAATTCAAGGTTACATTCCAATAATCTTCGGGCTACGAGTCTTTTCTCCAAATCGTCCCTTCTATCAGTGTTTCTAAAAGAATTACTTTTGCCTCTGTTATTTTTCAGTACATACTATTTGATGTAGAAATCCAAGCGATTTTCATATAGGTTTAACCTGATTAACAATACCGTGTGAAGAATGTCACTGCTGCAGCCTTCAGTTGCGAACTGTTGCAATTCATCATATTTTTTCGACGCTTTCTCAGTCACCCTCAATTCCTAATCTTCATACCGAGCAGTAAGCTGAAATTCCCCGCTACGATGTTGTGTAACCAGTAGAACATTCAGATCTGTTGCCTGCTTGTAGCATGTTTCGATAAACGAGAAGGGAACAGTTTTAAAATTTCGTTTTCAGCGATACTGTCACTGCTCTTTATAGCTGGGAGTTGTGTTGTGTGATTCAGGAGTAGAAATATTGTATAAAGGCTGATCTAGAGCACGTGATGGATCCAATTATCGGTATCGATTATAATTGAGTTTTGCGGGTGTTATTCTGGATGCGCTATTTGTAACATATCAGGAATTTAACTACTCTGTTTGAGCAGATTATGCGTAAAGTGGATTTTTTTTCAGCACGCTATCATATATCAATCATCCACTGTCCCACTCATTCAATAAATCTTTTCTCACTCGTTTAATCACCTACACATCCCTTCACTCACTGACCATCACACAATTATCTGACAAAACCATAGCTGTAGACACGTTCTTCACTTCAATACCACTTCATGACTTGCACACTACATTACATACGTAATTACAGCCACAAAATGTGCCGAGCAGTAAATGTTATATATATAGCCTATATACCAGTACGTATATACAGACTTCTAGAATTATCTGTTGCTCTGAGAAATATTAAAGAGACTTATTCTTCATAGTATGGCGCATTTTAGAGTGTCAAAATATTCGAATTTAGTTCTCCAGTGCTATTTATACTGCTAGCACATATGACCATAATTTATCACATAAGCACCATGTTCAAAATTAATGCAAAACGAAATATTTCGAGATATGTCTATGTATTTATTGACCACGTGTTCCTTATTTACTTCAGTTTAAGGTTTCTAAGATTCATTGCCATTTAAATGCTAAATTCCCCCAACGAAGACCCCAACGTTTTCCCCACCTTACGAATTTGTATGGTCTGCATATTGACTTGTTAAGAGCAGTGGGAAAAATTAACAGAATGTCCCTCTGTGAAATATTTATGTGAAGTGTAATTTACGTGTAAACAGAAAAGGAGAAATACCTAATTTGTGCCTTCACATACAGTAAAATGAAGTTTACAAACTAATTGCTGCGTATAAGTGTAGACTGCTGAATGTGATATAGTAAATGCTGGAAAAAAATATGATGTACAAATAGTGTTAAAGTTTTTGTTTCGAAAAGAACTTTGTTTTTTAGCGCAACATATATCCGGCCTATAATTCAGCAGTCTTGGTGTCGACTCCAACCTACCTTACTTCACAAGACAGGACAACCTGACGCCAATGTGAATTTGCATGCGATAGAAAACTACATATTTTACAGACTTGCATGGAAGTAAATAACGCAAGGCCTGACAATTAATTTTGTATTTGTGATTTCTTTATCCCTGAAGATGATCCAGTAAGGATCCAAACATTCAAGAAACAGATCTGGAGTTGTGATAATGAGGACATAATGATATGTGTTATCTCGGTGTTCATTCATCTGTCGAAGACGATCAGTAGGGCGGAACTAAGACAGGGTGCTGTGCATAATAGAAGCAGAGCATTATTTCATGAATGTTGTCGTTAGTTTATGTACATTTTCTTTAAATTTGTTTATTTAGAAGAAGTTGACTGGTCGTGTAATGTGGGAGACGTGAGAGAGCTAGGAGTTGGTGGGAGGATATTACTAAAATGTTTCTTGAAAAATGTTGGAAGGGTGTAGACTGAAGTGTTGTAGCTCAGGCTAGGGACAAGTAGCCATTTGTTGTAGACACGAAAATTATGCTACCGGGTCTACAAAATGCTCAGGTGATAACTACCTATGCGACTATCAGCGTATCAAAGAGGACTTAGCCCGATGTAGACTTCCTTTCATCTCCCTTTGTGTTAAAGAAAGCAGCAGTGCTCGACACTGCGAGATTTGAAATACAGTACTCAGAGCAACGCTGCAGAATGTTAGGTGTTTTGGGTTGTAGAACTATCGACGGGTAAATTGTTACTGACGTTTCGAAGGCATTGCAGTCCTTATAAACGTCGGAAACTGCTCACGCAATGACACAGCGTCACATCCCAAGGGTCTTTTAACATTCACATGCCGAAGAGTCGTCGTATGTCTTGAAGCGTCCACAAACTTACCGCTGGATGCAATGGTTATAAGACAATCTGTGTAGTAATTTATACGAGAATTCCAGTTCCATGTTTTGGTTGTCACTCACGGGAGACATTTGCTTGAGCTGAGACTGAAACATACTGTAAGCTACATAAGTTATGCCCCTACCTCGGTTGCTACAACGGTCATATTGTATTGCAGTCTGGCAATCAAATTGTTTGTGTGAGCTCCGGAATTCATGCACATTTAAATCTCGTGTTTCAATTTGTCAGTCGGACGTGATACATCACATCTGGCTGTGATTGAAACATGGGGGGAAGGAGGGGGGACAGGAGGAGAGGGGAGGGGACACATAACCTGGCTCTGCACTTTGACATGTCGTAGTGTTCTATTCTGATTGACATCACCTCAACTAACCCTCATATGGCACGTACGTCACATCGACTCCTGCCAATTACAAAGCAGGACAATTGCAAATAAGACCAAGGGTATTTTTGTTTGTTTTAACTCGCATTTCTGCCCATCGTTGTTTTGCCTCCTGTTCCGTTTTCTTCCTCTTGCAATTGCACACACACGAAAAAGATTTCCGTCACAATATTACGCATGCTGATGTCACACTAGAGGCAAAGTGAGGAACATGTGTTCTTTCTACCTTAATATAAGTGCAGATCCCCTTGAAATATGTTTTGTCCCAGAAAGAGATTTTGACAAACGATTCAGGGCTGAATATTGATTGCATAATAACACGCAGCCACTCTTATATTAAGAGTCAGCGTTGAAGTCTGAATTTTGTGTCCTGCTTTAATAAATCTCATTCATAAATTAATTTTAAACACACTCACCAACCAAATTTACAGAAAGAAAAATGTGTATGTTTTATTTTAAGACTAGGGCGGATTTTGTAAGCCATTTATATGTGACTGCTGTCTAACACATGTGTTCAGACTGTGAAATCGAATTCAGTGATCTTTTCTGTCAGAAGTCGCGCGTAGATTCATTTCTGAATGATGTGGCGGGGTGGACTTTCAGGAGACACCAGGTTCTTAGTCCTTGCGAGATTGGCACATTGGCCTCGACAAAATTTTGTGAAGGTCCGTCAATTTGTTTGTTAAGTTAACATTCTATTTTCTAATTTTAAAATAAGAATCGGAATTTAAATGTCTAGATTACAAATTTCGTTTATAGTATCTTGATTTTGGATACTTTGACTGAACGTGAAAATAAATTGTGGCAGGCCATAATTGCATGCTTGACGTTATGACAGGACGTGGGCAGACGACAGAGGATTTATTTCCGGAAGGGATAGGACTGTTTCTCTTTCCTAGCACCTCCAGATCCTCCTTGAGAGCTACCTAGACTTCTTTCCGATGTGTAAAACTGGCAACGTCGTATGGGACAGAACGACTGGAGCGTGAAGCTGACCGCTCGCCGTATTCTAGTGCTGAAGACCGAAAGGTTTGGTTCCGCATCGAACTTTACCTTATTCACTTTTGGAACCACCTGTACCTTAGTCGGTAGAGAGGCAAAGCTACGGGACGGAAGACAGGAATCATAACTCGATTCCGTGCGAAGCAAGATATTTATACCTTCACACGTGCCTCTCGGGCTCCTAGCCAATGGTTTCTGGGGGGCTTCTTCCATGGACGTAGAGCGGCTAAGGCGTGAAGCTTGTGCCGAGGTTGAGAATGATTGGGGCCCTTCTCTTATGTGCCTTCGTACCAGTGCAACCTTAGTTTTATGCGTAGGCGACCAAATACACAACCGTATGGACCGAAAAAGGTCGCCTTTAGGGTTCGGAAACATGTTTTTTCCTTCTTAAAAGGTAAAGGTAAAGTGATCCCGTTACAGGCCCGGTGTGGCCCAGAGAGTGGGTAGAGGTATAGCTCTACTCTTCAATGACTGCGGCACTAGAAGGGGGTGAGTGGTCAGGAGCACGCCCCGGCCGCACTTTACCCCCGGGAAAGACCCGGTACCCATTTTACAGGAGGCTGGGTGGGCCCCAGGGCCGGTCTGGACGGGCGGAAAATCTCGTACCCACCGAGATTTTTATTCTTCTTATGGATTCTAAAAGAGAAGTGAGGTTAAATTTAGCGCGTTTTGGGTAGGCGAGTGTCCTAGTACGACCGAAGCTGCTGCAATCCGTGACAACGAGTCGCGATAAAAGCGCTGAAGAGATTAATACATCTAAACATTAATGTGAAGGCAATGCTTCGGGAATAACGGCTTATCATCAAAGCACGTTATCCAATGTTAACAGTCTCTCCTTTTCCGATTTCACATCATGAATTTAGATGGAGAATCGTCCAACTTCCTAAACAACCGGAAAAACATTATCTGCACAAAATCTTTCGTGTGTGCTCTTCATTCGATATCGAACATGTATTAAGATCGGAACATAGGATGGGTAGCATGGCCTGGGGGGGGGGGGGGGAAAGGGTTTTTAAAGGGGTGGGGGGGTGGAAATTGAGAAAAAACAAAACACGGTTCCCCCCCCAAAAAAAAACTCCCCCCATCCCAAA
>Ga0123352_10003890_pt1 | contig 21806 bp, 17 predicted proteins | sample TergutLab28metaG_FD_89700 | JGI IMG/M metagenome (GOLD analysis project Ga0123352, IMG submission 89700) | Labiotermes labralis P1 segment gut microbial communities from Petit-Saut dam, French Guiana - Lab288 P1 | ecosystem: Host-associated > Arthropoda: Insects > Digestive system > Gut ...
CGGCATTGCTCCCTGTACTCAGAACCAACAACCAATTGCTTATAAGGGTTTTATGATATGTATTCCGTGCGTTTTGACTGAATTAAATAGTTCATTCATGACACCAACAAATGCACCTTTTATATATAGCGTGATTAAAAAAAATGGACTCAGTTTCTTACTTCTATATTTCCTGAACTATACGCGGTATGTGAATGACCTACATGAAATTTGAAAGATAGGGTCCTGAAGTTTTAAATAAATATCACCACTGGAGCTCTTGCCTAGCGCACAGCCGTGCAGCAGCGTCAGTTTTGAACAAAATGTCTACTATACAGCACGAGATTTTTTGCGTTCGTGTGTGAATTAAAACTGAGTCGGCGACTGCTGTGCAGCGTGCGTTTCGTCTTCGTTTCAGCATTCACCTCCAAACTTCAAACTTCATTGTGAGTATAATCAAAAGTAATTTACATCGTATTTGTCACTAGTTCTAATTTTGACATATAGACTTGCGAAATTGAGTCCATCTTTATATATATATATATAGCTTTATATCGCTGCTACATGTTTCGGCGCCATTTACTCCACCCTCAGAACGCTCTACAGCAACACTTAAAACTTACTGGAATATAATAGATTACAAGATAGTACGGTTGCAGCTAATGTAACCATGTAGGTTTTACAAACTGTAATGAAAATAGAATCTAAAAAATATAATAAATCAAAACAACAAAATAATAACATTTTGCGGCGTTTTGAAGTGAGTAAATTAAAAAGTGGTATGCATGAAACATAAAAAATTTTAACCATACTTAATTGAGGAGAAGGAGGGAGAATAATAATTTTATTCATGCTTAACTTAGGCAGAGATGGAGGTGAATAATCGGGTCTATACAACGGGCTCATTAACTCCGAGGAAAAGAGCGTCAATACGAATGAGGCTGCGCGAGCCGCATTGCGTGCATGGATGAATACTTCGTTCAAGAAATGTCCATACTGCCACGAATATAAGATTTTTATTTATTTGCGTGTTTGCATCTAGAATTATTTTTCTGGCCATCCTTCCCATTTAGCTACGTCTGCCATCTTCTGACGTTGTTTGTATTCGTCCTTAACCACTGCTGCTGTTTTCTTATCATTAGAATGGGAGACTGTAAAACACTTGCAGTAATCTTAGTCAGACTGTGATTATCCTAATAGACTGTACGACATTTGCAGTAATCTGGATCATTCTGTATATCGTTCGCTTTTCAGCAACAATTTATCTTTTGTTACATATTTGTACCTTCTTTTAAATTAGCCCCTTAACTGCCGCAATGTTTCTACATAATTTCCCATGCAGTCGACGCGCTGAATTAGTTTTCTCATGTATACTGCTTATCTTAGGGGAATACAACTTTGCGGATTCCAACAGTAAATTTTGTAAGTGTGTTAATATGAAATGTCTTGGCTATGCAAACGCGCGGTATTAGCAAGCATAATGTTCGATGCTTCGTTGCCGATGTATTTTTCTTTCACCTTTTGTTTGTTCCACTAATGTTATTATTTATAGTGAAAACTACGCGAAACCATATTTATTGTAGCTTACTGTATATTGCTGACCGTGCTAAAGGTCCTTTAGACCACAAGGTTACTTCGATATTCAACGGCGCTGCATATATTTGTTTGCATATTGACCGGGGACAAATGGACTAAGAATGATGGCGACTATATTTATTGACTCTTTCAGTTTTATTTCAGTTACCACGAGTACATGGGACTAACGAATTGGGTAAATATTTTCTGTTACAGAATATCCTGGACAAATTCAACCCTGGTGCACGCCAGCTCATCAATGCAGGGAAAGCGTATCTGAAAGCCCTACATGGTGAGTTTTTCTGTTTTTTAATACATGAGATGAAATTTATTCTACAGGGTTTTGGACGACAGTTTTCAAAGATCATCTTTTTAATATTTGTATAGATTATCTCACTTTACCTCCTCCAACCTGCCACTCAGAAGTGGTCTCTTGAGAACGGATGTTTCACGTTATAGAAGGGTTTTTTTTCGGTATTATGTCACATGACACGGTGTGGGTGAGTTCCAACGCTATGAAAGGACGTGCTGTCAGCTTTCTCAGTAATGGTGCAGTAGGTTCCTCGCAACATTGTTACCTGTCTACCAGACTTCAAAGTGTCATAGCCATAACACATCAGTCTGAGCGTTGAACAGTATTCCTGCCTGTTGTCTTGAAACAACTGTAGCAGAAACCGACAGTTTCAGCGACATTGACATGGCCCGATCATCCATGGCAAACCGCGTCATCTTTAGGATGTGCCGGGATGGCTGATGTGGCGCTGCAGGTAAAAATAAGAGGGGTACGGGGAAAACGTTGGTCAATATTACTGAAGGTATGAGGCTCTTTTTGAAGCATAGATTTTAAAGAAACAAACTATAAAGATGAGGACATAATTATTGTTGGTGAGGAGGAAGACAAGTGTCGGGCTGCTGATATGAATGTGTACTGAGTCGTCAGAATTCACATGAGTCTTGAGAACTTCAGTGATTGTTCCAGCCTGAGGAAGAATTGTGTATGGAAGTGGTTACTTGTATGGTTTCCTATACATTGGATACCGCCTCATTCCCCGCAGTAAAAAAGCGACTGGGGGTGGCGTTAATCAGCCACACAAATCTTGCGCCGAGGTTAAAGAAAGAGTAGAGCTATGTGTCTACTCCCCCTCTGAGCCTTCTTGGCAGGTTATACGGTGAACTTTACCTTTACTTTTACTTGTTTGGCTAGTTCCTATAGCCGGGATATGGTGGATGATCGTGTTACTTTGCAGACCCCGCTTAAGAGAATACGTGGGATATTTTCAAATCTTCACGCACAAATAGTCAGTTGTGATCTGTAAGTGTGGTTGGAGTAAGTGCTGATGTCTGCTTTATAATCGTGAAATGGTGACAGACTGCGAGATTTGAGGTTCTGACAGAGATGCTGATGAATATTCACGGCCATGGGCTGTTTGACACAGATGACGAAGGCAATGCGTTTCTCCGAAACGTCGAAACAGCTTAACATTCCGGACGGATTGGAGTTTTATGGCGGAAGAAGGAGTGTCAAAACGCCGAGAAGGAAATGGGCGGTGGGTGGTGGCAGTAGCTTTAGCTACGAAATGGAGCGGACGTGAATATAATGCGAATTTCGCCTGTCCTGAACCGCAGGAAGTTCGCCTCCACTCTCATATAGTTACACAATCTGTGTATTGGAAAATGGCGGGGCGGCCTGCATACTCTGCCTCCCAATCATGCAGTAAAAACATGGTGGTCCTCCAATTATTTCTGCGGTGAGCCTGCACAAGGAATTTCATTAGGAACAAGTCCACCTTGTTAAGTGTTGGCCCCTGTTTGTCAGTTGCATACTAATTGATTTCAACCGCTTCCCCTTTCGCTCTCCCAACCTCCGTCAACCCCTCATTCGATACGATAGCCATTCCCCATGAAACAACGAACACTTCCTACTCTGAGTGTTTTTATTAGCAGAGCTGTTCAGCGTGTCTCATCACACTTTACGAAACATGCGAACTGAAACTAATGTAGAGTAATACCATGATTTTAAAGCCAGGCGTTGTCTCGATACGTTAAGTTGATTTAATGTGCATCTGTCATCGTTAGCTTTGACTACTCGGCTGTAATTACGAAGAAATCAATGACTGCTAGAATGAAATTCTCATTAGCCTTTATTCTACAGAGTGTTGGTTTCGGCGTGTCATTTCTATTCATTCAGTTAGACTGTTAGCATCTAATGGTGTTTGTGGCTCAACAGACATTCTGCGTAACATCCAAACACGCATTCACCTTGTCAATTGGTCGCCTGCTTTGTCCGTTTCCCAAGTTGGTTACCGTACTCTACCATAAAACGATTGTCCACTGTCTGCCATTCTCTCTCTCTCTCTCTCTCTCTCTCTCTCCCCCAGGAACCAGGCAGTCACTCTTCCTAGTTACCATACAGCCCGACAACAGGAGTCACTCTTGCTGTCACCCAGTCAGACACTCTTCATCATACTGCTGCCGCTCTGTATGTCATCCACTCGGCCACTCCGTCTTCCCGTCGTATACACTAGTGGCCGATCACTGTTTTCTAACACGTTACTCCAATTTTCATTCGTCTTATAATTTAAAGTAAAAAAAAATATCTTTTTTAATGTTTGCCATCCCGAAGTGTTTAACACATGTATAAATATACAATGATGTATCAGTCAAACACAACAAAACTTCATTATGTTTATTATTGTACTAGGGCAACATGTTTCGATTCTTACAGAATCATCTTCAGGCCTTTCTAAGAAAATAGATCCTTACTTAAAATGTTTAAAAATGCGCTGTGTGATCCCAAAAGCTTGCATTGTAAGCGTTTGGGATCCCACAGCGCATTTTTAAACAGTAAGGATCTCATTTCTTAGAAGGGCCTGAAGATTATTATATAAGAATCGAAACATGTTGCCCTAGTACAATAATAAACATAATGAAGTTTTGTTGTGTTTGACTCACACATCATTGTATATTAAAAAAATGTTTTTTTAGCATTATGACCGTGGAATTCCTGAAATATTCGCTGTCCTGGAATGTTACGTAGCGTAGATTGGTAGTTAGTTACCGACGTTTCGGGACAAACTATTGGTCTCATTTCAAGAGTCTTGGACTGCTTGATGCTGAAACATGCGGCCGATCGGTTGTACCGAAACGTTGATAACTAAATACGAATTGACGCTGCGCGACATCCCATAACAGCCAAGATCTCAATGACACCGCGCATTTAAAAAAGAAAATAGTTTCCTGTAGTTACCGACTTAAAAGAGGTGGGTTTGGCCCCTGGCGCCGACACAATCGACCGTATTCTAGCGCCCTTTCTCCCCGTAGGAACAGAGTCAACAATAGAAAGCCCTCGACAAGCAGGGGTTAAGCTCAGAGCAAGGGATTTCCAACAACTAAATTCAATTCAATCGACTCCACCAACTCCTCACACCCTTTCTTCTTGAATGAAAAGCCCTGCACCTCGCCAACACAGCCACACGTATGGAACTGTAAATCCTTTTATGATGCAAATTTTCCCTAACTCTGTCAGACAAAAACTGTGAGGATTTTAAATAAATTCCACACAGTTACAATTGCTGATATTCTCAGTTTATACGTGTTTCATATTTTTGTAGTACTTTATTTTTTTCTGAATTCCATTGAAAGTGCAATAGGTACAGTACGTTCACTCTTTTGATAGGCAGCAACCACGATATTGCTTTTATACGCTTTTTTGAATAGAACCGAGCTCTGCACAAGGTCTTCTGCACACAGGTGTACTGCAAATCGCCCCAATTCCACCAGAAATCCTAACATATGGAAATGTCCTGCTTTATATGTAAAACGAAGGGAACTCGGATGATATTAACCGTACTTTTCTTAAGATCCAAAGTTGATAATTAGAGAGACATTGTGCAGTAATTCTATTTTATTTGTTACTCTTGTTTCAAATTATTATATTGTGTAGAAGACGTAATTAACAGTTTTTTTATGTCCATATGCCGTGCTTTAATCAGTTGCATAAAGTGCATCAACGACAAACAAATGCACTTACAGTTTTTTGGTATACTTTTATCCTATTTTTGTCACAAACAATTTTCGGCCTGTCATCCGTCCATCTTCAGGGTGATCTATTTGATAAAACAGAATATATTTGTAATTATAATCATCAGTATTTTATTTTATTATTCTACAGTATATTTTAACCAGAAATGATATGGTTTTTAATATTGAGGGGTGATTCGGACACATTTAATTACAATTTTAATCTTTATTCCAAGAAATCATCCTGAAAATGGACGAATGACTGGCCGAAACATGTTTGTGACGATAAAAGTACATCAAAAAAATTGAAGTGCATTTGTTGGTCGTTAATAGCCTTTATGCATAATTCACAGATTTATTATTTTATATCCAAAATTGAGGAACTTGAAACTAACAGTAAGATAAAAAATATTAGGGACTTGTATAGGGGCATCAGTGACTTTAGGAAGGGTTACCAGACTAGAACTATTATAGTAAAGAATGAGAAGGGTGATTTGGTGGCAGGCTCCTACTGTATTTTGTCTAGGTGGAGGAACTATTTCTCCCAGCTATTGAAAGCACGTGGCGTTAATGATGTTAGGCAGACAGAGATACACACTGCAGAACCACTGGTGCCTGAGCCAAGTGCCTTTGAGATTTAACTGGCAATTGAAAATCTAAATAGTCACAGATCACCAGGTGTTGATCAAATCCCAGCAGAATTGATTAAGGCAAACAATTCACTATGAGATCCATAAACTTAATATTTCTATTTGGAATAAGGAGGAAGTGCCTGAGGAGTGGAAGGATTCGATCATTGTACCTATCTATAAGAAGGGCGATAAAACAGGTTGTATTAATTATAGGGGCATATCACCCTTTCCATCTACATACAAAATTTAATCCAACATCCTGTTATCAAGGTTAACTCCTTACGCACAGGAAATTATTGGGGATCATCAATGTGGATTTCGACGCAACAGATCAACTACTGACCATATATTCCACATTCATCAAATATTTAAAAAAAAATGGGAATAGAACGAAACAATGCATAGGCTCTTTATAGACTTCAGGAAAGCTTATGATTCAGTTAGGAGGGAGTCTTGTATAATATTCTCATTGAGTTTGGTATCCCCATTAAACTGGTAAGGCTAATAAAAATGTGTCTAAATGAAACCTATAGCAGAGTCCGGGTAGGCAAGAATTTGTCTCACATGTTTCCTATTAGGAGTGGTTTGAAACAAGCAGATGCTCTATCGCCATTGCTTTTCAGCTTTGCTTTAGAGTAAACTATTAGGAGGGTTCAGGTAAACCAGAACGTCTTAAAATTAAATGGTACTCATCAGCTTCTGGCTTATGTTGGTGATGTTAGTATATTGGGAAGAAGCGTACATACTGTAAAGGAAAACGCAGAAGCTTTGACAGTGGCTAGTAAGGAGACTGAACTAGAAGTAAATGTGGATAAAACTAAGTACATGGTCATGTTTGGAGATAGATCTTTTGAAGTGTTGGAAGAGTTCAAATATTTGGGAACAACCTTAACAAATCAAAATTATATTCAGGAAGAAATTAAGAGCAGATTGAAGTCAGGGAATGCTTGCTATCATTCGGTGCAGAATCTTATGCCTTCTAGTTTCCTATCCAAAAATTTAAAGATTAAGATATACAGAACTATAATTTTGCATGTTGTTTTGTATGGGTGTGAAACTTGGTCGCTCGTATGGAGGGAGGAACGTAGGCTGAGGGTGTTTGAGAATAGGGTACTGAGGAGAATATTTGGACCTAGGATGGACGAGGTAAAAGGGGAGTAAAGGAAACTACATAATGAGGAGCTGAATGATCTGCACCCCTCGCCCAATATTGTGCGGGTGATAAAATCGAGAAGAAAGAGATTGGCGGGGCATGTGGCGTGAATGAGGGAAGAGGATAGGCGTATACAGGGTTTTGGTGGGGAAACCTGTGGGCAAGAGACCACTTGGGAGATCTAGGCGTAGATGGGAAGATAATATTAAGATGGATCTACAGGAAGTAGGATGTGGGTTTATGGACTGGATCGAGGTGGCTTAGGATAGGGACAGGTGGCGGGCACTTGTGAATGCGGTAATGAACCTTCGGGTTCCATAAAATGCGGGGAATTTCTTGATTAGCTGAAAACCGGTTAACTTCTCAAGAAGGACTCTGCTACATGGAGTAAGTAAGTATTAATTTATATCGCCTCTTGAAATGAATTAAGAAACACAAGTCCCTTTTTATTTGTTGTGTGAAGGACGATAGTTCTGTCAGTGTCGCACTGTAGACTCTGTGTGTGGAACTGGAGCAACAGTTCAGAAATTTGTAAACAAGCAGTGGACTTTAAACTAGCTTAATTAACATGTTGTCAATACGTAAGTATCTAACGTAGAGGAGAGATCTTCCCTTAGAAAATAATATTCGCCCAGATCGTCAAGATACTCTTCGTCTTCTACACAGTCCGAATTCCTGTTTCCCTGTTCTCCTGCCACTGGTCCTTATACCGATCCGTGTGAATCCGCTACAGTCTACATAGCCATTTCCTTTAAGATTCAATTTGCGCAAGTAGATCTCTTGTGCGACTTCTTTCTTTTAAGACCTCCGACCAAAAATTTTATGCATCTGTCGCAGAGTATCTTTCACATTTCGAACTCTACGAAATTGACAGTTATAGAATATTAATGAACAAAATGCACAGTTCCTAAATTAATTTTTTAATTTTTATTTTTTATTTTTTGACATCTTCCACATGATTCGAGCCCGAGGGTTCATCTTCAGGAAGACGGTTGTATATACAGGTATTTTACCCACCCACTGTTCTATCCACTAGACTGCTTATACTGATGCATGTAAAACATACTCTACCAAACCTGTACGTACAACCGTCTGCCTGAAGATGAACCCTCAGTTTTGAAACATGTAGAAGATATAAAAAAAAATTGAATATTAAAAACATTAATTGAGAAAATGTGCATTTGATTGTTTTATATTGTATAATTACATTACAATGCACGCTGCAGAAAACATATAAAAAACTGGCGGCTAAGAGACATTCTCCTTCTCCCAGTGCTGTTGCAGTGCCAGTTCCACACAACTGTTCAGCCATTCTATTGCCAAAGACACACATTTCTTAACCACGCAGCATTGAAAGTCGCGGTGCGAGCGGGTAGATCATCTGGCCACAGTGTCGCCATCTGTGCTTAATTTTACGAACTCGTCATCTTTGTTTTGTTTTGTTTTGTTTTAAGGACTGGCATAACTTTATAACGTTGCTGTTGCATGTAAATAATTTGCAAATTATAGAACACTTCAATTGGTACCTAAAATTTGAGGTTGTCACGAATGTGATTCTAAAGATGGCCGCCTTCTGGACGACATCGTGAATGTGGGAAAAGTTCGCTACAAAGTTCTTTCGAAACGTTGTTCTGTCTACAGAACCACGCGCTGTCACACCCCACAGTAAGGCTGCCTGTAACAGTTAATTTATATTAGGAGTTGAGTGACTGAGTGATGCGGTTTAAAATCCTGTCACTGTAATACCGTCAGCTTTGCTTGTAGGCCTAAATGTTTGCAAACTGTGAGCAGTTGTAACATGTATATATAGCCCATTTTATGCTTGGTCGTAATGGCACAATTATTGGGGTGAAAGCTCTGGTATTAATAGCTTCGTCCCCAAAGCATGCCTGGAACCTTAATTGCCCATGGGTTGTTTCTGAAGGAAATGGCCCCTAAAATGCCGGAAGCTAAGAAAGATTAGTTGTTATATAAAAAATTACCTTATAATACTACATTCTCTCTACACTTGTGTTGGATTCCTTTCCTACAGGGGCACAAGAAAAGCTGGCGCATTAGAACGGCATCGGCGTCGTTTGCGTGAGCCACGGATATTAATGAGAAAACAGAAAAAAATTCGAATTGGTTTCAGTTTTTGTTTAGAATGTTTGTGCTCACACCTTTCTGTCCATCTACACATTTAATTGCACAAAGTGATAAAAGGGTTGCTATTAAATTAAGTAATTAAAACAGCTTCACGTGGGTCTCGTTTATGACGCAGTAAACAGTGTTATTTCGCATAGTTCCATTACGTCACTGTGTGTTGAAGGCAGTTATAAACCTGTGCATTTATTAAATACGTTTCTAAAATTATCGTTTAACGGAATAGAGTTAGAATTTATCCAGTTTCACGAATTTTCCTCTTTTTTTTTGGTATTTGAATTCTCACAAGCTCTCAGAGAAGTGTTAACAAATTATGTTAATTTATGTAATTGCTTATGTTTTTGTGTTTGATTTATTGCTTGAAGCGTCAATTGAAACAGCGAACCGTTATCTTGCGCGTTACCAAGAAAAACAGACAACGTGTGCCTAAGCACAGAGTAATAAAGGATGGTACAAGAAGAAGAGAATATGAAACAAAAGAGCGATAAATTAGAAGAATAAGGTGCAACAACTATAAAGAACGCAATTAATTTTCATAAATGAAAAGCTGGCCTCCAGTACAAGGAAATTTCTTAGGCTTTGTTCGAAAACGAGTCAGAGTAGGAAATAAAAAGAGAGTGGGTGGCGAGGGGTGGGCGGGGGCGGGGGCGGTGGCGGGGGCCGTGGCGGGGGGCGAAGGTGAACGTGACGATTTTGATCGTATGATACATGATCATTAATGTGACAACAGCATCAACACAAAAGGTGGAAAGACTGCTAAAATAAAAATATTTGATATTAGAAACTGTGCACTTAGATAAGAATGTGACCTTATGTATTATTTAATTGATTTTATGATGTCCGAAATTTTATTCGCAACAAATGCAAGGACATAATCTGCCCGCAATATTTAGTCCCAGTAACGTCACAATACAACAGTCCTGTAGGTGTTGACATCGCAAGGGATCATAAATCGCTACAGACCTTTCGGAAAAACTTGCTGCTTCCATTTTCAGGGTGACGGATTTAAGTTCAAGTTTATACTTACCGTACTGGCACCAACATAGAAGTAACCTGATGCCGCAACTATTATTCTAGCAACACCCATCGTTAAATACTGTAAACTTGTAACATACATTTTCAGCACGTTTAGAAACATCGTGCACAAAATTGTAAATCCTTTATTTTCCATTAGTTTTATATGTATACGCAGTAATTAAATGAACTGATGGCTGTGAGTGTACTGGAGAGAAACAATTCAGTTCTTCTGTATCAGAAGTGGCATTTTATCTGAGCAAGGACGTACGTGGATATAAATAGGAAATCTACAGTAGCAGATGCTAACAGAATGGATTAGAACGGCACGGATATTTAAAATACGCTGTGGCTGGATTTCTCGTTTTATTACTGTAAATAAGTCCCTGCCCACGCCATGAAGGCTTATGGGGGAGTGACGTTACGCCTCCACTCATTCTTATCCTGGGCACTACATGGATATGAGCAGTCAATTTGACACCTCGGCTGCTTTGTCTCTTGGGAACGAGTCCCCGGTATACGTTGAACACGAGGCCGGGTGAAACATGTGCCCAAGAAATGATCAGAACATAGGTATTTGTGTGGGTACTTCTGTAGCAGTTGACTGACGATCTGTACAGCAAAATATTGTGATACTTATACTGAGGAGGTTGCTGTTTGGACACGTGTAGGTCACGTTGCAAAGTACAGTCACATCTTCTGACATTGCCGTGTCCTTGTCTAGGCTGGCTTGTGCACCCACACTGTCACGTCCTTACAGGTATTTAGTGCCAATTGAATGTAATATACAACAAAGAGTTCAAGAAAAGGGCCCGAATAGTGTAGTCTATGTAGAAACTAGGCAATGGGCCTGAAACACAGGTATCTGGGCTCGCTACCCGGCAGGAGCAAGAGAGATTTCATTTTTCCATAGCGTTAAGCTCGGATGTGTGGCCCCATAGAGCCTCTTTTCCAAGAAGGTAAAGAGACCGGGCGTGAAGCTTACCACATACGTCACCTGTTGCCGGAGTTACTAATGAGTGTAGCTGTTCTCCCTCCCATCCGCATTCACTTTCATGGGCTACGGAGGGACGGAGAACTTTACTGTAAATTTCACGGAGGGTTTGTATGTGTTGTATGTTTGTATGTGTTGTATGTTTGTATGTGTTGTATGTTTGTAGGTTTGTATGTTTCGAGTCAACGGCGTCATTTTTCTCCGTCACATCTTGCATGAAAAATCTATTGGCCAGTAAGAGATTTGTTACTAATCAGACTGTAGCTACTCGCATGAATAACACGCAGATTTCAGGTTCAGCTTGCTGGGCTGTAAGTAAATAAACAGGTTCATTAACATACAGATATCGCAATGTGCGTTGGAACAGAATTTATTTACCTTTCATTTTGTTAAATTTTCCCCCATCAGAACGGGTTTCAAAATAAATTTACAGATAATAATAGATCTTCATTTTTGTTTTGAACTAATGCTGTATATTACGGGACACATTTTGTAAAATATATAACGTTCAATTATAGACGTCACGTAAAGTAGTGTTGTAATTAGTTGGTTATTTCTATCCAAAATTTTAAGTGTGAATATTCTTTATGTCCACTTATAGCGTAGAGGTAATATGTGGATACTGGCAGCAATGGTTTGTCGGTTTACTGTAAGTTGTGTGTAGCACAACAGACGTGCACTAATTTGGTTTGTCGCAGAGTGTAATCGTTTTATTGATGCAATATGCAAGGCATTTCAGCGAGCTGTTTGTTTTGCGTTTTGCAGGCCTGCTGTACGTACTGAGGCCTTCGAAAATTAAATTTCCGTCTACTGCATGTTATTTGGAATTTTAAGTATTCACTCCGTACTATATTTTGTAAATGCCTCGTTTCATTGGATCATGTATATTATAAACAGTTGCTGGAATTACAAAATGATTGGACCTTCGGTTGCCATAAAAGGCATGGAATTTCTAGGCGTGCTGAACGAATAAGGATAACTCGGTTCTATACATCAGCTAAAGTGTTTGGGCTGTGACATATCTGCTTATTTGCAGTAGACTGTGCAACAGGAATGCACAGTGATTCTATCAAAGGGCTCGTCATCCAAGTATCACTGCGAGTATAAATGAACTAAAGCCTAATGTTAAGTCCTGTTTACTAGAAAAGACTCCTCAACTAATTTTTATTTGCAGAAGATTAGACAGCATAAGTGTTCACTCATTGTATCACTCTGCGCCAACAGAACGGCACTACGAGCAGAAGTGAACTAACATTGCATTGTTACTATATGTTAACCCGATGAACATGCTCGGACAATTAATTTTTATTTGTCGGTTATTTTATAGTTATATCATCATCATCATCATCATCATCATCATCATCATCGTCTGCCCCCATGCATTAGGTCGTTTGACCTATTCCGGCATAGACGCATTGCCATCGTTTCCTGGGGCGTCCACGCTTTATAGTTATATATACCGAAAAATCAGCAAGTAGGAAAACATCCGTAGAAATTTATGTTATGTATTTAGGAACAAGAGTGGGCCGGTTAGCTCAGTCGGTATGGCGAGTGACTACGGGTTGGACGGTCCGGGATCGAATGCCGGTGGGGACGAGATTTTCCGACCTCCAGACCGGCCCTGGAGCCCACCCAGCCTCCTGTAAAATGGGTACCGGGTCTTTCCCGGGGGTAAAGTGCGGCTGGGGCGTGCTGCTGACCACTCACCCCCGTCTAGTGCCGCGGTCATGGAAGAGTAGAGCTATACCTCTACCCTTCCTCTGGGCCACACCGGGCCTGTAACGGGATCACTTTACCTTTTGCCGGTCCCAGTGGCCGCGCGGTCTAAGACATAGGTCTACGGCCGCTCGCCTGCTACATTGTGGTTTCGAATAATCCCACCGGGGGCATGGTCGTTTGTTTGTTGTGAGTGTTGTGTGTTGTCAGGTAGAGGTCTCTGTGACGGGCTGATCACTCGTCCAGAGGAGTCCTACCGAATGTGTTGCGTTGTTGTGTGTGATCTAGAAACCTCGTGATTGAAGAGGCCCTGCCCCACTGGGGGCTGCTGCGCTTGAAAAAAAAAATTAGGAACAAAGATATTTACAGAATTTTTTGTACATGCCTCACAACGACTGTTTTATTTCCTACACAGTGATTTTTATTTCATCGTGTTACCTTTTCCTGTCCAAATAATATTCACGCTGTACATAAAGCAAGCATTAAAGTTTAACTCTTTAAACGCCAAGTTAAATCCCATCTGTCATTTTCAGGCATTATTATGAGCTCACCCTATTCTCCACATTAGCAGGATAAGGGTTAAATACTCACAGCATAGGACAAAGGCGAAGTTCTGCTAATTATCTTTCGTGTTGATTGAAATTATAATTGCCATAATTATACCAGAAATACTGCCTTACATCAACTTCGAACCGTACGTAGAACGCCTTATTTGTTGCTGTTGTTGAAGAACTGTTCGTAGCATAGCCGTGGTGAATACAGTGTGCACTAACGCGCTGCACCCACACTAAAAAGAAGAGTACTAATTTATAAATGCTGTTGTTAAGGTCTTTGACAACTGAACATGACCTGACGATGGCAGAATTGTTTATTCTGGTTCAGGAAGGGGCCGAGTGGCGTGGTCTTGTGAAAAAGGCAATAAATGTTTGCCTTCTTAAACTACAAGAAAATCTTTACCAGATCTATGAATGTTAACTCTTAATAAGGATTTATCTCTATGTAATTGGTTATAGTCTCTGAAATGATAAACTATTTTTCGAAAAGGCTTATTTTCGAAACTGGTGATTCCACGTTTTTATTTATTGAAATAACGAAATACGTTTCAAGATGATATTTTCTTGCTAAGAAATCGTATTTTATTATCTTTTCTGTAAAAGACTGAACTCGAGTTCAGTCTGTGCATGGCACGGGTTAAACGTACGTGTGCACCAATTAATCATTCATCTGGTAAGCGATTTGTGTGTGAGATCACATCGTGGGTAAAGAGAGGGACATTGATCTGCAATGATCTCCATTGTGTTTTGTAACTGTGAACTGATGCCTTCCAGGCAAGCTCGTACACTACAATTTTCGTGTTCAATCCGCCAAATTTGTTTCAGTTGTAAGGATGATTTATGTATGATAAACCTGAAGTATTATGGAAGTCAGTGTAACTGGCTGTATCGTACTATTCAAGCACTTCATCGCACGTACGGTCTAATAAAAACCACGACCTCTTCTGCTACGATACTCACTTTGGAATTGAGATTATTTTTATTTGTTTATTTATTTATTTATTCTATGACTGGTTTGGGTCGGGATAGCTCAGTCGGTATAGCTACTCGCTACGGGCTGGACGGTCAGGGGATCGAATCCCGATAGAGGCCAGATTTTCCGCACCTGTCCAGACCGGCCCTTGGGCCCACCCAGCCTCTTATGTAATGGGTACCGGGTCTTTCCCTGGGGTAAAGCGGCTGTAGCATGGCGTTAACCAGCCACCCGCATCTAGCGCCGAGGTTAAAGAAAGAGTAGAGCTATACCTCTACTCCCCCTCTGGGTCTTCGTGGCCTGATCTAGGGTGAATTTTACCTTATATTTATGCCTGGTTTATTTGACTACGTTGTCTGTTGCTCATAATCTGTAATGAATGATACGATGAACAGTCGGTCGCTTGTCGGAAAGGATATAAAAGAAGGCGTATTTGACGTGGTGATATTTCAGATCGTTATGGTGATGTCGATGTACATTCAAATTCTTTCCGCACAAGACGTGAAACTTGCTACTTTAGCATAACTTAAAGTAGATTACTGTGATAATATTTGTCTGGAAAGACTGAGAAAAACGTGGAATTCGTAAAAATTCCTGTTTCTTGGTAGTGATTTAAAGCCGGGACTTAACGATTGCTATCCAGTCCATCGCAGCCTTCGGTCCAAGAAACAGACTCTGGACTGACCGAATATGTAACATGAGTGCAAGTTGATGGCTGGGTTGTGTATGGACCTGTATAGTCTCTATACCGATACCTAATAACACTAGATAAATACACCTTATATCAGTTTTGCATTTATACTACTTTCAAGTACGTCTTGGAATTGTTGAATGCGGCATTTTTACGATTACCTTGAAGACAGCTTACCATTCGCATTTCTCTGTCCCCCCCCCCCAGAAGGAAACATTTTTATTTCCTACCCAGCTTAAAATTAAAGAGTTTTATATGATCCGTTACAGTTGATTGCTGGGCATGGCTCCGTTACCCGATTAACTTACAAGTGTCGAGTTTTCGAACGCATCCTTCTCATATTATTTTGTCTGAAATACTGCTTTTGCCTTCCGCAGCCCCCTTCTTCGTTCATTTGCAGCAATTCCTGCTGCGTTTGTAGATAACATTAAGATGTTAAATCAGACATTATTCCTTTGTTTGCAATGCCGTTTACATCCTGCAAGTCAAAGGTCCTAGAAAGAGAATATAGAGAAATTTGCAGCAGAAGTCAGAAACAACATCGCTATTATGCACACACACTGATACACACACACACACACACACACATACATACACACACACACATACAGATATACACATACACATATACACACATACGTACATAAATGCAAACATGCCTACGTACGTGCATATATTACTTATGTTAATTGTGTGAATGTGGTTTTGCGTTTTTTTGGTGAAAACAGTATGTGTGTATACGTCGAATTTGTTTAACATAATTCTAAGTATTTGCATCGTCATCATGTTTGCAATTTTTGACAAATATTCGCCAATAATCACCCAATGTAAAAGTGTGTCTATGATCTGGATCAGTAATTGACTTAACATTCCTAGCTTCAGTATATTTTTATTATCTCCATAAAGCTCCAAGCAACAGAACAGTTTTGTACGGCCGCCATGTTGTTACTTAACAAGCAAAATATTTTGCAGAAATGACACTTCAATGACTTTTCAAGGGCTGTTATCCTCTATTCTCTCCGGATCTTAAATTAACTGACGCTGGTGTCGTTCCTGTTTCGGGGACGCGTGTCCAGTCTGTTGTTATTGACTGATTAAGGGAAGGTCAAATATGGAGTGTTGTGGTGTCGTGAGTGGCACAGTGTCTATAGTGGCACAGTGTCTATACCGCACTTCTTGCAAATCCGTAGACAGATTGGGAAGATTAATTGTGTAGGTGCATACAGACATAAATAGAGACATTAAGGGTTCTCAAAAACCTACTTCATTCGTTTGCAGAAAGGAAAGCAGGCTAGAAGGAGGTGCGGACATTATGTGTCTTCCTCACGTCCTCAAAACCTCCTGTAAATGTCATTATTTTACCGTGTGATCTTCAAAAGCATACACATCAAGAATCTACGTGCTGAAAGATATGAATTTTGGTTTACCTTAGAAATGACATTACCAAAAATGAACCCAAGAACAAATGAAATCTTTTATCCAGTTGAACCTTTCCCCACTGTCATGTAGTTGGTTTTAATTGTCTTTTGAGTATTGTTGGTGCCGTGAGACATTAAAATATCTCCACCATTGGTAGGCAGTACCTAAGAATGTTAATGGACTGTGAATGGTTTTTGTGCTCAGATGCCAATAAATGAATACGAGAAAAGTACATTTTAGTGTAGTGATAACATTATGACACAGAGGAAAGTTTGTGGCTTGTTAGAGAGATGAAAAGGGTCCCAATGAACAGAGCATGGCTCTGCTGTGACCTTTATATGATCTCGATTTGAATGTTTCAATGGTGTCAGTTTGTTCACGGTGAACATATTCAGACCACCAGGCCGCTCCATTTACTGTGCACGCACCAATCTATCTACTGTAAACCACACACTGACGAATTGACGACAATTCTACTACATACTGGAGATAATAAAAATGTTAAACGAATGTTTTATGCAACTGTGCGTTGCCTCATGATAAGTCAGCGGAGCCCGAAACATGGACGAGTCGTCGTATTGTAACATCATTGTGATTCTGACCTGTTGTGTGCATTTGTTGTTGTACATTGTGGTAAATGTAGCATGTAGTTTGGAAATAAACTTTGTCAAATGACTATTGCTGTAGTCGACAGTTGATATTGCAATAAGAAATATCAGGTAGTTTTATGTTAATTCCGTGCATATTGAATAATAGATGCTTATTTTATACCAACATATGCACAAATAAGTGGTGTAAATGTATATTAAAATTACCCCGACATGTTTCGGTGTCAATACACCAACTTCAGGGAGTTTACAGTTGTGTTAGCTAAAGTTATGAATTATTAAAATGATAAAATTCAATATAGTAGTGTGTTATTGTAAAATATTGGCAAATGAAGATGCATATATAATTCAAATTGTGTGTGTGTGTGTGTGTGTGTGTGTGTGTGTGTGTGGTGTGGAGTAAAATGGAACCGTTCCTGTTTGCTCCGCACCACACACACACACACACACACACACACACACACACACATAACCGTGAATTACCTATGCAGCCACATTTACCAATATTTTATCATAACGAAACACTACTATATTGAATTTTGTCATTTCATGATCCATAACTTTAGCTAACACAACTGTAAACTCCCTGAAGATGGTGTATTAACACCGAAACATGTCGGAGTAATTTTAATATAAATTTACACCACTTATTAGTGCATATATTGGTGTACAATAAGCATTTAATATCAGGTACATTCAGATGGGAAATGATGTGGGAAGAACGGACGTGATCCAAGTCAAGGTATTGTGTCAAAGTGTTATCTTAGAGGAACTGAGAAAACCACGAAAATCCCAGATGTTATTCGAACCGAGACCTCCTGGATGCATATCATAAGTTTAACGACTTAAATAAACATGCTGAGTTCATTTCTTGTTGAATGAGATATGGCAAGACAAGTGTTAATTAAATGGTAATGTTACCATATTGTATTGAAATGGACATTCGAAGGTTTATATTCACTAATATAAGCTAGTATTGTTTAAGAAATCCCTGGCAATGAATGAGACTGTTGGAAATATGACGGTCCTGGTGCAATAACCTGTAACAAGCACAGTGACTGTATTAGACGTCGAACAGTACTTAAATATTTGAAGATTCGAGTCCGCTGTCTTGTTACGCTGTTTCGTTATGAGAACAGCAAATCTTGGTAGAGAAATATTTGTTCATGTTACGGATTGCATTGGTAAAGGCTGTAAAAGATGTCTGATATTTCCTTCACAGTATTAATTTGGAAGAACAAGGCTGCTGGTACACGTGCACATCGAATCGATACAGACCCTGGAATATTTTAATTAAAAATGTGTTACGCACACAACTGATTTCTCGAACTTTTAATTTGGCGATTCACACGAACACAGAAATCATAGGGTCTATGGATATATCGGAAAAAAGGACGTTTGCAAAGCGTGAAGCCTATACAACGTACAACGGTTTGCATAACGTGAAGCCTATACAACGTACAACGGTTTCCGCTCTTAGCCCGGACGTTTAAAAAGCATGTGTTGTTAAAATAACATATTCTTTGTGTCATATGGTGATTTCATGAATAAACATTTCCTTTTTGGGTCAAAATATGGCGAAAGTGTTCATTATTCGCTGCTGCTTCACGTAAAATTGTTTTTAAGCGTTTCCGCAAAATTTTGAAAAGCGACTGTTAGCTTCGTTATGTCTCTGTGTCTCTGTCTGTCTGTCTGTCTGTCTCTGTCTTTCCTTCTGTGCGTATGGAAAAAACTCGGCTCTCACTGAAAGGATTTTCATAATATTTGATATTCGAGCACTTTTCGAAAATCTGTCTAGAAAATTCAAGTTTTATGACAATCTGGCAAGAACTACGGGTACTTTACATGACGATTAAATTACATTTTTGATCATATTACTCTTAGTTCTTCCCATGAGATTCGGAGAAAAGATGCGAGGAAAATAAAAACACATTTTATGTTCAATAAACTTGTTTATCGAAAATCGTGCCTTTTATGAGATATGTGGAAAAATGAGGTAGAGCCGGGCAGGCCGCAGGTAACAATATGGCGCAAGGGCATTGCTTACTGATACCTAAGTCTACAGACACGTTTATACGTACATTCCCTGTTTTGTTTCCTAATAGTATTTTTCACAGCGAAAGTTCCGTTACTTGCCCTTCTTGTGCTTAATACTTACTTTCTGAAAGGAATGGATGCCATGGCATATACTTTCTCTGAAATTTGTCACCTCTTGGCATCAGTGATAGCCATTACTTAACAGTGGAGAGACCCGGGATAACGGACGAAAAAAAGTATCGTAAAACCGGACATTGTCGGTAATAAACCAGTTCGAGAAGATAGATACAGCAGACACTGAATCAGTCCTAAGTAGGTTCTTGGTTGGGCAAATTAACTGATAGCTAAGGTTAATTCTGTAGTTTTATATCATAAAAATTCGAACAGTATTGGAATAGTGTCAAATTATTTTCCAATGTATGTTTCTACATGCTTAGAATTGTGTTACGACGTTTGATAATATTCAAACACATGTAGCTTAATGAAGCAACTTACGGTGAAAATTTCTTTAAAGATTGTTTTGAACGCCAAATTTGTATTTCAAGGGATGTTTTTCTTGAACATTGGTAGATTTCAACATCTACGTTCTGCTAATCCACGCCTGACTGCCCTCCCTGTCTTGAGAAATCTTATTCTATACCAAAGTATTTAATTAAACTGGGACCTTCCTAAGCAGCTTGATCCCTTATGGCACGTTACGTCCTTTAGAATGAGAGCGACTGAGAATGTGGCATCTGATTTCTGTTGTTTCGGAGTGTTGTGTCCTCAATATAAGGTTTGTAGCAGGGGAGCTGAAGTAGTGCGTTTCAGATAGCCGGAAACGTACTGTGCGCTTAAAATCCATTCTCTTTTCTGTTTCTCCCTCTGTCTATCTGTCTGTCTGTGTTTAAGGTTTTTAGCCATATTGGTTTGTCCGCTGTCCTTGAAGAACTATCCGAAATATTTAATTTCTCTTACGAATAATTCTATAAAGAAAGCAACACAGTATATTTAATAAGGCCATTTCTCTTACATGTGAAATTATTGGCCATAAAATGAACTTCATGGCCTTTCATTAGTTGCACAGTTAAATGAATTTTATTCACTGCCTAATTGTAGCCATGGTTCGAATAATCGTCAGTCGAATATATTTGTAATAAGCAACAAATTGACTAATACACGTCAGCACAACAAATATTTATTGGAGTATATAGGCTACATGTTTCGACCTGTTAACAGGTCATCATCAAGCCTCTAGCAGAATAAGTCTCAGGTGCTGTTTAGATAATGGGATCCCATTATCTAAACAGCACCTGAGACTTATTCTGCTAGAGGCCTGATGATGACCTGTTAACATGTAGCCTATATACTCCAATAAATATTTGTTTTGCTGACGTGTATTAGTCAATTTGTTGCTTATTTCGTTAGAGCACTTCGTGAGGCCCTCTTTAAAATTAGGATATATTTGTGATTTATTTCTGTTGTTCACTACACGTTTATTCAGACTTTAAATGAACGCGATCTCATTTCTCGTTGTGACCGCTAACATGACCATTATGAACAAAAGAGGATTACTCTTAACTGCTTTATTCTAAATCCTGTAACCACAGTAGACGGTTCCGACTTTTCCTCGACCTCCGAGGGTCCCTTGGCCTCGGATTTTAGGATTTTAAACACCTGTGTCCTCATCTCTGTTTCATATTTCCTCATTCTCTAGTTGTTTCTTTGGACATTCTTCTAGTTCTTGTAAGTAAACTTTGCCACCCGTATTTAATTATTTAGCAACCTGATCCTAAAAACTCAGCACAGGTCTTAAAAAACTGTGCGGCGTGAAGTAATCAGAGCGGTGCTGCTGAAAGTTCAGGTCTTCTGGGATGTTATGCTGTGTCTTTGGGGTTATAGTTCCGGGAGGGTCGAAGAATCGTAGCGTCTTATTCTTCATTTTCAAAAATAAAAAAAGGGGAAGATTTCTTTTTGGACTAATTGGACATACAAGGAACTTGGTAATTAGTTATATAAACATCACTTGTGTTGATTCCAGTGGCTCTCTTGCTAAATGATCAGTTATCACTGCTGTATCATTCAACAAACCCGTGATAAAATATCACTGTTTTTTCACCGTAATTTGTGGAGGTGTATCGAGGGTGGTATTAAATCTATATTCTGTAAATTAGGAAATTGTTGTTCACGGAATTTCGTGTGGTGTTATACAGGGCTGTATAGAGGGCTGACTGTAGCTTATTGTGGTGTGGTGTTATACAGGGCTGTATAGAGGGCTGACTGTAGCTTATTGTGGTGTGGTGTTATACAGGGCTGTATA
>Ga0123352_10003891_pt1 | contig 21803 bp, 18 predicted proteins | sample TergutLab28metaG_FD_89700 | JGI IMG/M metagenome (GOLD analysis project Ga0123352, IMG submission 89700) | Labiotermes labralis P1 segment gut microbial communities from Petit-Saut dam, French Guiana - Lab288 P1 | ecosystem: Host-associated > Arthropoda: Insects > Digestive system > Gut ...
GTCGTCGCCAACTATATTGTACTGAACGGCCCCACCCCCCCCCATTCCGCCGCCGCCCATCATGTCGGTGATGGCTTCGACTGAGATTTCGGCGCCGGCCACATCAACCATAGCCGCCCGCAGCTGATCGGCGACCTCAATGGAGGACCGCGTCCGCTCGCCCATCGGGTAGAGCATAACCAAAATAGACGAGCGGGAGGAGTTGTTTCCGCCGCCAAAGAACCCGCCGCCCCCCAGCGACGTGGAGATCGTCTGAATCTCGGGCACACTCTCCAGCCGATCAAGCACCTGGTAAGTGACCTCCCGCGTTCGGTCAAGCACAGCGCCGGACGGCAGGTTCACGTCGATCTGAATCATACTCTGGTCGGCCGGGGGCAGGAGTTCCATCCCCACCCACAGCATCGAGGCAAGTGACCCGACAAAGAAGATGAAAGCAAAGAGCATGACCAATTTTCGCCATCTGGTGGCAAAGTCGAGCGCCTTGCGATAGACGGTATCGATCTTGCCTACCGCTTTGCCCACCGCATCCGATATGCGGGCGGTGAACCGCTTCTTTTCCGGCTTCTCACCCAGCGCGGGGATCGATTTGGGCGAGAGGAAGAGCGAGCAGGCCAGCGGCACAAAAGTGATGGCCACCAACAGCGACGCGCCGAGCGAAAAGGACACCGAAAGGGCAAGGTCGGTGAAAATCTGCGCAATCAGCCCGCCCAGCCAGGCCACCGGAACAAAGACCGACATGGTGGTAATGGTGGAGGCGACAATGGACATGGACACTTCCCGGGTGCCGTTGATGGCCGCTTTAAAGCGGTCTTCGCCTTTTTCCATCCGCCGGAAGACACTCTCAAGCACGACAATCGAGTTGTCGACCAGCAGACCCACCCCCAGGGTCAGGCCGCCAAGGCTCATCATGTTCAGGGTCATCCCCGCAAAAAACATGAACGAGAATGTGACCACAATCGAGACCGGAATGGCCGCCGCGACCACCAGCGTCGCGCGGATATCCCGCAGGAATGTAAAGAGCACGATGATGGCCAGGGCCAGCCCGCTGAGCGCGGTGATTGAGACCGCGTTGATTGAGTTTTCAATATAGTCGGCCGGGTTCATGATGACGCTGATATCCAGCTCTGGGAAGTCGGCGCGGATGGCTTCCAGCTCCCGCATGACGGCGTTGGACACTTGAACCGTGTTCGCGTCCGACTGGCGCTGTACCGTGACGTTGACCGACTGCTCGCGGTTCAGGTAAGAGTAATTCGAGCGCTCCCGATAGACCTCGCGGACTTCGGCGATATCCCGCAGGTAGATGAGCGCCCCGGTCGGGGTGTTAATCGGTATATTTCGAATATCCTCAAGCCCGCGAAACCGCGCGTCTACGCTGACGGTCAGGTTCAGTCCGGCTTCTTCGAGCGCACCGACCGGCATACTGGCGTTTTCCATGGCCAGAATCCCGATAATCTGCTGTTCGGTGATTCCAAACCCGCGAATCCGGTCGGTGATCAGCTCGACCACCACTTCCCTTTCCATCCCGCCGGACACGTTGACCGAAGCCACACCCGGCTGGCGGGCCAGGCGATTTTGGATTTGATCCTCCACTTTGTAGTTGAGGGAGACCAGGTCGTCAATCTGAGAGGAAACGGCGATTTGGATTGCGTCCATCGCGTTGACGTCGATCTTTAAGACCATCGGGGTGCCCGCGTCGTCAGGCAGAAAGTTGGCGATGACGTCGACCGCTTCCCGGATGTCGATGGCGGCCATGTCAATGTCGATGTTTGTGTCGAACTGCATGATGACCACCGACGACCCCTCGCTTGAGGTCGAGCTGAGGGTATCCAGCCCTTGCAGGGTGGCCAGGCTTTGCTCGATCGGCTCGGTGACCAACCTCCTGACCTGATCGGGGGATGCGCCCGAGTAGTTGGTAAAGACCACGGCCACCGGTATATTCATGTTGGGCAGAAGATCCATCCGCAAGTTGAGCAGACTCATTCCGCCGAACGCTAAAAAAACCAGTATAGTCATAAAAGTTGTAACCGGACGGCTTACCGCGATTTTGGTCATAGTGTGCTCCTATTATGGTGACAGTAGAGCGGTTGACAGCAAGAGAAATCCAAAGCTGTCAACCGCTACGAAATTATTCGGTATTGATACGCTTACCCGCTTACCCGCCGGCCATCGATGGCCACCACGTTGACCAGCTCGCCGTCTTCAAGGAACTCCTGGCCGACGGTTACGATCTGGTCGGTTTCGCTGATCCCGCTCAGGATTTCGATCTCGTTGCCGGTTTCCATTCCGGTGCGGACATTTGTGCGCACCGCATAGCCGTCCCGCACCACAAAGACAAACTCGCCCTGCTCGTCGGTTTGTACCACGTTTTTGGGCACAACGAACGTGTTTTCCCGCTGGGCTTCGACAAAGGTGACCTGTGAGAACATCCCCGGGCGGATCCGGCCGTCAGCGTTGTCCAGCTCGACCCGAATGGGGAATGTGCTGGTCGCCGCGGCGATCGGCGAGACGATGGTGACCGTTCCGGTCAAAGAAGTTTCACCGTCCAGAGCCTGGATGACCACATCCACTTCCTGGCCAACGTATACCCGGTTGATCAGGGATTCGGACACGCTGACCTGTACGACAACCGTGTCGATCTCTACAATGGTAAAGGGCGGGAATGACGGCGAGGCCATCTGCCCGACTTCGACTGTCCGGCCGCTGACCACCCCGGAGATCGGGCTGGTGACGGTTGCGCGGTTCAGGTTGGTCCGCGCAGTCGACATCTGCGCCTGTGTGCTTGCCAGCTGCGCTTGAGCGGTTTGCAGGCCGAACTCGGCCATTATCTGAACTTGATCCCGATTATTTTGAAGATAAATGTCGTGTACGCCCTCGGCCGATTCAAAAGAAAACTCAGCCATATCCTGTGAGATTTCCGCCAGCCGCTGGGCGTTTTGAAGCGTCTCCTGCGCCCTTTCGATTTCGAACGCCGCCGCGTCCAGCGGCCGCATCATGGCGCGCAGAGCCTCGTACTCACGGGCCAAACCCGGATCAAAGCGCTCCGGTCGGTTGCGGTTATAAATGTACTCGTCCCTGTGATGGCCGCGGGTCAGATCCCGGATTTCCCGGTTTAGTTCGCGGCGCTCGTCTGCTATGTCTCTGAGTGCGTCGTGATTATAGTCTCGAAAGAGCCTGTGCTGCTGGTTGGCGGTTTCCAGTTGCTGCGCGGCCGACGCGGCTGCGGTAGCGGCCTGTTGCAGCGCGATCTCCTGCTGGATATCCTGCATTTGCTGCTGGATTTCGGCCTGTTCAAGCTGGTGCTGCGCCGATTCCACCCCAATGTTCGCGAGCTGGGCCGCCGCGTTGATTTGGCGGATGTTGTTTTGAATATCGGTCGCGTCCACCGTAAACAGGATATCGCCTTCCTCAACCGAATCACCGATATTAAAGTGGACGGCAGTGACTTCGGCGGTAATCATACTCGCAACGTTGATGGTTCTCTGCGGTTGAATCTGCCCGATATAAGTCAGTTCACTGCGGATGGTTGTCCGCCCTAAGAAAGATGTTTCGACAGCTGTGCCGACCTGTGCCGGCTCCTCCTCCACATCCGCCGCCCCGGCAGCAATGCAGCCTGAAACCGCCAGAACAGCCGCCAAACTCAGGCTGAGAATTTTTAGCTTTACACCTTTTTTCATCATCGCAAGCCTCCGTAATCGCGCACAAACAGTTTATTTTATCACTTTAGCCCCAACGCGGGCAAAGCGCACTAGTAAAGATAGTACAGTTAATTATTGTAACTTTAAATTATAACCAAACTGTGAACAGATTATTATTTTTTCAAGATTACAGGTGAGTCGCCAATATACACTAGTGTACTATCACACTAACACACGTCGCGATAACTTGTCAAATAATATTTTCAGCTATTGACTTTTTTCGTGGTTGATGGTATAGTATGGGAGTTGTCCGGACTTTGCGCTTGTAGCTCAGTTGGATAGAGTGTCTGACTACGAATAATGCACTCCCTGCAAAAACAAGGTTGTTTTGAAAATTTGCGCTGGTAGCTCAGTTGGATAGAGTACTTGACTACGAATCAAGGGGTCAGGGGTTCGAATCCCTTCCAGCGCGCCAAGAAAATGGCTTTGTTGTGGGAAAAACTCGGTATCAATGATACCGGGTTTTTTCTTTTTCTTTGCTGGTCATCAGTCATCGAAAATACCCGCTTTCCGTGATTTATGCCACTGTACCTTCTCGCTACCGCTTAGTCGTTTGCTAATACTTTGCTAATACCACACTCGGACGCGCTCGGGTGGTTTTCCACGGGTTGGCCAAGGGTGGCAAGCAGAATTTCTAACCCCTGTGGATTTTCAACCAGCTTTTTGAGCAGAAGCATATGGTTGGCAACATCCACTTCGCTCTTTATTGCCGGCGTTGTCTGTGCTGGCTGATTTTTGTAGAAATCCTTTTCCAACGCTTGGGCCATCTTCTTTCGATTCTTGTCTTGAATCTTGGCATAGATGTCGGTAACCATCTTGGCGTTCGCATGGCCGGTATCCCCTTGTACAGCTTTGATGTCCCCGTGACTCAACACCAGCTTGTAAGTAGTGCTGGTGGCCCGCAGGCTGTGGAGTGTTACGTCGGGGAATACTCCACCATGCTTTTTGATGAAGAGTTTGAACCACTTGGCAATCAGTTTAGGTTCGACAGGTCTGCCGTCCTCTAAGCAGACTACAAGATTGTGATTATGGTACTCTTCATCAAGCACAGCCATTCGCTTACTGACCAATTGCCATCGCTTGAGCAATTCCTGTTTTAGGGGTCCGGTCATGTAAATTGCACGTCTGCTCTTTGGAGTCTTTGGTCCTTTAAGGATAAGGCAGCTTTTAATGTCATCGGTTTCACGAGTGCCAATTGCGTTGGGGAAAACCAGTAGCGGTGGGTTATCTGGAGAGTAGTCCAAGTCTCTTTTCTTCACCCGTTGGACAATTTTATTAATTGTCATGTTCTCTTCTTGCCAGTTGACGCAATCCCATGTTAACCCGGAGATTTCGCCGGACCGCATGGAACCGACAAAAGCCAGATGCAAGCAAAGGTGTAGCATTGGGTCCTTCACTTCATCTAAAGCCGCTAAAAGAGTTTCCTCGTCCCATGCCACACGGTGGTTAGACTCCGATTCCGGCGGGTCAAAAGTGATTGGGTTGCCAGCTATGTACTTCCACTCAACCGCCTTATTAAGTGCCATGTTGAAATAGATATAGATATGTCGGATGGTGTTCTTTGACAAAAACGGCAGTTCATTATCACTGTACAAGGTATACCTGTAATTGCCTTTCGCATGGCGCGTTTGTTTTAAATCAAGAAAAAAGTCTTCCGCTTCTTTCGAAGTTAATTCTTGAAGTTTCTTTTCGCCAAACGTCGGGATAATGTGATTGCGCAAAATACCTTCAACCATTGTGCAGGTCGAATAAGCATTGCCTTTCTTTTTGTAATAGCTTAACCACTCTTCAAGATACGCCCCTACTGTGAGCTTGGTGGGGTTAGCAAATGTACCATCGAGTTTTCTGGACTCAATTTCCAGCTTGCGAGCTTTTGCTTCCTTGTGGGATAATCCACTTTCCCACACTTGTTTGCTTACGCCCTCTTCGTCTTTTGCGTAGAAAACAACAGAATATGTTTTTCCACGTTTAATTATGGATGCCAAAATGATTCCTCCGTTCAGTTATAAGCCTAAAAACCAGTTATCAAAAGATTCCTTGTTAACTCGGATAGATTTTTCGCCTAACCGGAGCACTTTGAAATCCTTTTGGTCATTGCAAAGATTGTAGGTCGAACGCAAGCTCAACCCTAACATCTCAGAAACCTCTTTGACCGTATATACTAACTTTTTAGACTCAACTTGATTGATGCTCATGTTTTAACCTCATTTCATATCAAGGCAGCCATATTCGTAATGCAGAACAATCTCCTTTCAGCTTTATTCCGTTCTACAATATTGCATTGCACGCATTATAGATTATATCGCATTTTTATGGCTTAGCCAATGATTATTTTCAAAATTAAAAACAGCCTCCGAAGAGACTGCTTTCAATTTTCCAGCGAATTTCATTTGCATACAGCGCTATAGAATCCCTGCTCTCCTCATGCCCGAACCGCCCTTTCATGACATCTTCGTTAGAAAAAATGTTTTTTAGATTGAGCAAAGCAAACCGAAGTTAATTTATCGGTGCTTTGATATGAAGAACAACAACTCTACGGCTCTTATCAACGTCGATATTGCCAAAAGGGGTATCATACTCAAGTATTCTTGGAATTGACGCTAAGAGTTTTTTGTGAAGCGTCTGCCAAGCATATTGATTCAAGAGCTTTCCATCGGTGCTTTCGTTTATATTCTTTGCAAGGGTCAGGAGTTCTACGAGCGACAATGCGGCGTTGGGTTGGTCTACTTTCGAGGAGTATAAGTTGTCGAACAGCGCCCGAGATACACTTTCAAACCGCAAGGCAAGCTTTTTTGCTTTCTTGTATTTATTGTTTCCTCCGCAAAAGCTATAGCTGAACCTTGAATAGTTAAGAAAGTCTGTTTCCTGGAGTGACAGTAATACATGTCGGCGAAATAATGTTGTTTCTGGTTCTGCGCCAAAAACAATAGCCCGTAACGGAATCAATTTTGTCCTCAGTGCTTTTATATAAAGCTCCTCGGTATAAATCTGGAATGTAATCCTACCACTGCTAAGTACTCTTTTCATTTCCTTGTAAGCGCAGCGGACACCGGTTGAGCAGTTATCCCCATCACACATTTTTGCAGACAGCTCATGTGGGACTTTATTGCTGCGGCTTCCTTGCGATTGTTCTTTATTATGTTGAAATGCCTTGATTCTTTTCTGGCAAACATAAGCCGCGTCCGGCTTTCTAATCAGAGGAGACCCTAGTTTTGCGCCCTTTGCTGCGCCGGCTGCCAAAGATATTGTATTTAGAGACACCGAAAGAGCTAGTGCCTCGCTCTTATCTTCAACAACAAAAATGAGCGGCCTTACTCCGCCTGGAACTACAAGGTCCTGCGCAAGTGCGGAAACCACTTTTTCATACAAATCCTCTCTGTCCAAGTATATTGTGTTATTTTGCCGTGCATCGGTCAGCGGAATCAAAGTCATTGATTTTTCCAAGCACACTTCTAACCCATGAATCTTTGCTTGCTTAACAATTTGTTTGCAGCATTCTTCAATTCCTTTAGAAATCCGCACTGCCATGTTTTTGCTTCTTGCGGTAGCCACGGTGAAAATCTCCTCCTTTCGTTCAAGTGATACAATTAGTGAGTCAATTGGTGACACAATGAGGCGGCGAAGTTTTTTCTCCGGTGTTTGGTTGATTTCTCATTTCTTGCCGGTTCTCTTCGCCGCCCTATCTATCACCAAAATGATGATAAAAGCAAAATTAATAAACGATTGATGCACCCTATTTAATCTCATTACCCCGGGATGCGGGCTTGCCAAAATGCTAGGTGACGCCAACCACCAGTCACATGTCTGTGAGCCGACTTATCGCTTTCGCTCATCGGATTCCCAGAGACCCTGTTATTCGTCGACAGGCTGCCCAAGCCGCAGGCTTCTAGGCAGAAGTATTATTATGCCCCTTATCAGGTCGTAGCAAAACGCGGGCTTGAATTGACGCGCTTAGGAAAGCTCTCTATGGCTCGCATCGTTACTCCGATGGTCTCAGCTCAACGTAGCAATCCCCATGGTCGCTCGCTGCGTATGCGACAGACGCCACATACGTTTAAAGGGGGTTTCATTTGGCAGGATTATACTCCCCGCATCCCGGGTTCTTTTTCAATGTGCATCTTCCGTCTAGTGACGGCATATATCATCCTCTAAAAGCAGAGGTAGATATCAAGGTTAGCTATGCGATTATTTGATGTGTTTTTTTCGCCAACACACAGCTCTGATTCTAATATAGCGCAAGGGCTGTAAGTTAGCACCTGCAAAGTCACGGCGCGAGCCTAGAATCGCAATCGCATTTGCGATTATTTCAAGCGAGACATTCCCTTTCAAGAGCAAGTGTGGCTATTATATTGCTTAAAATTAAGTATAAATGGATTTGCAAAGGATGTCAACGAAGTGCTCTAAGACACAATTAAAGCTAAAAAAATCACATGCATTTGCGTTTTTATCTTGCACTTCGAAGCTTAAAGTGATACAATCACATGTACAAGTGAAAGTGAGGCTTTACTATGAAAAATACGAGCAGGCAATCTCACATTGTAAGAATCCTTGCCAATCAAGTTGGATGCAAAGATTTAAGCAGTTTTATTAAAACGAGGATTCCGTCGCTGGGGTACTACCACGTTTCCCGTCTGGCTTCTCAAGATATGTTGCATACAGCCAAGGATATCACTTTAGAAAAGCTTGCTGACGGATTCGGAATATCTGTCGAAGATTTCAAGCAATCTTTAAAAGAACAAATACCAATGGAGATGATTCGAAGACTCACACCCAGTTACCTAACGAACGCAGAATGTCAGCTCATCTCTGAATTACGCCTTTTACAGTCTGAAGACCTTGACGCATATACAGAAATTAAAGCGCTAATTAATAGGGCTGTGTCCAAAACCACAATAGCAGAAATTCAACTTGACAAATAATGATGCATGAAGTATAATGGCCGAAACAGGTAGTCAACTACCGGTAGTCAACTACCTGTTTCGGCCATTATACATCCAGGTCACTAGCTTGTCAATAGTTAAATGGAAAATATTTTTCTAGTAATTTGTAATATATTGGAAATTGTGAGAGGGTGTTAACGTGGAGTTTTCAGAGAAAATTCTTGCAGCAAGGAAAGCATTGGGGATAAGCAGAGAGAGGCTGGCGAGTATAACTGACTTGACTACCAAAACACTTTATACTTACGAGTCAGGGAAGGCAAAGCCCAAATCCATAGAAGTATACAATAAGCTGGCGGAATCACTGGGAGTAAGTGCTGGTTATCTTGCGATGGATGAAGACCGGGATGTTCGAGGGAAGCCAGAGAAGGAAATCTTTTTTGAAGAAATAGAAAAGAGATATGGCAGCGATGCGGTTGATGAAGCTAAGGAGCTACTCTCGAACGGCCTCGTTTTGTTTGAGGGCGGCACTTTAGATGACTCGGCACAAGAAACACTTGAGCGTTCACTACTTTCGGTGTTTATGAGCACCAAAGAAAAAGGGAGGTGACATCTTGATATGTCACTCAATTCAAGGACACCTGACATAATACATTCCTTAGTGATGGGCCTAACTACAGAGTTTGATACGAGTAGCCCTATCCTCTTATGTAATCGAACAGGGATATGTTTACATCGCCACGAATTGTCGGAGCGGTTCAATGCATATTATTGCCGTGTTGGGACTACTCGAAATATAGTTGTTTCAGACGGAGTTAGCGACGAGGAGCTTCGGTTCTTGATTTCACACGAGATTGGGCATGACCAACTACATAGAAACCAGGATTTGTTCTTTGACAAGAAGCCGTTTTCAATGTTGCGGTCTACCCTTGAATACGAGGCGAATTTATTTGCTTCTGAACTACTCTTAGATGATGATGAGATTTTAGAACTTCTCGCTTCAGAAGAGTATGATTTATTGCAAATGGCTCGGATGCTATATGTAGATGAAGCACTTTTAGATTTCAAGATATTCTCATTAAAGCAAAGAGGCTATGATGTTGAACCCATATATATTTACTGCAACAAGTTTTAACAGCGAAAAGAGAGGGGTGCTTTCCCCTCTCTTTTTTAGAAATTATGGACAAGCTTTTTCATGAGGTCCATCGGCAAGCTTGACTCAGCCGTGCCAATGATAAATCCGTCGTCAGTATCGGGGGTTATCTCCTCCGCGCTTGGAAGAGGCGATACGTCTCCTTCAACACTTCTTTTCCCACTTCTGTCAGGTGTTTTTATTTGAGCACCATCATCTCCCCTCTCGATTTCCTCTTTCCTGTCATAAAGAGTGGGCTTTACAGGGGGCGAAGGTGTGTGAGTCGTCCCGGGTGGCCCGCCAACAAACACGACTTTTGTGGGGCGAAAAGAGCCTCCTCCAAACGCTTCAAAAAAATCGTTGGGGATGATGCCTTGAGACTGACAGTAAGAGAAGTATACAACCGCCGCTGCAACAAAGTCATTTGCTCCGCCGCGGCCGAGCTGATTCAAGACGCTTACGGCGGCATCGTGAATCGGACTTTTCCCTTCGGGCTTGAAGTGTAAGTTTTTGCGGCGGGCATCTTTTGCTTCGGCAGCCTTATTCACGCAGAACACCACCCAACTTAAACACTTGCGAGCTTAATTCTTGCGAACAACTCATAACCTTTCGCATTGGCGTGAATGTCGTTCAGAACAGCCAATCCGCCGCAGAACTCGCTTGCCACTGCTTGGATTTGCTTTTTAAGCAACATCGACCCGCCGCCCAGGAACACAACGTGTGCAGACGCCAAATCCATCCCTAAATCTTTGTGCTTGCCCAAAATCGTGCGGATGTGTTGTTCAGCCACATCGTGGACGAGTTGGATGTGTTCAGCATCGTAATGGGTGTAGTCCCCACGCAGAAGGATGTCGTCAACCTTAGTCTCGGAAATTTTACGGCCAAATTTGGCGTCCAATTTTTTCGTCACTTCAGAGTACATAACAATCACGCCCAAGTCAAGAGAAACTTCCCTATTGTCTGACTTTGAATACTCGAAGTGAACAGTGTCGCTCGTGCCGCCACCGATGTCGATAAGATAGAGGCTCGGTAACATTACAATTGATTCACTCAGGGTCATAACGGCAGAGTAGTTCTGAGGACACACGATGACATCTTTGACTTTCACGCGGTGCCTCTTGTCACCGCAAAGAAAGCGATACTCACCTCCGTTGCTGAGGTAGTATTTCCGGTACTTTTCAACGATTGTTTCTTCGCGCAGATGACCCGGAGGAAGCCCGATAACCAAAACGACGTCTAATTCTGTCGGCAGCTTCCGAAACGCTATTTCTTTAGCGACCGCGAGAAGAGTGAGAATGAGATAAGTAGAATTCTTGGTTTTGTCGCGTTCCCACAATGTCCGCGAGAGTCCGATGGAATATGCGTCTCCATTGTAATGAATTGTGTCCATGGGGTTAGATAACGCTTTGAGAGACTCGGGGATTTGCTCTATCCCGGCCACAAAACTGGTGTTCACTGTTTTAATCAGCTTATTGCCGGTGTCAACCGCGATAATAACAGGCTTGTTGGTTTCCATGCGCCAGTAGCGCAGCAACCACTTTACGGATGCCGCGCCCTCCTTTCTTTTGAGAGTGAGGTAGTATAAAAATTTTAACTGAGGTACGAGCGAAGAATCAAGCAAGTGCGTTTTTAGCGAGAGATGCCGGGTATTCTTGCCTGAAATCTACTCCAAGTGCCTTTTCGAGTAAAGAAAGCTTCCCGGCTGGTGTATGCCCTCTTTTCATAAATAAAGGGATGCCACGCGATTTGCACACTGTTGAGACGTGCTGTAACCAAGCTGTTTTTGGGACAACTTTTCCCTTCCGATTACCGTTCTCAGCGCCAAGAATCACCCACTCGATTTTTCCAGGAGAATAGTCCAAAAACTCTCCCAAATCCACTGCCGTGAGAATCGGCTCAATGCAAAGGAAATTAAGTCGCTCAATCTGCTTTTCCAGAATGCTCTTTGCCATCCCCTGCGAGTCGATAGTGGCACCAAAATACATGTTATCAGGACGTATTCCGCCAGGGAGAAAAGTAAGTTCATCATACCGGGATGGATTTTTTGTCAAAAAGAGGTAGTTGTGCTTCTTCGCACCAAGAACCCTCTCGAAAACCTCCTCAATAACCCACGATTCAATCCATGAGCCAAACAAATCTCCCATACAGCATACGAAGACATTCCCAGGGGCTTTGCGGGCGGCCCTGTCAAACTCATCGTGCCGATACCGCTCATACGTCGGCGCAAACAGAAACGGGTAGCTTTCTTTTTGACGATTGAGTTCGTTTAAGACAGGCGTTTCGAGAACCCGAAAGACAGACGTGTCAATCGGCCTTTCCAAGGCCATGTAGTATTCGAGAGTTTTGTGGCCGCCATATCTGTGAGCAATACTTTTCGCATAACAGTATGGGCAGTCGTACAAGCATCCTGTCACAGGGTTCCATGAATCTGTACAAAACTCAATTTTAGAGCTTTTCAACGCGGCGCCTCCTTTCTATAGGAATCTATCTTATATATAGTCAAAAGTACGCCGAGTTGCAACCAGGCTACTTTGAGCACAAAAAAACAAGCCCTCTCGTATTTTACGAGGGAGCTTGCTTCAGATTAAGTGCTATGAGAGTACGGCATCCTCTTCAAAAAGGGAAAACTGTCCATTCTTAGCAGCAAACGAAAGACAGCATTCATCAAAAAAAGAATCTTCAGAAAAAATTGACGCTGCGGTTAGCCTGGCACATGAAGCGCCATAATGGTCATTTTCGAAGCTGCGGCTTTCTCCCAAACAGCTTTCAAATGCCTTGCCAATTTGCTTCGTGTTGAAGTAAGTCATAATGCTACCACCCTATAATTATTTTTGAATAGCGAAATCTGTTCGCCGGCGAGCACATGTTTCTCGTTGGCTATAACAACGCACGGTCGCTTTGTTGGCGTTTGTGGGGCGCAAGAATGCCTCATATACCCAAGAATCCCATCCGAGGCTACCACCCCGCTGTTTTCCTTTCCGTTGGACATGAGATATGAAGTTTCTCTACCGCCACAAGAAGGGCGATAGTATTTACCGTCTGGGCTGACAGGGATTCCATTAGGTAAAAATCTGATTAGTTTTCCGCAATACTTACACGCAACTGGCTTGCTTGCGCGATTGCGTCTGTAGCTACTCACGGCGGTCACCTCGTTTCTTTTTATTAAGCACTTATATATAAACAAGCCTCAGCTTGATGAATTATCAAAAGGCAAATGACTACAAAAGCACACCAGCCTGTTAACAGAAAAGGAACCCAAAGAGTCATACCTCTTCGCGTTCCTATAAGTTAAGGAGGCTGGTTTGTAAATACAAAAAGCATAAATACACCTTTTGTGAAGATGCACCTATGCCTCAAATATAGAAAACAACCGATTTGACAAACGAACTTCAAATCTTACCGTTCAGCTACGCTGTAAAACAAAAAATACTAAGATGTTTTTATTATAAGAAAGAATACATAGATAAATCAACCAAGTGCGCTATATTACCGCTTGTTTATCGTCATCACGGAGCAGAATTACCTGGCCTTCAAAGAGTTTAAAGTTTTTTCTAATTTTCCACAGCGGAACAAGCAAACCCTCAGATGTATACCGGCCTGCTTCACCAAATAGTTTGGTTGATGTATTCTTCACTACAAAGCTGTTACGATTCTTTATAACCCATTCCCGGAACATCTTCATATTCATAACGTACAATTCCGTTGTCTGCACGAAATAATAATAGAGATAATCCGCTTCGGAATACATTAGACAACCAGGCGTTTCTTTTTCAATACAGCTGACCGTCTCAAAGTATAAATTACCTGTCTTGTAGGTATCTGTTTTGATTTCAATTGTCTCAAATCCGACGACACCATCATTGAGAGTGATAACCGCTATATCTATATCAGCTTTCTGGTACTTCTGATGTTCTTCAAGGTTAAACACTTTGATAACACGGGAAACACTGCGCAAATAATCTTCGACAACAGAAACTCCTGTCTTTGAAATCTGCATACGGTCTGCCATGCTATACAGCTTCAAGTCTTGCAAGTGGTTCCCTCCTCGTTTGGTATGTAAGAGGAAGAGTGGCAATGGCCACTCTTCCGGTTTCGGAGCTAAAACAAAATTTCCGGCGACTCGCCAGCTTCAAATTCAGGCGCAGGCGAGGTCGTTGGTGTCGTTTCTGTCGGCTTGTTAATAGGTTCTGGCGTTTTGAGCTTATCCCACTTCGAAGATGAACTAATCGCCTCAAAAACCGACTCATTAAGCCGCAGAGGTAAGATGATGTGGGTAATTAAGTAGTTTTCCCACTCAACATTTATGAACGAAGGGCTTGTGTCAGAAATGAAAGTTTGAATTGTTGTTGGAGTTTTGATGCTCTTGTAAGCCACTTCCATATTGGCCGGGCTGAACCCGATGACCATATTATCTTTGAGAACACCGCTGAACTTAGCTGCAAGCAGATTGTAATAGGTATTTTGTGCGTGCTCTGCACGAACAACGCTGCTTTTGGCATCCAGATACATGACCACTTTATCAGCTCTTCCGCCCTCAAGCATTGAACCTTTGATAAAATGGAGCACATCTTGGGTCCGCATTTCAACGCTCATTGAACTTAGACTCTTCATTCGTTCAATTGCGTTTTCTATGCTGGGCTTGAAAGACGATTCTGCCGGTTTTGCTAAAGCGATTTCTATTTCGTCTACTTTGAAGAGATACTTATTTGCCGTCTCAGCGCCGAGAATTTCCATGTCGGCGTTCTTTGCAAACAGCTTAGAAAGACTATCAACCAGCCACTCGCTTATCAAATATTCAACAGATGTGCCATCATAATCAATGGCACCAATCGCATACATTGCGCGTGAGCCGGACGAAGCAACAACCACTCCTTTGCCTTTCTCAAAAGAAATCGAAATCTTGGTTCGGGCGAAAGTAGATTCCTCTTCGTCCTTCTTGTCGTCAACGGCATATCTGGACTGGGCAGCCACACGAAATATGTTTTCCGGCAGTCGATTAAACTCAATGCCGTCAAAGCTGGGAAAATCCCAAACAGGACCGTCAACAGCCAGCGGACGACTTTGTTCTTCATTGCCAGTTGCGTCTTCAACGCGGATTAAACTCTTGGAAACATCAACCTTACCCACCTTAAAGTGATTAAGTAAAGCTATAAGGCTTTCAGCTCCAATATTGAAGTCAAAAGTCCCTGTACATACTCCTTGGAACGTCCTTCTTGCCATCGCTTCCATCGAGCAGTGGCTGACCAGAAGATTTCCATTCTCTGCGATGACGCGCACAATGGAGTTGTTTTTGTTTTTCCGGTCAACGAAACCCTTCATGAACTTGAGGGTCTTAATAAACCCCTCATCAAACTCAAAAGTACCTATGACTTTTTTGGACATAGTTGCCTTCCTCCTTAATTAGAATTGTTTTTTCTTTCTTTTTTTATTGCAAGCAAGTGGTCATCCAACCCTTTACCCTTGTACCTGTTCTTGGGGAACGAGGTGAAAGTAGGAGGTGAGATTTCACCGGATTTGTACTTATCAGCTTGTTTGGCTCGCCACTTCCTCATAGAATCCCTGAGCATTCTTTCGAGATTGTCGCGGTCCCTTGCAACGTTTTTGTTTGGCGCTTCGAAGCCTTCACCTTCTGAATCTCTCATATCCAACTCAGCAGCGTCCGCCCTGTAAAATTTTCCGAAATCGTAAAATTCCACAATGCGTTCAAGATTGTATTTAGACAGGAAGTGGTCCATAAGATGAGGAATCCCGGCCATATTTGACGTTCCGGGCACGGCAAGGAATACGGCGTCGTCTCGCTCAAACAAATCTTTGTACAGGGCGTGGCCAACATAAGCCTTGATTGCCCCTTCCGTTACATACAGGTATTTTGGCGGCTCACTGCACATTTCGACGTGAACCACTGAGTCTGCTTTCGTACCGCAGTCTAAGGTTGCAACATCGCTCGTAAAAAACATGCATTTACCAACCTTAGTATCGTTCAATCTGATTTGAAGCGATACAATGTAACCGTTCTCGTCCCGAAGCGGAATTAGATACCCCGCATTTGTTGACAAGAGGTTCCATTCTTCGATGAGCTCGCCAGTTGTTTTGTCAACATACTCACCGTGCTTAAAGAAGCCGGCTATCCCGTCAAGAGACAGCCCTTTATCTGTCAGCTTTTTGGTAAGCGTAGCTTGACCAAAGAGAGGGGCTGATTTGAACCCTATTGTCGAGATGTCATCTTCTGTTAAACCTCTCGCCAGTAGGTCTCTTTTGTGCCGGTCGGTCAGCGGGAGAATCTCCAGAAGCGCCGAGTATACCTCGTGCTTTTCCTGGGGGGTTCGCGTGGAGTTTGAGGCTCTTTGAGCTGCTTCTTCCATTCGCTTCTGCATTTTGGTGGTTTTTTCTACAAACCCTGGTCTCTTGCGCTCTATCCTCATTTTTTCAGCAATTTCCCTTGCAGCTTCGCTCCTATCCTCTCTGGAGGGACGCAAGTAGGGATTACCTGACCTTGAAGTTTCGGTCACAAGGGTATAATGCATACCTGAGCACAGAACATAAAGGTCCAGTTTATCTCCCCCTACCGTACAGGCGGCGCAACGGATTACGCCGCTGTTTATGGAGGGGTTGATTTTAAACTTACCCTTTTTGCGACATTCAGGACACTCGTAGTACCCACCAGAGGCAGACCTCATTTTGTCCGTGGGCAGACCAGTAAGATACATCACGTCAAATATGGTGAACTCATCCCACATGGCTGGGCCCTCCTCTGAAATATATTTTCAAAAAGCGATTACAGGTTACGCAGCTGCTTGCACTGCGAACGCCGGAAAAGCTTCTTTAGTAGTGTTGTAGTACCAGAACAGGATGGCGGCGATGAACGCAACATTTGAGCTGGTAGAGAAAGTGAGCATTGAACGCAGCACTTCCCAGCCCAAAGTCCCATGAGCGGCAAGTTCTTTTAGGGGTTTGTCCACAAGGTGCTCTTGGTTTGCCTCCATCACCGTCTCAGTTACAAGTTCGGGATTGGTTCCGAAGAATCGAAGCGCTTTCACAAGGTCACCTTGCAACACGCCTGTCTCTCCACCCTTCTTGTTTAAATATAGCTCTCCAGGCACAAAATTGCCGCCAATACATTTCAGTTCAAATGCTGTCGGTTCAATTTCTTCTGAAGACGCAACGGCCGCGGCCACCTGGCTTTCAACACTTATATCAGCAATTGGCGCCGATTCTGTGTTTTCAGGAGAAGTAGTTGTGTCTTGCAGTTGCGCTTCCTCACCTTCACCGCCAGCTTCACCACGGGTGTTCGGGTCAGTTGTCACGGGACTCACATCGGGCTCACCAGCTTCAGACCCTTGCTGCTCATCCTCTGTCGGAGAGGTTGTGGTGATTGTCTCCGGCTCAGCATTGTCAGTTGTAGGCGGCGTCTCTGGTTCGGTGGAAGTACCGGTTTCTTGATTAGAGGGAATCTCAGTTGGCTCAGGAACCGACCCTGATTTAGCCCCTCTTTTCCTGCGCGGCTTTTCCTCAACCTCGCCGTTGGCATTGTTACCGGTGCTTACCAGCTTGTTTGCCTTGAAGCTATCCGGTTCAGAGGCTAAAGACGGAACTTCGGATGGCAAAGGAGGCATTCCATTGTCAGTAGGAGTCGCCGGTGCAGGGTTTTCATTTGCAATGTCAGAAACGTCCTCAAATGCCTTTGCAACCAGCTGGCAGCCGAAACCGGCAAAGTTCAGAGCGCGTCGGATGGCCACAGTTTCGGCAGCTTCGACGTATTTGAATGGTATGTCATGCACCATACAAGAGCCGCAGGCTGTTGCAAGAACCCTATCGTTCGCGGCATATATGGTCGCTTCCGCCCTGGCGCGGTACTCGTCCTCAAAAACAATCTGAGAACAGATGCGCCCTTCAGGATGCACGGCCCAGAACCAGGTCAGTTGGGAAGTCACCGGGAAGAGTTGCAAATTGCGCTCTCCGTCGGCTCCTTTGGCTGTTTGTACTAAATGCTCTATCCCTGCGACAAAGTTCACTTTGGCCGCCGCAGAGCATTGACCGTTACCGAGAAAAAAGCTTGCGTTTTCCATTTTGATATCTCCTTTTCAAAAAAAATTATAGGCCATCTTCACCAGTTGAAAATGCTCGAACCCGAAGGCCACGCTTTCTAAGCGAATCCGCCGCCTCAAAAGTCAAAAACACACTTTTATGGAGAATGCTTTCGGGGAACGTGTATTCCTCAGAGACGGGGCCATGAGCAGTAATCATGATACATTGATACGTGATGTTTCTCGGGAGGACAACCCATTGATTCCTTTGGTCATTGAAAACACCTCTTCTTCTTTATTTTGCATAACCGGGACATGTAAGCATGGCCGCAAAAAGTGGGTTGCGCTTAGCAAGATTTTGAACGATAGCCTTTTGAAGCTCTCGTTCTTCCTTAGCAGTCAACTTCCCTCTTTTGTATGCGCCTGGATAATTTGCTTTCACCTCATCACCTTCCTTTCAAAAAACGTTTGTATATAAACAAGTCAAAGCTTGTAGTTTTTGAGCAATAAAAAAGCATAATCACGCCAAAAGACGTAATTATGCTCGGAATGTATAAAATACCGGCAGTGATGCCTTACCGTGAGCCGAAGGCGAAGTGGAACGAGCTTTGCTTGTTACTTTGCCAACAACCTAAAATCAAAATACTAAGATGTATAAATTATATCAAATCGGCAGCCGCTCGTTCAAGTAAGTGCTTTGCAAAAAAGAAAGCCACAGTTGATGGCTTTCAGTATTTTTGTTCCTATCGGCCGATTTCCTTGAACAGCTCCCGGTCTGAAGCAGACGTAGACCCTACTCCGGTAACCTCCATAAGCATAACATCAAGAGCTGCTGCGATTAAGAATCCGTTTGTATCGAAGAAGTCTTCCGGTGGGTTTTCAAGAGCCTCAGCTAACGCTGATTCAAATGCGGCATATTCTTCAGCCGTGAAGTTTTCTGCGAGTATAGCAGGAGGTATCCTGCTCGATGTCCAGCTAACTATCTGCGTATAATACGCCCTTCCATTTGAAGCCGGGTCAACCACCGAATAAGTGATAAGGACAGATGCTCTGGGCATGAGAAAATCCATCGGAGATGCGGGGTTGTCAAAATTGAAATTGTCCGGCACCCATTCAAAGAACCTCATCGAGTATTGGAGGCTCCGGGCTCTTGAATCAGAGTTTTCAGAAGGGGTGTTTCCCGCAAACATAAAATACGCAATCTCACTCATAGGCGATGTACCTACTGACATTTCACGTATTGCATCGAAATTATTGTTTTGAACGTGGCTCAAGACCTGTTCAATTGACCTCACATAATGCACATTGTGAGCGTGCCCCATAAAGTGTTCCCGGCTAACCTCAGTTTTTGCGCCAAGCACACACTCGCTAATCAAATCGCCACCGGAAATCCCTCCAAAAATATGGCCGCCCCATAAAAAAGCGTATTGAGGGATACGAGTCCCATAATTTAGAGAGGTCGCGTGTACGATTACCGGCTCGTCGTCCACAACCAGCACATTCAAAACAATAACATCTGTTGATACAGGCAAGCTTTCAACACCCGCATTTGCAATCACGGTGGCAGCGCCAGAACCGCCCAAGAAAGACAGTTCTTGTATGGGCCACAATTTATCTCCACGAGAATAGCTTAGAATATCGGGGACAGCATAAGGCGTTTGCACTTCAACAAACACTCGATATGCATTTGGAGAGTTTTCGTCAACAATATGGCCGACAACCCTGTGCGTTGTAGCTGCACCTAGAACCTTAAACATTTCCCCAATTTGACGATTTTCTTCGGCAGTTCTAAGCATGTGATAAAAAGGATTTCGTTCCCCTCCGAAAGCTTGAGGCGAGACTCGTTCGAGAGATGCTGGGTCAAGTATTTTGAGCCCATCCAGGATGGCGGAGACTTCTCTGAGCACTTCATCTTCACTTAATGTCGTAGGAGCTAATGCATCTGGGTCAAGTGCATCAAATTCTGCATCACCTGCATTGCCGGCTATCATATTACGAGAGCCATCTGTCTTTGGTACGTAATCCTCTATAACAAATGAGTCCTCTCGCAGAGTTTGGGGGTCTTCCCCTCTGTATTGCAATAAGAAGAGGCTTGTAGCGATTGAAACAAGCACTACCAAAGCAAGCACGATTATCAGCTTGTTGTCTTTCCAGTTATTTCGCAGTTTTTTCTTCACCAAAATCACGCTACGGAAGCCCCTACTTTTAAGTGTGGGGAGGAAGTAGCCACAAAATAATCATATCCATCGCAGTTTTGAACCAGGGATACATATTTATGACTAACTCCGCATATCCGCCCTTTCTTTGTTTTAATATCAAAATACCCTGTCTTTCTGCACAGCACACGTCCGCGCCAGTCGCCCGAAGTCTTTAGCCCCGCAGACACAACTGCCCTTACCATATCGCCGGTCTTAAACCCATAGAACTGTGTTTTTCTTGCGTAATAACTTACAGGGAAACCGGAATCATTGGTGTTTGTACGGCAATGTGAACCGCGTCCTTTGGCGGTAATGTATAGAACACTCGTCGTCTTGAATATCAACACTTCCGGTGTAGACGCCCCGATACAGCAAGCATCAAGACAATGGCTTTTCTCCAGCCCCAACTTAATGCGGTTCATCTTTGTGCGCCCGCCAGTCCCGCATTCTACTGGCAGGCTGGTAGCAGTTAAGACCTCGTACACCTTCCAGCGTGTAGCATTAAGTACAGCAGGCTCCGTGTACGACTTTCTCGCCTGCTCATACAGTTCAAGGAATCCGAACTCTTCGGCTGTCTGCGCACCCTTCTTCAGGTTACACAGCCTGCACGCAAGCCCTAAGTTGTTAACTCTGTCAGACGAACCCGGCCTTGACTTTGGGATTAAGTGCTCGACTTCCAGAGGTACACCTTCTGCGCCGCAGTACACACATCTGCGGCTAAATTTAGCGAGCAGATATTCGCGTACCTCGTAGCCTTGAAGGACACCTTGCTGATACTCAATACCGCTAATCTCTGGGTTGCACATAAGCTGAGTGTCGAACTTACAGTTCTCATATGAGATGTGTGTTATCGGGCACACACTTCTAAGTCGGCGAATCCATGTTTCGATATTATCCACCCTGCTTTGCAGGGATGGCGGCAGCCAACCTTTTGGACGGATGCGGTTTAAAAAACGGGGCTTGCGGTATCTCAGATTAGCAGACCTTCTCCGGCGGCGATAGCCGCTGCGCTTTTTGAGCTTGCTTTTAATGTCGGTCCTATGGTCAAGCTGGGCCATCCAAACCACTTTATTACCTTGTAGAATGGCGAGTCCGGTGTGTCTGCTACCGTAGTCTATCTTGAGCCTCGTTTCCAGCAGCTCAAGAACAGGTTCTTTTACTTCTTTCAAAATAATCGTAAAGGGATATGTGCGCCAAACAGCAGCTCTGCCCGCTTTGAGGAGCTTGCGGGCACGGGCCGGATGGCATGGTGCTAAGGGTTGCTTGTTTGCGTCGATTATAAATACCATTTAGGATTTCTCCTGTACTGGCCGAAGCCGTAATTATCCTCTCGTCAATGTTATCGCAAGCTTGTTATGCATCGGACACTGTTTCTTACCCCTAAGATACTGTTTAATCCGATACGACAGTGTGCTACGAACTGAGGAGGCATCCGTAGGTGTCATGACTTGAATAACGTAGCTTTAAACCTTAGACTGGTCAACCGGGCTCTTACAAGCCCCCAACTTTAGATGTGGGGTGGCTGACAGTTCTCCTCCAAACCCAAGGAGGTAATCCTTGGTAGAATAGTGTAGCTCGCTTGAGCTATTATATTTTCAATAGGCATATAAGGGTTGTCCCAAAAACGGGAGTCTATTGAAAACGGCCGATTGTCTCCTAAGAAAAACAGATGCCCTTCAGGAACACAAAAATCCTGTGACCTACCATACCGCACGTTTTTCACATACGGTTCAAAGAGTTCGCACCCGTTAATAAAATGTTAGTATTCACACTATGTACAGGATCAAAAAGCGAGAAAAGTGAGAGTAAGAAGTGGTGTTGAAAAGCTGAGGGCAGAGGAGCAGGGAATAAAAAGCACGCAAAAACCTGGGGATGGA
>Ga0123352_10003892_pt1 | contig 21802 bp, 15 predicted proteins | sample TergutLab28metaG_FD_89700 | JGI IMG/M metagenome (GOLD analysis project Ga0123352, IMG submission 89700) | Labiotermes labralis P1 segment gut microbial communities from Petit-Saut dam, French Guiana - Lab288 P1 | ecosystem: Host-associated > Arthropoda: Insects > Digestive system > Gut ...
CCTGCAGACAGAAATGTTGTGCAAAAGGAAGCGGAAAAGAAGTTAAAATACAAGAGTTTGTGTATAGAGATACAGCGAATGTGGAACCTGAAATGTACGATTGTACCAGTAATAATTGGAGCCGCTGGAATAGTAACAAGAAGCTTAAAGAAAAATTTTGGAAACCATACCAGGAAAACACTCGATAGATTCACTACAAAAGACAGCTATACTTGGAGCATCATACATAATACAGAAAGTACTGCAATGTGAAGCTTGAAGCCTGAGTGGTGGGGATCACCGCTGGTTCAAGAGAAGTACCAGGAAGAAACGCCTGTGACAGAAGACATACATATCGTATAATAATAATAATAATAATCACTGTCATAAGTGTCAGGTACTGATTAAGTTGATGCAGAAGTAATGATCCAGACCTGTATTCGGGTCTCTCAGCCATTATCAAAGTAGCGAGCCACTTGTTTATCTATTCTACCCTGAGCTGTCCCATGGATTCTTATTTTCTTGTTCCAGCTGGTCATTGCTTTGTTAATTTTGGAAGTCTCTTTAGCTTCATTCTGCTTACATTATAATTGAATTTGACTTGACACTGATTCAGTCTTTCGTTCCTCTAAAATATCTTGATATCTTTCAAATTCTTTCCATGTGTATAGCTATGTACCTTCAACAAATCTCTCTCATTAAACTGAAATATATTTCAAACTGTCTAGTCGCTTATAAAGAAGATGAGAGAGAGAAAGAATGAGTGAGAGAGTTTCTAGGATCAAATCAGGAACAGTATTTAGGTCTGCATATAAAAAAAAGATGAATAGTAGGTGGCATTATCCTGGCTTCTCTCAAAAGTGACATTCCCAGTTAGCTGAGCTGGGGCCCCAGCAAGGAATTCAATGAATCATCTTCTACATGCAGCCACCATAAAACTATACAACTGATATCAGTCAATTAATGCTTTTCTGTTCCCAGTTTATGACTTTTCTGGAGCGCCTAGGCAGAGCTCTCAACATGGAAGAGATATCAAAAGAAGTAGGAGTGGATTTACACACTGAATCACTTCTAATTCGTGCAGAACAGCTGGCAAGACTGGAAAGTGATAAGTTGATTGACAAGGTAAAGTTGAGTTTCTTATTTTTCTTATGTTCTCTTTATATTTACCCTCTGTTAAGCGGCTAGATGTGAGTCACAACTTAACATTGGTGTCCTCAGACCGATGTTGTAAGTAAATATATTGTTGAATGATTTCCTGTAGCTTAGCATTATGGATTGTATAAGAGCTTGTTCCAATGAGAGGAATGAAAACTGGCACAGCTGTATGATTTGTTCTCAATTCTTGGACATTCATTGAAAGAAACTGCAGTAAAGTGACATCTTCTGTAGAGCGTATATGTGATGAATGCCTAAAGTTAAGGTGTTAATGTATTTTTTAAATCTTCCTGTGCCTCATGAAGTGAAGACATCCATTTTTGTTGGGGTCTGTGATATTTATCCTCATATGTGGAGAGTCTTAGGAGTGACAAATGAAGTTATTCATATTTTTTACTTCTGAATGGAGACTGATCCTATGACCATCTGTCACAGAGAGAAACAGATCCACTAACTGTCCACAGTTGTAATGCAGAAACTTCATACAGTAAGTTTTCTAGAAATGCAGCTGTGAATTGAACTTGGACTTTGTGGGATGGCCTGAGTTGATGGGAAGAGGAAACAAGTCATCTGCCTGACACGAAACTCACTAGAAGCTCACTGTCTTGATGAGTTTTACATAAATATGTTTTACATGATGAACTTAGCAACAGATATTATAATGTCATATCTGATGGGGAGAAATGTGTTTTCAAGGCTCCCTCCCATGCTATGAAAACACAATAGAGAGGCAATGTCTGCCCATGTTTTGTCACCAGAACTGTTAAACAAATTTTGATGATATGTTGGGCTGAGTACCTAAACTGAACGTTGTGGAACAGATTTAATTTTGGTTTATGTTGGGAAAGGATAACTGCACTTACGAGCTGAAATTGAATGTTATCAATATTCTCTTAAGTGTCTCATTGTACAAAACATTTGTACTTAATAGAAGATATAGTTCTAGACATAATTAGATCCACAACTTTTACCTGAAACATTCCAGGTCATCAATTTTTAATGAAATACAAGGAATAGTAATGTGTGATACACGGTACAGTGAATATTATGATGCATTGCATTTGTGCCTGAAACATTACCAAACTACTGCTACTATATATTTTTTTGTTATGTTGATGCCATCAGTACGTTATTATGAATTTAAACCAGATGTGTTAATGAAAGTTAATTAAAGTTAATGTGATACTCTTGAAAAAGTATTTAAATGATTCATTGTATGTGTGCTGGTATGTAGGATCTAGCAACCAAAGGGTAAACGAAGAAGATTGTTTAAGCGAAGCAGTGCAGTTTATTTCCTCCAAGAGATTTACATCAGCAACATTACACATTGAATGCTACAGAAGAAATAAATTGCCGTAGCTCTTGCTACAGGCTCTGCAGTAGTGATAAATGACCTTCATAGCCATTCTGGTATGGGCAGTCATGTTTGAAAAATATTATATTTCAACCTGGAATGCAACTTACCACTCCTGTTACTTCAACACCAGACCTGATGCTACAAGCTGTGCAAGAAGTACCAAGATGTCTTATTAAATACAAATAACAGAAGAGCTGTTTCCAAGATACAAAGCAGAAGGTGTTCAAGTATTTTGATTGGTAGTACCAGCTTTTAACATATACAATACATTAGAATTATATGCAAAGGAAAATCGCCCTCTAAGCAACAGACATAATTTTCATAAAGTAGCAAAATCTACCTCACCAGCTCAGAGCACTGGCAGAAAAATGGCTAATTTATTTTCCAAACCACCTTCCAAAAAAAGAAATCAGATTTTCTTTTGGCTTGCAGTCAGTAAAGTATGCTGCTGCAGCATTCTGCTATAGTGAGATGCAGTGACTGTGCATTTATTTTTGCGTCTCAATATTCATTTCTGTTGTGTTGTGCCCAGTACTGGTGGACCTATGGGACGTTCCCGAGGTTGCGACGGGAATATACCTTCCATGAGCTTCCTCTACGAGAAGTAAGCACCACTTTGGTAACTGCACCGGCATCACCTCATAGACTAGTGACACTCTGTGCACTTTTATTTGCAGGGCTAGTTCATCATGCAGGAGGCATCCACTGTATTAATAACGTTAAGTAAATTTGTCATTATCCCTAAAGAGTGTGCCATGAAGACAAATAAGAAATATGTAGGTAGAGCTCCATGCATTCTAAACCTTGACACTGTATAGAGCTTTGTTATATAGTTGCTTTATCTCTGCAGAAAGAGCCAGCAATTTACTGTGTGTGTATTTATTTTTTGTCTGTATTAATCTACTTTTTAGGACTTTCAGATCAGCAGTCCAAAAATTCCAGTATAACTTTTCCTTCTTTATGTGTCATTATTTTTAAATTTCTGCTCTGTTTGGGATATAATATTTGTTGCTGTGGTAATGACTCGTAGATTCTTACATTTGTTATGAACGGTTTTCAAGAGCAGAAGTTACAGGTGAGTTGACATGAATTTGAAGCAGGTAATCAGTCTTGTAAAGCTCACCAAGGGATACTAAATAAAACCATGGAAAACATCAATAAAATCTCTATCTGGGTGCCACCCTAACAGTAAGACTAGAACATTATGACAGTGTTAACCTACTCAATTAATGTGTCACTCAGTAAATGGTGTCACATTGAAGGAGAGATCAAATAGGCTGTACATACAATCAATGTATAGCTCACTGGAATATCGACAATTTTAAGGTGTTTGAAAATGCTCTTCCAAAAGTTGCCCTTCTCAACAAAGTGACTGGACTGCAGGGGTATTATGAATGTGTCACAATAATTTTTATTTGTTTTTTAAGAAGTCCTGTGTTTCGTCTATCTGAAATAAGGTGCATTTTGTGATGTTTTTCGTTGGCCTGTAAATCAGGCTGGAACAAATATGGAAGTGGGAACTTATTTATACAGACAAGATAGAATTCCAGAAATTTTCCAAATGTTGAAAGATTTTTGAAATTATATATTACATAAATAAGATCCTATTGCATGTTAATAATTTTCTGCTTTTCTTCACAGTACAACACTTCTTAGCTCCATATCTTGTCACTTATCTCTCTCAAATATTATCAGTCTGCAACACTAGCACTTCCAAATGCTTTAGCTGAACTAATCTAAAACATGAGGTTTTGAGCACTCTTCACCCATGCTTCCACTTTAAAATATACTTCACAGCAGAACGGTAAGTTTAACAGATGTCTGTACCTTGTGTTAATTTGTTTCTTGACTTACTTTGACTTTTTAATCTGCACAGACAGGGTAATTGTGTATGATGATTAAATTTATTAGGAATGGAATGATGATGTCAGGACCTGTTTTAGGGAATTTATTTGGAGGTAGTGAGTAAAACCACAAGAATTGTCAGTGTGTAATGTGATTTATTGATTGAGATTTCCAAGATTCAAGACATAATCAGTATTACTGATAAAAGTGTACCCATACGCAAATTGTATGCTAGATTTAAGAAAAGTATTTGAACTCACATAGATGAAGTGCATGAGTAATGCGGAATATTTCATGATGAAAGCCCTTGTCATTTATGCAGTTCAACCACTACTGTTAGGATAAGGAACTCAAGGAGGTCATGAGGGACTTTACATACAGCTGAAGTAAAGGAAGTGACAGATACATACATATTTTGCAAAGAAGTTAAAACAGAGTCCACTGGAGGCTCTGGCATTTTTATTATTAAGATGGCAGAGTCATTTGTCCATGTCACCTTGAACTGTCTTGTTGTGCAGACATCTGCCGTGTACCAGCTTCAGAGGCGTGTCCGCACACTGAGGGAGCAGCTGCAGAGGAGAGATATTCACTTGGATTTACTGCGCAGGAAACTGTCACTGCAAGAGGAGAATGGCAGGGTACGCAACATGCTGGAGACAGAGAGGGACGAAGCAAACCTCAGGTTGGTTGATACAGGCATGCAGATAACACTAATATCTTACTGACTTACACCACTTGTGTGTGGAACAGGATTAGTTTGTAAGTCCTAGACAGAGGGATAGAACAACAGTATCTTAATTATACCCATCTATGAGATATGTGTGTGTGTGTGTGTGTGTGTGTGTGTGTGTGTGTGTGTGTGTGCGTGTCCCCGTTTCTCATGTGGCACAGAAAGGAGAGGTGGTTTCAAATGCATGTTCAAGAATATTTTGGCTTTATTTTAAGTAATAATTTTAAATCTTTGTGTGTATATGGTTCTCATTTATTCTCCTACAATATTATGCAGAGGTGGAGTTGTTCTTTGATTTTTTTGTGCAGTTGCATTGCACAACAAAGGGACGGAAATTTGAATTTTCACTGATTGTCACTGTAATGTGTAAGAAACACCTAAAGACTTCTTGGACTGCTTGTTTCTGAAGATGGAGGCACTTTGTTCCTCCAAAACATAGGTAACTATTACTGAATGACACAGAATAACAGTCCAGAAGGCTTAAATTGTCATCAGCATCTCTATGAGGGCTTCAGATCTCACACACAAGTAGTTGTTTTGTACCTTTTGGGCTGTTTCTCAGCTCCCACTGAAGGGATTCTCCTGAAAATTCATATTCTGGGCACTGCACACTTTCACTACAGATGACGTAAGTTTGGTTGTGACTGGTCAATACATAAGGGCATTTCACTTAAAGAGCAGTATAACTTTTTAAGCCTTAGAGGATGACTGAAAGAAGACTGAATAATGGTTCTGTGTTTTATGTTGTGTATTAGAGTAAAGAAGTTGCTGAAACAAGCGGAGAGACTGCAGCTTCAGTTGGCCGAAGCAAGGGCGCATTCTCGGGACCTGAAAGCTCAGTTAGCAGATGCAGCTGACTACAAGGTGATTGACATCCTACTTCTCATTTGTTTCTTGCAAGGTGTATTATTTAACGCTTGTGTAACTAGTGGATAATGAATTGCAAGGAATGTGAAATGAAATGGTCTTGGCTATGTTACTGTATACTGCACCACCATGAACCAATAGCGATCAAAGATATTCATGAAACTCAGTCAGTGTACCCATTTTCTGGGCTGAGATTCTTTGCTGGTTAATGTGTTTAAATTCTGTTCTCATGCAATGGTTATTCATGACTGTCGGCACATTATAAAAATCAAACCAACATATAAAAGGTAAACTTCACTAACTCTATCAAAATGTTTCTTCATTCCATGTATACCAACCGTAATCAACAATTTTTCAGCTTGTTCACCCAAATATACAGGCCCAGAAACTTTCAAAATGTCACACATCTGCTGGTACATTTATTATTGCTATTAAAAAATCACAGTTCAGTTTCTTAAATTAGATGGTAGAATTTCCGTCACCATTGAATGGCATGCCGTTATTTTGTTCGGCCCTTTCATGCTACATCTGTCAGGCACTGACATACACACTGTCAAGACCAGACTTTTTAACAGGTACAGTGTACACCTAAATCTCTATTATATTACTAATATTATTGTATTATTATTTGAATTTTGGCTGGATAAAGGTCAACTTAATTCTTTGAACATCTACGAGAATTTAACATTCAGAAAACATGCAATTTTCGGTATTAGTAAAAAAATAATAATAATAATGAGCAACTGGACACAAATATATTTAGGGTTGGCCCTGCAGACATGCTAGATAGACATGTCTGGGGCTGAACTGACTAATGCGCTTGTGCAGAATAAAGGTAAAATTCAACCTAGAACAGGCCACCAAGGCCCAGAGGGGAAGTAGATGTATAGCTCTACTATTTCTAAAACTTTGGCTCTAGATGGGGGTGGGTAGTCAATGCTATGTCCTGGCCGCTTTATCCCCAGGAAAGACCCAGTACCCATTGCATAGGAGGCTTGGTGGGCCCCAGGACCATTCTGGATGGGTGTGGAAAATCTCGCCCCCTCTGGGGTTGGATCCCTGGACCATCCAGCCTGTAGCAAGTTGCTATACCGACTATGCTATCCCAGACCAGCTTTTAGAGAATGCAAATTTGAAATAAGTTGTTGCCTGTAGCCACATACAAATGTTTCAAAGTTGCTAGGGACCCTACACAAGCCATACAAGCCCGAACTGTATATTGTTTCATACCACTGTAGCAACATGCATGTTATAATGAAACAGATACAAGATCTGCATGTCATTTTTCAATCAAAAATGAAGAAAACCTCAGTTTATAATTATCATTGCTGATACATCTGTCAGTTTTTCTGTTTGCTGTGGACACTTCTTATATTTTCTATTGGGACAGCACCTCTGTTAGCAATCATGCCACATATAACCTGGGCATTGTGCTAGTGTTTGACAGCAATGTTGATGCAGAATATTCTGTTATGCTTAACCCAAATTTTTGCACAATGCATGTTGCAGATATCTGCATTGGAGCGTGGACGCAAAGTGGAAGAACTTCAGAAGAGGCTGGTGGAGTCTGAAATGCTGAGAACTCGATACAATCGCAAAGTGGCTGTACTCAAAGATCAGGTCAGTTGACAAAAAATATTGCATTATTACACTCACAGCTCAAATAAGCAGTTTTCTTCATACAGCCCATCAGAATGAAGCCAGGTTTTTAATAAGTAATTTGAATAAATGCTTGTAGAGAAGTGTGGACAATGAATTTGGTAGGTAAAGGCACTTTTGTCTCTGTGCAAACCATTAAGGCATATGGGGGAAGTGATCTTATAGCTCCACTTATTCTCATCCTTGGCACTAGGTGGAAGTAAGTGCTGAACTTCATGTTCAAGTCACTTTACTGCTGGGGAAAGCAACGCAAATGTGTGAAAGAGGAGTCTGGTTAGGCCCCAGAGCCTGTCTGGATGCTTTGGAATAGAGAAAAGTCTCTTGCCCATGCTAGGAATCAAAACATAATTCCTTAGTCATCTGGCCCATAGTCTAATCACTGTACCAACTATGCCATCCCAGCTATCGAAGTTTTACATAAGTGATGTAACATGGAAATTTAATTTACATCAGCCAGAAAAAGGCAAAGGTGACGTATAATGTACTCAGTAGAAGATTCCACCTGTCAGAGATTTCACAAAGCTCAATCCAGTACGATGATGTTTCTCTTAAATATCTGTATATTAAATGTTCATGCCAGGACAGTGTAGAGTTTATTGCTGGCTGATGACTGGGACACAGGACTTTTTTGTATTAATTGAAGTGCTTGGAAATGCTTCAAACAGTCTCTGAAACTCCTTGTCTTACTTCACAGGTGCGAGCCACAAGCCAGACAGCAGAACAGGAGCGCTCTTTGAATGATCAGTCATTACAGTTGCTGCGTGATGATTTGGCAAGGGTGAAGCAGAGTTTATCTGACTGCCAGCGCAGAGAGGGTTCTGTATGTTTGCTTATAACATATTGCATGACACTGAGTGGGTGTAAACTCACTTCAGTATTCTGGGTTTTATGTTTTCCTTTCGTATGCACGGCTTGTACAAAACGCTTTCAGTGCAGTGACGAAGGCTGTTTCTGGCCATTCACATTTTAACTTCACATTTAATAAAAGGATTTTGATTACATTTCATTTCACTCTACAGTGGTCTAATACAACCCCCTTTTTACATGAACTTACCAGTGTTTCTGTCAGCAGCATTTTATACGACATGTTGTAGCCTTACAAAGTAAAGCATAAAACTCAATAAGATCCACAGCTTTTATTTAAAACAGTTTTAAATGGAGTATATTTAAAAAAGTCTAAAGAACCATTAACCCCTTACCTGCTAACATGGAGAATATGGTGAGCTCCGAATAATGCTAGCAAAGGGCAGATGGGATTTAACTCGGCGTTTAAAGGATTAATGTCAATTCAGTTCGATAACTGCTGCCTTTGACTGATGAAGGAGAGGAAGGTTGAATTTATTAGAGTTTACTGATGTGGCATTTTGCCCTGAGTAATACAGCACAAGGAATGCTGTCAGTGTCCTGTGACATGAGCCACTAAGCAAATAGTTTTTTGCCATTTTATGGTACTGCTTCATGTTCATGAAGTCAACTCATAATTGGCAGATGATGACCATTAGTCACTATATGTCAAAGTCTTAACAGACTTTTATAAAACTTATGAGTTTAGATTTACTCTCAGAGTTTTTGGAAAAAGTTATAATGTTAATATTGATCTGGTTTTGAAGTGTTTCATCATGTGACAGGGGGCTATGTTGTCAAAGGGTTGGAGGAAATCAGTGCTCCATCTCCAGAGTCAGCCTTGAAGACAGAGGCAAGACTTTTTTTTTTTTAATATTTAGAACACAGCCCATGATACAAAGTCCCAAAATCTGAAAATAGATCAACATTAACAATGAAATAATGTGAGCTTAAAATGTGTTTAAACTGCTTGTACATTGATCCATATCAAACCATTATAACCCATATTTTACATGACATTCAAAACATGCTTACAATAATTTGACCATGACATAGAACATAAACTATACTGAAACATTTTTTGGTGTGGTGAAAATTCTGCTCCATGCCAGGAATAAGCATATGATTTATGGCTCATATTCTAGATGATATCTTTAGTGTTGACAGCTTTCCATTAATTTATATGTATGTAGAAACATAAAGGTCACTGAGGTGCACAAAATCACAGGTTGCTCTCAGAAACACATTCTCATCTGTTATTGTTTTTGCTCATCAGCTGCTGAGTTTTCGTACATCAGTGGGCAAACTTCTGGGCATGGATGGCAGCCTACCAGACTATGAACTGATTGCACGACTACAGAAACTGGTTCATTTACATCGTGACTTCACATTGGTGTCACGACGCTATGATGATCCACTCCTGCTACGGAACAGTCCCCCTGCTGGTGGTACAAGAACACCTGTGACACTGGGGCCTAGTCCTGGAGGCACTCGAACCCCTCGTTATGAAGATTCTGGATTTATTGACCCACCTGATCTTAGTACTTTGGATGACAGTGATGAAGTAAATGGAATATACAACAAACGCCCTATTCGGACATCAACGTGATCATCGTGGTGGGAAATTTGACAGCCTTTCTGGTAGGATTTTGTTTTGTTGTATTTACTTTAACATGCTATTTATTCCTTATTCTGTTTACCTCATTTCTCGCTAATTGGACTTTTATGAAAGAAATGGCATTCATTGTTTTTATTGGTTTGAAGCTGATTTATGATGTTGTATTGTCTTGAGGCATTTATTCTTTTCAATTTCTCTTATACAAAATATCTTGTGGTATACTCACTGATCAAAACCATGTTTTGCAAATTGGGGTGGCCAGATGTCATGGGTTTTTAATTCCAGTTTATGAGCCATTTCCTCATTGTTGTATGGTGGCCATGTCTGGTAGCCTGAAACCTTCTGAAAAAAACAGTGTTTTTGTATTTTATTAAGTAAATGTATTAAAGGGATGTAGTGCATAAACAATGCAGAATATGTGCTAATGTGCATAAAAAACAGCACATAGAAGAAATGAGACAACATTGTACAGATAAGAATGAGTGCTTTAGTGGAAGAGATTGATATATTTCTAGATGCAGGGCCTGAAATTAGCAGCACAAGGGAGGTGTGAAAAGCAGTCCTATAGCAGAGGACCATGAAATTATTCATATTATCTCATCATGCATAGGTATGGAGATATTATAAATTACAAGTCACAAATACATATAAAATTGGGGACTGAAATATAGATATTGTTGCAGAAGGACAAAAGTAAGGTCCAAGTAGTAAAAGTCAAGTTTTTAAGAAGAATCTTTGGAGAGAGGGGAGGGGAGAAGGGAGTGGGGGATTAAATTAGATATACAGTTTTTAATTTTGGAGTTAGGGGTGCTTGAAGGAGTTGAAAGAACAGCAGTTTTTAGGTGTAAATGGAAAACTTAAAAAATTTAATTGAGGATTTTCGGGTAAGGGACCCATGGGCGAGGATCCAGATGGTTTACAAAAGTAATTCATAACGTCAGAAGGAATGCATGTATTATTGTTTATTACTGGTGCTAGAAAAGTAATTCCATCTTTTTATTATTATTATTATTATTATTAATTGTAATTATGCTTTATCATTTGTATGTGTTATACAGTGCTGAGATGTTTCTTTTAAATTTCTTTTATATGAAACTTGACAAGAATGTGAAACAGCAGAGGTGTGTGGAGGATTTTCATACATTGATCACTGAAGAGTGGAAGTGATGCTAGAAGAAGGGCTGGAAACGATTTGTTGTGGAAGTCATGTAGTGAATTTATTAGAAGAGAACAGTTGCTGCTTCTGAGGAGAACTGCTTAAATAGTGCACACAAGGCATCACATACATTTTCCACTGACATGTTGCGCAGGGAGTCGCACCAGTGTAAGTAGATACAGGACAATTGCTGGCATGAAATAGATTCAGGTGCATGATTTCACATCTGTCTGTCTACTGTCTGTCTTATATCTTTTAAGTCTTTTTGGTTCACACCCGAGAGAAAGTTTTTGGTATTTATTATTGTCCATTTACAAAAGTGGCAAGACTATTTACAGTGTTGTTAATCTGTTTTTCTAGTTCTTATATAAAGATTTATTTACTTTTTTACGATTTTATTTTCATTTCTTTCCAATTTGGTATAACAAGTGACACTTCAAACATTTAATTGCTGCCCCTTCAGTTTTACTGGCTTCATTTTTTTCATCTTATATGTATTGCACTTGTTATGCTGTAGCAGTGCTGCAGCGTCCATTATGTGTGACATGTTACCTTTATCAGTTGCATTAATTAAAGCCACACTAATTAACCTAAAGTTAAATTTCTTGTGAAAAGAGTGTCAATTCATTGCCATCGTGAGATGATCACCCATTTGTGGTCGTCCTGGTTGTCACTGTCATTGCTAGTGTATGGACTTAGATTAATTTCAAAGTTATAATTTGATATGGTAAGACTGATTTCCTGCTGTGTTTTCTTAATGTTCTTCTCACTGCCACAAGAACTTAACAGAAGAGTAAGAAGTATGGTTGGGACATGTGTATTTTGTTCTAACTCATCTCCTTAACACTGCACATAGCTCCAGGTGGCATGTTATGATCACTGTTAGGCTAACTATAGAATGGCCAGGCAGCATTATATCTCTTCCAGAAATATTTATCCTTTAGGAAGAATACTCATAGCATCATTCACTCTTGACATTTTTTAAATGGATAGGAAACAAATGGTAGTGCATTCTAGCCTGTTTATCCCTATGTCTACAACTAGCAAGCCACATCTTTGCTACTATAAAAGCTTGTATGTAGGGGCAGGTCACTTTATTCATTCACTCATAGGTTACATGATGCAGCACTTTGATGTAGATTAAAAACATAAACTCTTTTTGAAATGCTAGTAGAAAGATCTTGTGTAATATGTTCTTCTATTTCATATTTGTCTTTTCCTCCCATCTATCTTCCTTCCCCACCAGTGGCCTTTCTTCTCATTCCTTATTTGCCTATTGTCAACAAATGTTGACTTTCTTCTTTTGTTTCTTTCCATTTATGACATTATTGTGACAGATAAGGTATGTTTCCCCTGGAGCTTCATTACTGTTACTGTATTTGTAAAACCATCACATTTAGACATAAAGTCTGACAGTTTGTGCATTCTTACAGTTACATTTGGCAGTTTTTAATAAACTGAAGTAGAGTATATTGAAACTTATGTTGTGAGTTTCAGTTTGAGTCTGTCTCTGCAACTTTGAGACAAACTCAGATGCTGTGTTTGTCCCATATGAGTGTAGGAACACATGTAGGAAGAGTTACAGTAGTTCCCAGACTCTGCAACCCTTCATGTGTAATTTCTTACTATCGGTGGTCTCAGCTGATCATTTCGGACACACTCTTCCCTGAATACTTTATTCAATGTGTGTATTTTCTCGAAACAGGGAAGTTAACATCACTAATAAAAACTAGACACTTAATTTTAATTACCCACACTAACGAAGCTTTGTCAGTCATAGTGTAAAGCCTAGTAGGCTAGTTTACTCACCAAATGAAATTGTAACTTGATTCTTTTCAGTGATTCTCCTGTCAGTATGTTCTGAATGCTGCTGTCTTTGCATATTTGTGTCTCCCTTGGAATTTGCTGCCTCATTATGTTTCCTGCATCACTTTCTTAGATTAGGCCTATGTTTTATTATCCATTCTCTTCTTTTGTATCTTACAGAGAATGATCATTGTTAGTGATTTAAAATTTAAAAATTCAGGTGTTACTGTTAGTGATTTAACATTAATAAATCATCCCTATTCTTTAGTTGTTACTAATGTTTTTAATTGGCTTAGATGTTTGGTACTTGATATTTTTATATTTAGTTATGTAATACAGGATCTTCCTTGAACAGGTCTTAGTACTACATAGTTCAGCTTGTGAAGAAATTTCTTCCTGTGATATTAACTTGAAGGCTCATCACCATGTTCAGAAGATCAAGTCATTGGATCAAATCTTGGTAAGTTCATTCCGGTTTGCAAGCTTTCAACCTGCTTTTGTGACATTCATTTTAACATTAACACTCCATTCTTATAATCTTATGCTCATATTTATGGTGCAAAGACTGTGAAAATCCAAGTAGAGGGAAAACTTCAATCTCCTGGACACTGCATAACTGTTGAACCATTAGGCTGACCTTGACTTGTAAAGATGTACAGAGTGGGGCTGTTGATGTTGGATGTACATCACTGTAACTCTGCATAATGATTACTCTTCACTTGAATATATATCGTGTTGCATCTGTGGAGATTGATGGTCTTTTCGCTTTCAAGCAAATCTAAACACAATTGGTCTCTTGTAATTTGCACTTATGTGCACGTTTGGATCAGTGACAAGATACAGCCAGCTCCCAAGAAAACCATGTACAAATTCATTGAATGTATCTCAGTAAACAGACAGTGTCCAGCATGATATGTGATTAATGGGAAGACTGAATCATGAAACAGCTTTGCAGGAAATGTCAGTATAAATGCACAGACTTCATAGTAACAATTAAATGTGATATAACAGAGTTACAAAATCGGAGGGTGCTCAGCGTGGACCCCAACCGTCTGTGAATCATTTTGCTGAGCTTGCCATCCCGGGTCTTCAGCATGACTGTTGGCCGAGTTTAATGGAGACTTCCAATTCGGTTGTGTGATAATATACAGGGCAGTTTTTTTAGGTGTCCACAGATTTATTTTTAAAGGTTTGGTGTTTACTGTTAACATTACCTGTGAACTGTAAATGTATATTCTTAGAGGGGTTTCAGTATACAAGATACAGTGTGCAGAGTGCCTCAAATGGTATCATTTCTGACTTGGGTTCAGGAGTTGCAGACGCTGGAATAATGACTTTGTGATTCATTGCAGTCACTATACACCAAGTTTTTTACTTCTCTATGTTTTGATCAGTTAATTCTGGTTATGAGTTAACCATCAAAATCTTTTTGCCATTCAGACACCTGGGAACAAGACGTTTTGTCACCATAAACACCTTTGCAGCATTGTGGGGTTTGGCCAAGAATTTGGTACTGAGGCGCTGCTCTAAATTTCTATCACACATTTTCCGACAAGGGAAATAAAACACACGCAAAGGGAGCATAACACACAAAGATGTTTACCCATTTGAATAAGCAAGTGCTTCGTAGAACCAGGAAGTAGCTAAGCAACTGTTTAGTCTGATTATGGAATGGTGATAACTAACTCCAGAGTCCTTCCTGAGAAGCTAGCCGATCCCCGGCTAATCAAGCAGTTCTCCGCATTGTTTGAACCCGAAATTCCGTTACTGGATTCACAAGCACGCCCCACGCGAGGCCTTGCGAAATGTTTTGTAACGTCGTATGTTTTTAAGGCGAGGAGTGTGAGATGTGTAGGTTATGTTCTTTATGTTCTGCTGGTCGTTAAATGTGCGTGACACAAAAATATACTTAATACGAAAATTGTAGTACTGTATTTTTTCGTGTAACCTTTGTTGTATACATTGACGAGGTCTGAGGAATTCATGAGGTTTAATCTGAGCTGCATGTAAAGCAGGGCTATGGCTTATCAGAATGAATGACGGTGCCACTGTTGGTGAGGAATGCCCGTAAGAAATGAAATCCACAGCCATCGTATCGTATGGAAGACATATCATTGGGACATTGTACATCTCCATTATGTGCTTACTTTGTGCACGTAGTAGGGTGTTTCTACTGCAGACCCATACCCGCAATCGCCACCACACGATTCAACTCTGCGTCCCGCAGTTAAGCCACTCGCTTCTGGTCCAGTAGCCGTCCCTCGGTTCACTGAGCCGAGATACACGTATCTGGTGGGCGAAGCTGGTTTGTGTGCGTGCCGGACTGAACGTGCACGCCAAAAGACAAAGGCTGTTTTTCCGCTGAATGATGTTTTAATAATTTCAGCCACGTGAAGATCGCGAGGTCACCCAGACATATTAATCCAATCAGTGGCACCTATACAAGAGTTCAGCACGACGCATTCTCTTTTAAACATTGTACGTACAGGTTGACATCATGCATAAGGAATATGGGTGCCGGCAGGGCGACAGTCAGCCAGGATCTACCTCACCCACCATGACATTTTTGGAAAATGCTTCCATTTTGAAATGTTAAAAGACAAAAGGTCGAAATGGACAGCTGAATAGGGTTCGTAGCATCACCGGTCTTTTGATACAGAGACACACAACTCTGCAGAGATGTTCTTACACGGCTTATACGTAAGCTTATGAGCAAGTTCTCTGGCTGCCCCATTCTTGGAAAATATCCAGGCGATGCCCATCTTAAGTATCTCCGGTCTTTAGTGACATCCGATTCAGTCAGCCGGTAAACCGTGTGGAAGAATGATTGTTCGAGAGGTTCACATTTGTGCTACATTACACAGTGAGGTGATTCACAGTTGTATTCTTCGCCTAATCTAATGTTAGAGTAAGCAAATAAGTAAATAAATATCAATGAGGTGGGCGAGACACGTAAAACGTACGAGCGAAAGACATTCGAACATACTTTAGGTTGGAAACCCGAAAGAAAGAAGCCAGTTGCAAGAACTAGGCGTGGATGGGAGGATACTATTAGAATAGATGTTGAAGAGGTAGGGTGGGGACATTGACTACATTGATCTGGCTCAGGATACGGACAAGTGGCGGGCTTTTGTGAAAACGGTAACCTTCGGGTTCCGTTAAATGCTGGGAATTTATTGCCTAGCTGATTGACTGTTAGTTTCTCAAGAAGGACTCTGCTTTGTGGCGTTAGCCGCAAGGGAAAAGAACTCTTGAAGGAGGTAACAATGCATGTGAGGATAATATTAAAGTGGATCTTTAATGAATATTCTGTGAAGAATTCTAATGGCGTGACTGAGGAAAGGCACCTATAGCGCGTGGGAATGCCTTAACTAAATAACTCATGGAAGTTAAATAAGACCCGGTAACTGGTACGGTTCTTGTTTTGTCCGTCTGTTAATGCTGAATGCTGTTTTGAAGGATGTGTGTATTACCACAGTGTATATGGTTGAGCTAGAAGAGTGTACTTCCATTTTTGCACGGAATCTGCACACACTCTGCTAGCTTTGCGACTGAGAGACAATCTCGTCTATGAACACAATGCAAAGGGAAATTACACAGCAGCTACAGAGATAAGCTTGCCGGAAGTAAGTTTTCTCTGTCGCAAGCTGAGCTTTGTTCTCTTTTTGTTACCTGGAAGCATGTGATTTCCTTCAAACACGTGTTTTATAAAATATGGTGTGACGGTCATGCTTACGTATATGGCGCAGAGTTCCCCTCTTTCTTATTTTACATGTCGGTGCGTGGGTTACATATTCAGGTCCGGTAAGGCAACGAAGTATGTCTGTATTCCGGAGGTACGTTATTCCAATCTAGACAGGTTACCTGATATTGCTCAAGTTTTTCGTGGTTTTGCTTTGTCTAGGAATGGCTGGGGAGTACTTAAAAATCGTATATTAAGGACATCCGCGATTTTACTCATCGCGTGACATTGAAAAGGTTGCTAAGTCACCAATCTGAGATTGTCAAGGCAAGCAACATGCATTATGAAATGGATACAGCATTTTGGTTGGAAAATGTCGAGGGAAGGGACCACCTTGGCAACGAAGGTGAGGATATAAGGTGAAGCCAGAAGTTAAAACACAGAGCCGTCTGCATGCTTAGGCAACACGTCATTAATACATTTGCCTGAGTGGGGAAAGAGCTGCATTTTTTTTTTATTTTGGAAACTCCCACATATTTAGATTAGTTGAACAGTTTCACAAACAGGGCCTCTGTGGGCCCCAGAACCTGTCTGGACGTAATTTTGGCGTACACTAAATAGAGCAATACATAGGAAATGGATTGGTCTGGTGCTGGAAGGGACCCATTGAGGGGTTTTTGTTAGCACGGTGATGAATCTTCGGTTTTCGTGACAGTCTGTGTTGAAATGAAGTTGGAGGCAGTAGGTTTCGCGGAAAAGTCGGTACTTATATGCCAGACTACACGGCGTCACATTCCAGAATTCAGTATTCTTCATAGTCGCCATCGTGAGAATCTCAGATGTCACAACGACTTTCTTGATCAGATAAATAATCAGGCCCATCCTCTTCTCACGGAAGACCCTGTTCCATGGAGTTCGTCAGTATCGAGTTAAGCAGGTAGGCTGGTTGTCGCAATTGCCCAGGTTTGTCACTCGCGTGTGTCGGCGGGCTGAGATCCTGGGGGTGATCTGGCCACGCCCTTATTCCGTCCTGTGAAGGGGTTTTGCTTTTGTCAAACCAAGTTGGCGATCAACAAAGATATTGTATAATAAAAATACACACGGATGTAAGGCTTTTAGATTCTTCCTGGCAGGAATACGGGTTTAGTAGAATCTTCAGTTGTGTTTGTAAGCTCGTGGCAGTTTTGTGGGGAGAGGTGGGGGTGGGGGGAGCGGGATGGTTGTACATTCTGGGACACAAAGTAAGAATACTTTGTACTTGTGTAATATATTGCATGATCTGGAATCTGACTCGCTAACTCAATGGTATAAGTTCTTCTCGGACCAGATGTTTGCTTTTCAAGTGAACAGGTGATCAAATGATCAGACATTACGGAATTTCAGGGTTCATAAGCGTGATCACAAAAACCCGTCATTATATCGTATTCTGTGCGGGTCACATTCTTTGTTAGTTCATATTCTCGCCCCTCTTTGACTTAACATTCACACGCACACAATTAGCCATCCAGAGTGGTGTCGTATTTGCGGTTTTGTGATCAGAATTTGAAAAGAAGCCGGAAGCGAATTATGGCAGATATTTCTTCAATATTACTCGTAGATGGGTTGGCTATGTAGCACTATAAGAGCGATTATAAATGCAAATAAGGTTGTACAGAAAGATAATAAATTGGAACATAAAGTAAGTTGGGTGTGGTACTTAGACTGGATTCATCTGACACAGCATGGGCCCATTGACAAGCTATTGTAAACCTTGTGAAAGCAAGGAAATGACGGTGTGTTAGCTGAGCATCACTTACCGACTCATCACTAGGTGTGTTACATGGAGGTTGTAACTAGTGTTGTGACGAGAATTATGGCAAGGGGGTGAGAAGAAATGCATAGCATTCTTATAAGAAAAACTAACTAGATACATTAATTTCTCAAATTTATTTTCGGAATAAAACTCTACATGTTTCGGACAGTTTCTCAGTCCATCATCAGGAGTTCTTCACTGTACACGCAAGCTGTCAGCAAACCTGTATGACATATACCATTGCTGTGTGTACAGTGAAAAACTCCTGATGATGGCCAGAGGAACTGTCCGAAACGTGTAGAGTTTTATTCCAAAAATAAATTTGAGAAATTAGTGCATCTAATTGATTTTATTGTAAGAATTTATCACGATGCACGGTCACCTGAACGTCAAATACATTGCGCGTAGACAAATATCTCCTTGGTGATGATGCAATCACACAAAATTAATGGAGTCTTACACCAGTCCTTTAGGATGTGCCGTGTCATTTCAATTGCACGCAGGGTTCCGGGATTCGATTAACTTCGTGCGACGCCTTTCTTTCTCAAGTACCGGAAGTGTTCGGGTGTGGTTTCCTTATACTGACACAGTCTGGATTGGAACATTTTACAATTTTGTATATGTGATTGCAGTTTTGTTCATTTGTTGCAGATATAAATGTAAATCGAATCTTTGAAAAACGTATCAACAGTATTTTTTATTTAGTTTTCTTACTACTAACCCAAACCCAAAGATCAGGAGGAGCATCCAAGAGGCCTACCATGTTTGTACGAGGGAGAGTCAAATGCAAACTTTAAAAGTGCGATAAGAATTATATATAAATATTTAAGGCTTTCATTTGACTCACCCTCGTGCGTATTGTTTTGTATGGGTGCGACACTTGATCTCTCTGAAGGGGAAGAGCACAGATTGAGGGTGTCAGAGGGCAGGTCGTTGAAGAGAATATTTTTATGACGAAACTAAAGAAATTTTATTTCACAACGGGCGTAATAATTTTTACATCTCAACAACATTAGATTATGGCGACACAATCAAATTGGATGTGGTATGTGGAGCGTATAGTAAGCCAGTGCTATAAATATTAGGTGAAGGTTAGTAACTATGGCGTTTCTGGTTATGTAGTTTGTTTCACTTGTCAGTCTCGTTAACATAAACCACGTAGAATAGTTTGAAGTAGAACTTACAGTTCTTCATCAGGTACCCTAGAACTGTGTGACTATACGATGATGAAAGCCGAAAAACATTTTATTTTGCACTCCGGGCTCCCTCCCACAAAGTACTCCGGAGCTCCATCAGAAAGCACCGTGTACAGACACATTTGAAAACAAAGCGTATCTTAAATCATCAAGTTTCTATCCTAAGTTACTGATAAAACGCATGTCGTGGTAAGCGGTGTGGTATGTTGTAGTCTAGTGTAGTATCACCGTGAGACTGTGGTAGCGAGTCAACTCAGAAAGTTTCAGGATCATCTCCTGGTCGAGAAGACATTCTTATACCCACACAATATGATGATGATGATGACGACGACGACAACGACAATAGGAGTGGGGAAAGACTTGTACTGCCTCGTATGGATAGGGATCAATTTTGTAGACGCGTATGGATTGTTGGTGTCGAAACGTTAGGCAGGGAAAAGCCGAAACACTTTGCAAAAACCTGCCGCATTTCCACTCTGTCAGATGCGTCGTCAGCGGGGAGCCAGTGAGCTGAACAGCCTAATTTATAAAACAGAAAATGCTACAATTGTAACACCGAATATTTGACAGTGTGTTGATCTGGAGAAAATTGCAAAGAGGGATGACGTTAATGGCAATTGAAAGTTGTTGTTTCACCCTTTGAGGTTAAAATTAATCTACACGGCGAAGAACTGACTGCTTCCATTAAAAGAAAAAAAGAGTGTTGACGTTGCATAGGGAAATAATTTGTTTATTCTGTGAATCACACGGAAAACATAAATGTACTATGCAGGCAGAATACATTGTCTGTATTCGTAGGTCGCTTAGTTGGACTCTAAGGGAAGTAAGCTGTCTGCGAAGGGTACGGATTTGATTGGCTCAATATTATGTATGGTGACACAGCGGTTCTAAACTTTCGGGCTATGTTACAGACAACGGGTTAGATCCGAGTTCATTTTTCGACGTTGGCCCACCTAACGTTTATTATCGTATATTTGTTGTTTTTAACTCGGTCCTTGCAGACAAATGCTGGTACGTAAATGCCTTAAAACATGCCCGTAACCACTCTCTACATCATGTGGCGCTATGGAAAAAAGGATCCATATTCGAGATGGTATTGTTAAATAAAGTTAGAAGCAAGCTTCTTTGGAATGTAAACGAACAAGGATTTGACTGCCTTGTTCGCAGACCGGTTACATCCCTCACACTGGTTAACCCTGAACTTGGCTTTCTGGTTCCGTTGACTCTTTAAAACATTCTTCTCCATCCTTCTCTTTTTATTCCTTCTCCTCTCCTGACATCGCATCTTCTCCCACCTTCGTATTTCTTGTTACAGCACCTAGCGGCTGGGAGGTGGGACTAACCAACCATCCTTGCAATTGTTTCTCTAGGTTGACAACGTAGATGTTGTTGTCTGCCGATTAATAGCTGAAGTTATGTGCAATATTGTTATAGTTTGCTGCATACGTTGCTATTTTCAGCTATAAGTTGTGTAAGTTTACGTACGTTTCGAAACGGTGTGAAGTGTTGAAAGGTTTCTACCTGTTGTCTCGTGTGTGCTGGGGCAAAGAAAAGGTAAGCGAGTGTTAAGTGGAATGTGCGGCTTTCATGTGCAGTTCACGTACTGGTGTTTATGTCTTACTCGGCGCTGCGGTCTTCATACAAATGCCGCGTATAGGTTATGTGTTATATCGATAGGAGAAATAATCCCTTCAAGGGGCGAAATTTAGATACATTCATACCTCCAAGAAGACACTTCATGTCCTTACAAAGACGAATCAGGTATTTATGTTTAGGGAAATGATTGCCGTTCATTCTTACATAAATAAATTTTATACCTTTCATTAATTTTATACCTTGGATGAATATTTTAGTTGTAATAAGACTTATAACATTTACTATTATTTAGATATTTTTTATGTTCTAAAGTTTCATCTTGAGAATTGTTGACCTATTAATTAATTTTAAATAGTGGCATATCATAAAAATCACCACTGCTTTTCAACTTTGCATTAGAGTACGCCATTAGGAGGGTTCAGGTAAAACAGGATGGCTTGAAACTAAATGGTACACATCAGCTTCTGGCTTATGCCGATGATGTTAATATACTGGGAGGAGGTACACATACTTTACAG
>Ga0123352_10003893_pt1 | contig 21802 bp, 8 predicted proteins | sample TergutLab28metaG_FD_89700 | JGI IMG/M metagenome (GOLD analysis project Ga0123352, IMG submission 89700) | Labiotermes labralis P1 segment gut microbial communities from Petit-Saut dam, French Guiana - Lab288 P1 | ecosystem: Host-associated > Arthropoda: Insects > Digestive system > Gut ...
AAAAAAAATTTAAGGTTGTTTAAAAACACCCCCCCCCCCCCCCGTATACGTACGTGTAATAGAAATAATGTTTTGAAGCTTAAAATTAATCGAATGAAGTGTAAAGTTTCTGTTCTCACTTCACAGAAAACAAAAATATGTCAGTTACAGAGAACAGCCAGTTAATGCAGCTTACGAAAAAGACTGCGTTCCTTGTGTAAGTGCTCCGAACCACTCAAATATATACTGTAGTCAAAATGTGGAATTATGATATTTTAAGAAATATGACACATAAATTTTACTATAACATATCAAAGGATCAGACTTGTTTCGTACATTTTGGAACGACAGTTCGTTTCTATGCTTAATAAGCTCCATGACGTAACACGTCCCTGGGAATGTAGGAGTAGTTCAACGCATTCTTAAACTCGCTGCTGCCGGTTAGAATGTTGCAGTTCGTTTGCTGACAGTTTTACCTCTTGGTAAGAACCTTCATTACCATTGATTAGAACGCTGTAGATCCCGAAAGACTCTGTAGGGTTTGACCAATACTTTCTACCCCTACTTGGAATCGAGCAGCTGGCTTCAGCCTGTAGCATTATTACAACAACAAAAGAACCACCCCGACCCACTTAATTGAAAAGGTTAATCTAGAGGCGTGTTGAAAAGGTTCTTACGTAATTCCGCCACCAATAGGAACGGAAAAGCCGTGATTTCTAAGGCGTTAGTCTACGCCAGCTCATTTCCTGGGATTGCGGGTTCGAATCCTGCAGGAGGCAGGGATGTCTGTCTCTTGTGAATGTTGTGTTGTCAGGTCTCTGCGACAGACTGATCACTCCTCAAGAGAAGTCCTACCGAAAGTGTTTTGTGTGTGTGTGTGTGTAAGTGTGATCGAGGAAAATCATGGAGGAGGCTTAGGCCCTCTAGAGGTTGTCTGGCCATAATAAAGTAGAAAAGAAGAACTTCCGACTTGTAGGTAAATAATAAAATTTTCGGGCGAATGAATTATGGTATTGCCGGGTATTCTTGAACTGTACAGATCAGGTAGCTGCTTGTATGTGGGAGGCGACTTTCTGATTAATTAGAAGGTTAGAACCAACTGTAAAACGTTTCAGTATTGAAATAATTCATAAATATAACTTATGTTCGTCGTAACAGGTTTTATTATACAAGAATTATGACTAGAGTTAATAGAAAATTCATTCAATATTAGTATTGTACAAACGTTCCCGCAATTCGCTAGTATAATTTACAGGAATTTCTGCATGAGGAAAATTTCTGACTTATAAGTTGGTTCACTGCCTTAGGGATGCGGCCAGAAGGAAACGCCCTCAAAAATGGTTTCCCCATCACGACAATGTCACAGAACACCACCCGGTTTTGGCCAAAGATTTCTTAGCGAAGAGCAATATGACAGCACTGAAAATTCCCCCATACTGTCCTCACTTGACTCCAGCTGATTTTTACCTGTACCTTCGACTGAAATTAACATCGAAGGGACTGCTCTTCTGTGATACTACCAAAGTTATTAAGAATGCGACGGAGGAGCTGAAAAGGCTTTTGAAAAATATCTTCCATGAATGTTTCCAAAAGCTTTTCAGTTTCTGGCAGAAATCAATAGATGCAAATGGGACTGTTTTGCAGGAAGTGTAGCTTAAATAGTTATACTGTTTTGTTTTCCTCAGAAATAAAGGAATTCCGTGACCATTATGAGGCTGCTACATATGTGGGGTGTGAGAGCGTTGAGCTCTTTGTCTTCATGAGGATAGAGAGAAGCAGCGCGATTTCGTGAACAAGTAACTTTATTTCCATAAACGGAGTGACATTTAATAGCCTCTCACGCAACACTTCGCTCTTTAAGAAAGACCGCTATGAGCGGTAAGTTAATTCTATTTTCTGTTCTTATTTCCAGACTGTGGCCAACTTATGCGAGTGCCCATAATAACCTGGGGACACTCATGAGTGGCCCTGAAGAGGCGGAAAGCCACTTCCTGGCCGCCATCCGGTACTCTCCAAACCACGTTAACGCACATTACAACCTGGGGCAAGTGTATCGGTATGTGTCTATGTGACAATTTAGTGTGGTCTGATGATCATGTTATCAGAGTAGTGACAATACTTTGGTTGTGTAAGTGTTTGTTCTGGCTTTATGGATGTTTGACGTAGCGATAATTCATTACTTTTCAAATTCTGCTTGATTAAAATTATCACTGACCCTTGTGTAATAAATTGGATCTTATTTTCGTTGTTACACCGTGCATGTTGTTGACTTACTCAATTATTATACCAACTACTGCACATATATAAAATTTATAAAATTTACACATTATAACATTAAAACATTAAAAAAGCTCCAACATGTTTCGGTCCTAGGACCATCATCAGGGAGCCGTATCGTCCTTGCTAAATTTACACTATAAAAGTCACATTAATTTCGCTGTACCGGTTGGGTATTGTGGCAGCATGCCGGCATGTCTAATGATGACTTGTGCCCCTCGTGTTACCTCCTTTCTGGAGAGGATGCTGTTGAGATCTACTGAGCTTTATTACACAAATTTGGAAGGTGAAATATCTTGACCGTCACGGATGGAAGGGTAGAGTTATGGCTGCACTCATTCTTAACTTCAGGACTAGATGGGGTTGGAGGGTCAAGGCCAATCTTTGGTCGTTTTACCTTTGGGATAGAGTCCCGATACCTTTTATTTAGGAGGAATGGTTGGCACCTAAGCATTTATAAAGTGATGTGTAGAAGAGAAAACTCCTTGTCCACACCGGACTTCGAAACCCGAAACTTCCAGCATGTAGCGAGCTGCTATACCGACTACGCTGTAGAAGCTTCTACCTCATCACATTAATTAAATGGTTTATTACACCGCCTTCATTCAAAAGACTATAGATTCTTATATTTTTTCATGTTTAGCTGTGTTGCTCTAATATTGGCTTATGGACATGAACATAGCATCCCACTTTTAAATCACTTTTACAGAAACCAGATTCCTCCTTTATTGAATAAGTCTATCAACGTTTATTTGTGGGTCGGGTAGCTCAGTCGGTATAGCGACTGACTACGGGCTGGACGGTCTGGGATCGAATCCCGGTGGGGACGAGATTTTTCGCCCGTCCAGACCGACCCTGGGACCCACCCAGCCTCCTGTAAAATGGGTACTGGGTCTTTCCCGGGGTTAAAGTGCGGCCGGGGTTTGCTGCTGACCACTCACCCCCTTCTAGTGCCGCGGTAATGGAAGAGTAGAGCTATACCTCTACCCACCCTCTGGATCACACCGGGCCTGTAACGGGATCACTTTACCTTTTCCCTATAAAAGTTTATTTACGGAAGGATTGCCTCTCATCGCCTGCTTACACAGCTGAAATAACCATTTTCACTTCAATATTCCGGTATATCGAACCGCTGTCCTTATAATATTCATTCAGTTGTAGGTAATTTTATAAAACCACATTTTCAAACATGTTTTTTGAAAAGAAATCTGAGTCGCCCTAGGGATTCTCTGACGAGTTTAGTGAGAGTTACGTCTAATCCTATTCTGTATATACCCCTGCCACTGACAGCAAAGTTCGGCGTAATGAATCTTTACAATTCCCAATACACATACAACACGTAATTACAGCTGGAGCACGTCGTTAGAACAAGAACGGCTGAAACAATGGACCGGTAATTGTAGTGCCCACCATTCGCTGACCCTTTCACCGCTCCGCTTACAAAAAGAGTAACCACTGTGTAAAATGACGAACTATATCGGATATCTGAACACGTACCGCGTATCTCGCATTCCCAACGTCTTTTACTGACGCGCTGAATTGCGTTTCTAATGTTACCCGGCTTTAAAGCTGACAGAAGTGACAGTAACTATGTTTTGAACATTATATTGCCAGCTTTTAGGCACGTTCGCAAAACTTCGGAAAGGCGACTATTGGAGCCGTCATGTCTGTCCGTCTGTCCGCATTGAAAAACTCGGCTTCCACTGAACGGATTTTCGAAAAATTTCGTATTTGATTATTTTTCGAAAAACCGTCGAGAAAATTCCCAGGTTAATTAAAATCTACGGCGAATAACGTGTGCTTTACATGAAGACCAACATTCATTTCTAATCATATCTTGCACATTTCTTCTCAGAATGAGAAACGTCTCAGACAAAAATTATAGAGAAATTCATAACACGTATTTTAGGTTCAATAACGGTTTTAGAAAATTGTGCTCTTCATGTGGTCATGTGTAATAATATTTTAGAGCCGGACAGGCCACAGATGAAAATATGGCCCATGCGCTCTGCATGCTGAATAACTAAGGCTACAAACACACACCCAGAATATGTAATACTTACTGCTCTTCCACTGCACCAGTGGTTGCAAGAATGCGTCTCCACATTACGTTATACGTACATTGGCTGTGTTGTGTATTCCGCAGGAGACACTATTATATCGTTTGTGTTACCGTCTGAAGTGGGCTCGCTGACCTACTTAAACCTCCCTACACGTCTTCGATATGAAGAGCGCAAATTGCCTCCGTCATCCGACATGTATGTCACTCATCCCGTGCTTTGATTTGTTGCACATACACGTCTTTATAACGACGCCCAATCAGCCATTTGTGAAATAATTTCCATTACACAAAATATACTATTCTTCATGCTTCAGACAGGAAGACCGACTAGTGAATGCTGTGTAGGGAAATAACAGAGTTTATTTTGGGAATCATGGATCTGAATAGCGTAGCCGATATAACCATTCGCTATGGACTGGACGGTCTGGGATCGAGTCCAGGGGTGCGGGATATTTTCTGCGTCCTTCCAGACTATCTCTGGGGCCCACATAGCCTCCTGTAAAAAGGGTACTGGGTGTCTTTCCCTGGGGTAAAGCCGCCGGTTCATGGTTTTGACCACGCACCACCATCCAGCGCCGAGTTTAAAGAAAAAGTAGAATTATACGTCTATTCTTCCTCTGGGAATTCATAACCAGTCATGGGTACTGTGACTTGGAAAAATGCAGAGACAGTAGTGTTAAAATTCAGAAGTAATAGTGGTAACATTATCGGTATATATATTTACCACTAGAGTTCAAAGGATTCCCAGGGCGCAGCACAGTAAAAAATAGGAACGATTTAATTTATTTTTTCTTGCACCATATTAAACGATGCTAGATCGTGTTTCGTATCCGGTAAATTGGCTTGCAAGTCTAGCACACAGTCTTCAAAACAAGAAAATATGTTACTCTGTCTACAGATTAAAAACACGTATTGGTAATATTACGAGGCCTTGCTTTACAAGTTCTGCACGCTGCAGACATGTTTCAAAATTGGACTGTATTCCACAAAATAAATTTACGTGCCAGTGCATTCTCCAGTCTCTCTTTCACTTCTTCCCTACTTCTACCCAAAACGCTAAGAAGTTTCACTTCTCAAGTTTTCGGTGTGTGTATGTGATGTAGTCGTATATGTTACCTTTGTATAAAAAGGTAAAGCAGTCCCGTTACAAGCCTGAACAGGCCCAAAGAGTTCCAAGAAGTTAAGGTTCCAAGATTTTCGTGACAACGGCACAGGATGGTGATAAGGTTGTCACCCTTACGCACCGGCAGCCTTTACCCCCAGGAAATGCTCCTGGTACTTATTTCTGTTAGAGGCTGAGTAGACCCCAGGGCCATAGTGCGATCGGAAGGATTTTATGTCAATGAAAAATCCACTGACACCAGCTGGGATCGAACCAGCGACTTTCCGAGTTGTGGCACAGCACCTTAACCACTGTGCTATCGCGGTACCTTCGTGTACATTATCGAAATTTTGAGAAAATAGAATATTTTTACGACCATCCTCTGTTTTTGTGACAACAGTTGTGCTCGTGTTTTTTAGAGGCGTACCGTTTGTTCAATATTCGAAGGCTGTTGAATCAGCGATGTTAATCTCTTGCCATTTGCTTCTGTTATGGACTGTACTGAATGCTACGGCCTGATGATTTCAGTTTGTGTTATTTTTAAGGGGAGGGAAAGTTTAGGAAGGAAGACTAATGTACTTGTTAGTATCCAGTTAAATTTGTAATCCAAATTCAATGGAACCAAAAGCCATGTGGAGTGTTAGAGTGTTTACCTAAGCAAGCACTGCAGCGTTGATTGCATCCATTGTGTCAATCTGTTTGATAGCAAGGCACGCGAGATGTGTTACACGCCTCGCATTGCTCCATTTGTCCTGTACTCGGTGAATCCGGTTTTATCTCTTCGAAACTTAGAGACTGGGGTTTATAAAACAGAGAGTAAAGGAGTGTTTGAGTGCCTGTCTTGTTTCGGAAGCGCCTTAAAACTTCTGATAATGGAACACGTGTCTTGGAAGTTCCTGGATAAATTCACTGATAAACTGAATACAAATACCCAAGACACTATACTCGTTTAGTGCCTACGGTATGCAATGTTTGTATACACTTATTTTAAATAGTCTTCTAGGTTGTTATCGCTTAGTGTATGACACATATCTAAAACACACTAGTGCCGAGTGACAACTCAATTGCAGATAGTAGTAATAATAGTAATAACATATATCTAAAACACACTAGTGCCGAGTGACAACTCAATTGCAGATAGTAGTAATAATAGTAATAACACATATCTAAAACACACTAGTGCCACCGAGTGACAACTCAATTGCAGTTAGTAGTAATAATAGTAATAGTAATAATAATAATAATAATAATAACAGTAATAGTATAACACGCTTACTCTGCAGCATGTAATGAACACATATGAACACATAATGGAAGGTTGTCGCCATCCATTAATTTAATAGCTTATTTTGTCTCTGAGTAATAGCTAATGCCAGATGAATATGACATAAATTCTCGCTGAGAAATTACTTCCTAATTTATAGGAATTTAATCGTCTTGCCTTTTACAATCAAAACATGTATTTAGTAGGATAAAATTTAGAAGATGCATATTAATTAACGATAATGATTTTGACATTGTTCGAATTTACATTGTGACGTAAGCATTACTTATTTAAGTAATTATTGATATTACATTTGTAAAGTTTCCTGTTTAGGTTTTTTAATTGGTGGACGCAGGCTTGAGAACGCTGATTACTTTAAGGTGGCACATCTCAGTTTAGTTATCACATGAAAATAAAAATTTTAATCGGTCAAAGCAACACTATATTCAGGAAAAATAAGGGTCTAATTCTTCCTGAACATTGTGTGTGTTGCATTTAATGATTGCAATATTTAAATGAATAAAAATGTTAGTATTATAACTTCTATTACTATAATTGTGTACTAAAGAATTATGATAATGTTTAATTAAATTTACTAATATTATATTCGATATTGTACTGATATACACAAAGTTCTGGAAGCTGGCTGTACTCCCGTTTGTAGGTGAATAACATGCAAACCGGATTTTGAATGCACAGCTGTCGTAGGATCAAGCATACTTGAAAGAAATATGAGGAGCGCCAGTCTGTGTAAATGGTGCAGCGAGACAGAGAATTTATGGTCGATGAACGACCGATTGACTGTAGGCACTTCTCACAACCATCGACAGGTTGTGTTTCTAGGACAAGTTAACCAGCTGTCCGAACCTTTAAAAGTGATGACTTATTTTGCTCCACAGCAAAGCGAACCGCAGCGAGGAAGCTGCCCGCATGTTGGAGCGCTGTGTGCGTCTGGATGCAGCTTACGTACCCGCATATGTGCTGTTGGCGAGGCTGTACCAGGGTCAGGAGGGTCGGGGCCCCGCCGTTGGGCGTCTCCTGCGTCATGTAGCGCACTTGCAACCCAATAGCCCAGACCACCTGGCGGAACTAGCCGCCTGGTTGCACCAGGAAGGTGAGGGTCACATTTTGCATATTTGTATTGCCCCGTGTTCCCTTCCACACCATCCCCCAGGCGTCCAATTTGCATTTGAGATTCCCTGTTATAGTTGTTGTGACTAAATGGCCTAATTATATCTTTTACTACTTGAAATTTACGTGGCATTTTGCTTTCTCATACTAAACAGCACAAAAAACAACTGGACTTCCTTCCTGGGGGGAACTACTTTCAAATCGCCGCTGGACCTGCAGTGTTCTGACGTTTCCTTAAAAAAACCTCCAAGTAATTCTTTCACAAATCCAGATCATATTTTTCTTTTTTAAGTTTATTGTTCCGTGCATCGGTCATCTATATCAATAATTGTCCAACGAGATGCAACACAAAGCAGTCTATTTATTATTCTGCAAGTTCACTCTACATGTTTCGGGTGCCAACCACACCGATTATCAGGAGTACACAAAACTGTAACTACAGCCTCCGTTACTGTGTAGCTACCTCCCTCCAACGTGGCCAACTTTGCCACGTTGGAGGGAGGTAGCTACACAAAAAAATATGACCAGCACCGGAGGCTGTAGTTACAGTTTTGTGTATTCCTGACGATGAGTGTGGTTGACACCCGAAACATGTAAAGTGAACTTGCAGAACAATAAATAGACTGATTTGTGTTGCGTCTCGTTGGACAATTATTAATATACATTGTTTTGGTTCTCTTTCACAATCTTCACTTTCAATTATTTAATAATCTCACTATAATCAGTATTGGCAGCATTTTTTATTTCGTGATAAATAAATACATACATAATACATACATACATACATAGCTAAATGTGAAGTCTCACTGAGTGGAGCAAACCTTTTCCTGTCACATGCTCTGTATTCTCAGCTTCAGTTGGTTCGTAACAATTTAAATTTAAAGTCACAGAATCAGCATTTAAAAGAAAGAAAATTTCCCGTAAAATGCGGGTATCTTTTTGCAAAATTATGTAATACAATTTTCTGTTCGAAGCGGTGCCCCATGAAGTCGGACTATTTATATCTTCGTAATTAAACAGTTTCAGTACTTCCTACTCTGTCATTAGCAGTATCTTCTGTATTTCGTTTTAAGAATACGGAAACAATGAACTTTTGCCAAATTTTTACACTTAACATATTGTTCTGATCTCGAAATATCACGTTGCTGAACTGAAACCAAAATCTAGTCAGGCCAAGTGTTGGGTTAAAGGTGAAATCCCAACTAATAACGGGTTTCACATAGGTGCCAGTTGGTCATGTATCCCGTTTGCCTCAGGGATGCTGACAGATGAGTATAGATCATGGTTGCAAAGGTGATTGATGGGGTAAAAACTTTATTCTCTGAACAAGAATGTAACAAAGGGCCACATTTACAACCACAAACGACACATGAACTTTCTGAATGGCTTTCTCACTGATCCTTTTATGAGAGCTAAGCAGGGAGAGTGACACCCACTCAGCGCCCCTACCCACCGTTCCACTCCCACATACTCCTTCATGTCGCTGTGTTTAACCAAGAAATGGGACAACTTTGAATTTAGCTTTGCAACGGCGGACATAATTTCCTGCTAATTCGTCAAATCTTCGATTTAAAGATATCAAATTCACAAGTGATAAAGACGTGATATTTATGTTTATTACAATTTAGGGACAACAAATACACGTTCAAGACCTCCCTATGCTTCCAGTAATTCATGCGATGTTTCCTAGCCCGATGAGAGGCAGTCACTCTCCCTCTACTCTGCTGTTTTCTGTTTATTTACCCACCTGAAAACCAGTTTGTTTAAAACGTGAAATTATGCGTAAAAGTTTGTGCGAATTCAGCTTCAAGAAGCCCTAACTTCTATAAAAACGTCCCAGCACGGAACATTACATGTGCTAAGAAAAGAAGTATGAATTGCATTCTGTACACAACTTTAATCCTCATTCCATAAAATTAAACGCCTTTTTTGTCTTCTCTTTTTCCTTTTGCCTAAGGCTTCATTCGTTGCTTGTAGTAATGTGTTCTTTAAAGTTTGCCACTCTACATTAATATTGAGGCTGCATGGTGAGTACATTAAATTTTGCTCTTATCTCCTTTGATAAAGTAATTTTATACTTGGGTCCTCTAACTGATGTACTCAAAAATTTCTTCTTGTCGTAAGGATCTTTTAATAGATAGAGAATTATTTTTAGGAAAGTGAGAACGGAAACTATTTTGAAAATATACAACACTTTAGCTATACGTACCTTATTATATGGATCCGAAAATTGGACTCTAACAGCCTCATAAAGACGAAGAATTGAAGGGGCATAAATGAAGTTATTGAGACATCTGGAAGCCTACACCATTTATGACCACAAGACAAACGACTACATACGCCGCGAACTACAAATTACATGCATGCTAGAACAGATAGATGAATACAGACGGAACTGGTTTCAACACCTTCAAAGAATGCCACAAAACCGAAACCATTTGAAATCATATCACTACAGACCACAAGGAAGGAGAACAATTGGAAGACCGAAGAAGCGTTGGCGCGAGCAGCTATCCCTGGAGACGGAACGGATCAAAGGGTCCAATTCTTGATGTTTATGATGATGATGATGACACAATTTTTATCACACTTGTAAAAGCAGCTACGTGTTTCGGCTAGACACGTGCTGCTATCATCAGGTTGGATATAGAATCATGAAAGTAAAAATTCTGTATACATCCTTGTGATAGTTACGTATGTATGGCCGAAATATGTAGCTGTTTTTATATGAGTATAGAATGTAATACCCACTTCTTCCCTCTGTATACCTATACTTGAAAACAACGCGTGTGTCATGTCAAAAAAAATCGAATGTTACATCCTTTAATACTTGTTTCTCTATTAATGTATTCATTAAGTTTCATTTCAAAATTTTTGTTCAAGTGTAATTATTCTGTTTTTCAACTACATATTTTAAGCGTCCTGCTAACGATAATGTCAGTTGCTAATATTGTGTAGTATCCATGACGGAGGAATGGATGGCGATGGACAATTGGTAGAATGATTCTTAAAGGGGAAATTCCTAGTACGTGGAGAAACCTCAGGATCAGTATCACTTTGTCCTTTTAACAGCGGTGAAGGGCCGGTAAATAACGGCTTAAGCTTAACACACCTATGTCCGTACATCGCTAATATATTCGCAGATTACAACCAAGATGCAACGTTTCACAATTTATTTATTTCTGTAAGACGCTCTACATGTTTCAGGCGGTTTTTCCGTCCATCATCAGGAGCTCAAAACTGCACATACAGCGTCAGGTATTTGTCAGACCGTTACTGCTACCTGCTGTTAGCCTGGCTAGCCGGCAGGCTAGCAGCAGGTAGCAGTAACGGTCTGACAAACACTTGTCGCCTTATGTGCAGTTTTAAGCTCCCGAAGATGGGCGGAAAAACCGTCTGAAACCTGTAGAGCGTCTTACAGAAATAAATAAATTGTGAAACGTTGTATCTTGTTGGTTGTTCTCTGCGAGCGGCTTAAGCCATGGTGCGGCCGGACGGTCACCTACAGAGTGTGATGATACCAGATACTGTATAATACAATTTTGACCTCCTGGTGATGAGCACAATTGTGCTCGAAACATGTAGAGGAATATAATAAACTAATTATAAAACAAGAATTTGTGCATTAAGTTGGTCACTTACCAAGATTATACTGAGATGCACGGTCAGCAAAACATCAAACTCTAAAAGTAGTGCCGCAACACTTAAAGTGTACAGGTAGTTCTTCAAGTGCTAAAGGTAACCAATTTGTCACAAAACTTTATCTGTTAAATTTTTAGCATTCCCTCACATTTGCTCGTTCATTTCAAAATATTTTTCAACTTCATATATTATACAGTGTCGAAGGATTACTTAAAATATGGACTAGGCAGGCAATTTGAACTAGCTGTTCTCAGATATTTCAAGAAAAAGTCAAGGTTTTCTGAGATATGAATCGATATATATTGATAAATAATTTCTGAAGTTCGAAGGACGTTTCTGCCTAAATCTTCATGCTCAATGTAGTACAAAAGTCGGTTAATATTTAGCAGTTGGCATGGCGTCACAAAACAGTAGGCTTGCATCCCCATCAGCACCACAAGAGAAAATTAAATCTCGAATTAATTTCTAAAATCTTTTATTAGGAGAACAAAAAATTTACAAGAAATTTGATTAGGAAATTTGGCCGAATTTTGTAAAAAAACCCATTAGTGATATTTTTCTGTTGAGTGGTATTTCATGTGTAAAAAGAGGAGGTAATTCGTTTTCGACTTTAGAGTACATGGAATGCTTGATGGATATGAAGTCAACGTACGAATAAATTGTTTTTATCTTCTAGGTCGTTACTGGGAGGCATTACATTACTATCAGAAAGCCCTGGTGTTTTCATCTGTCCATCGTCCCTCGTTAATGGGAGCTGCTAGGATACTTAGGGCCAAGGGTCAGTGGCCCAGAGTGCACCAACTGATGATCAGGTACTGTAACCCTTATGCATAATACGAGGGGAATATTGAAGTTTGCATGACAATTTGCAGCATGTGGCAATGATATTCGAAGTATTTCGTAGCTACCAAATTACTGCAGTCTTCCGCTGTTTTAACAATCTAGCACACTGTCCAGGTAATATCACTGCAATAAATCGCATGTGAAACTCAATTTTATGCAGCAAATTTACATGCCAGATCGTATGAAATGGTAGTTTCTTGTGATGCTAAGGACATACCGTGTTATAAGTTTCGGGCAATAGGGCAGGTGAACAGAATTGCTCTCTGTAATTATACGGAAACTTTCTAAGAAAATTGTCTTGGAATAACATCATTTCTAGTACACACACAAAGAGCACAAACTTTGTTTTGTTTCCGTGGAAGCTACAGTACTAGGAGTTTTGTCATTACGTGAAACATGGCATTTGAGGAAATTAGTAAGAAATACCTGCAGGGCAGGTAGATTGGCTCGGTAGACTAGCATGATGTCTGCTTTCATACTATCTGAAGATAGCTTATGGAGAAACCGTTTTGGGCCTTTAATAAACAGTATCGGGATAAAACGTTATTTACAAAGTTTATAATTCGCGTTTTCTTTTTTTTTTTTTTTGACCTCTGTCATTTCGAGTCCTCTATAAAACAAAAAAGATTCTGTAGCAGCAAACGTAGAGACCATATATATAGGACATGAAGCATTCACAAGTGCTTACTGAAAAAAATTGCTTCATCCTTAGTAAAGGTGTTCAATTCGAATCTCGGACGGAGTGAGCATCGACTGTCTTAAATAAGTACTTTCTGGTTCTTCTCAATCCCTTCAGTGAATTTACGGCATGGTAAATTGCAATGAGCCGCGAGAGCTCTCCACACTTATAATTATTGTAATCACATATTAATCATTATAAATTATCAGACTGCATAAATCTGAATTACTGGCACTATTGTTAAATGAACTATAATGAATTATAATAAATGGCCCTAACATAGATTACCAGATTTTGAATTTCAATTAATACTCAGTCATTATGAAAATACTTGCTGTAAAAAACACACTATATCACAAAATACGGACATTAAATTTTTAGGTACGTTTTAATTAAAACTGATGTTTGTCGGACCGTGCATTATTGTGATAACTGAAGAATAAAAAATCAACTAGATGCCACTTGATATTTAATTGTACTTTTTATAGGCTCAACATGTTTCAAGCATTACTATGCCCATCATCAGAAGCTCGCGACTATGATGTTGTTTACCACATTGGTTGTGTCGTTCTTGGTTTGCTGTATGCTGGAGGTTAGGTGCGGTTAGGCCGGAGTAGTGTCTGGGCTGCAGGCTATAGCCTGCAGCCCAGACACTCCTGTAAGACTGTAAGTTGTTGTAAAATTTGAATAATCTTGGTGCAATCACGGTAAAGAATGAAGTATTTAACCTTGATTACGACACTTGACTCTAACCACTAAGCTAGGCCTGTGTTCTGCAGATGTTTTATATGGACATTTCATTACAAATTTAATTTTTTTAACTTATATTCTGAAAGTTATTTTCGGTCTCTTTGAATGCAATTTTATACACTAAGAATGTTTACTGTGTGAATTTGACATTCAAAGTACCGTGCATCGTGATATATTCTTGTAATAAAAGCCAACGAGGTGCACTATTTCGCAACTTTAGTTGGTAAAGAATTCTACATGTTTCGGAAACATCTTTTGTCCGTGATCAGGCGTCTACTATCGAGGTCAGGACCTCGCTAGCAGACAGTCAACATAACCAGTATGACATATACCTATTGCTGTGAATACAGTACTAAGACTCCTGATGATGGGCAGTAAATCTGTCCGAAACATGTAGAGTTCTGTACCAAATAAAGTTGAAAAATAGTGCCCCTTGTAGGATTTTATTATAAGAATAGTTTACTGGGTGAATAGTGCAAGTTCCTGTCTTCAGTGAGCAGAGTCCTTGACAAACTTGACTGATTGTCTTTCAGACAGTCAATAATTTTTCTGTTTTTCAAGATAAAAAAGTCTCATTTCTGTGCTCATATGACTCAACCATTGCACCTTATCCTAATTTAGATAAATCCATTTCACATCTTCAAAACAAATTTTTAATTCAATTCATTAGTGTCCTTCCATTTATGTCTAGTTCTCCCTAGAAACACGTTATAGCTAGAACTCTGTTATTGACAGGTGACACTGCCTCTTGATTTTTTCCTATAGATGTGTGGATCCCTATTTTTCTGTCATCAAGCTTAGGAATCTTTAGAAGGTTCGTATTACTTACAGACAGTAAACCAGAAACGGACATTCCTATTAACGGAATTAATCCGATGTGTGTATCATGGAAGTTACTGGAAGGATTTCCAGTGTTAATTCAGTTATAGAAAAATATTTCAATTTGGGATTTGAAATGAAATTGTGCGTGTCACTGAATTCCATACGTCATTAGTTTCAAGCTCTAAATCTCGAGCAGCCTTGAAGTACTGTCAGTGGCGAGGTTTCACTGCATGTGGCATTACATAAAACTACCAGCACCTTCCATATTTTCGTTAGTCATGTAATGCCAATATCGGTGCACTGTACGGACCCATAGTTCTTCAAATTCTGCCGCCCTCGGTACACCAAACGTTCATAAATAAACTTATTGTAATATAAAGTCAAATCCCACATCTTCTGGGCAGTATTTTTAATTTAAACAACGGTATAATTGAAACATTAGGCTTATTGCTAGGCTAGTAAAAGTTATACGAAAAGTGAATTCATGGACTTGAATAAAGTGTATTACATTTTGTTCAGTGTGGTTGAAAACCGGAATTGCCTGAGGACACGTCGTGAAATCTGTCCCATTCATTTCTTTAAGTTGCTTCTCCCACAGTTTCCCAGTTTCTGTTACCAGAGACAGTTCCAAGCTTTGACTGCCTCAGCTATGTTCATTCATTGACTTTTCTCTATTCCAGCTAAAACAGTCTAAGGATTCTCGGAGTGAATGTTTTTAAAAGGATACCGTCTTTTTCTCCACGCCTGAAATGAGATTTTATATAATTCTTAGTTTGGTTACAGTGTTCACAAATGCTCGCTCCTTGTACTTAGCTCGAGTAAAGTGAACTCAGAAATACCCTCTCAGCCTGCTTCTAAGATCCATTTTAATAATACTGTTGCGTCTACATATGTACGTTAGATGTATTACCGTCCTTTCAAATGGTCAGATTATATGGAGCTGTTCATAGTTGAATGAACTTGCATGGAGCTTAGGTGGAGCGATATTGACAGGGACAGACCGAAATACTCGGAAGGAACCCTATTTCAGGGCCAGTTTGTCCACCCCAAATGCCATATGGATTAGCCTGGGAGTGAATCCGAGCTTCTGGGGCGAGCGGACGGGGCCTTACCGCCCTACCGCCTTACCGCCCGAAAAAATTCTCTTTTCTCGAAAATAAGAGATTATAGTATTTACATTTTGGTTTCTACTCGCGTTTGCATAAAATATTCAGTCCGTGTTGTTGTTTCAACTACTGATTAATATTCATGTATTTGTTATCCCAATCTCTGTACAGTTTAAAACTGCAACCACCAAAAGTCAACCACAATTTATTTGGAGGATTATGGGATTCGAGTCAAACGAAACTGCAGCTAAGGGCTGTCCCTCCCATAAGGTACAAGGGGATTACTTGCGGAAGGAAATGCAGGCAAAAACAATTTCTGTTCCCTTGAGATCTTCATTGTAACAGAGCACAACGGTCAGAACTGTGCTACATCGACGCAGTAAAGAATGTTACTTTAGAAGTAATGGCTGCTGATGGTGCATAGATTGGAGTGGGGGAGAAAACGGGGAGACAAGCAACGTCAAGGAGGATGGGAAATGCGGAGATGCGGTGAAATGTAAGCTAATTTTACCCCAGTCCGCATTGCATGTCATAGGGATGCCTGCAGTTAGAATACCCTGCGAAGAAATCCGTTCGTGACACATTTATCTAGTCTGAGGCAGTATGGCGTCTTTACCCTGAACTTAAGTCTTTACCCTGAACTTAATTGAGAGCAGACGTGTAGAATTCAGAGATTCTCACCAACATCTAGAATTCCGTGACGATGACTGATTCTGTGTTCCATACACACTTTGCGGCTGTAAAGATGTGCTTTATGGTCCTTGTCCACTGCCTTGCAGTTTCACTAATTTATGGGAACAAACGCGTTTCGACGCTAACCCAAGTTTTCCCTGATGGGTGGACGAAGCAAGAAAGACTTCTTCTGAGAGGACTGGTTCATTCTGTAGTCTGTCTGACGATAGGTCCATAGCCGCTTCCAAAGCGAATTCTCTACGGAGCGCGATATATTTCTTCTTCTGTCAATTTCCAGTACCCTCTTTTCTTTAAGAGCATACAGTATCTGCTTATGTATTCTTCCTGGTCTTCCTGTCACTTCTATCTTTCCATCAGTAACGTGTTTCAGAATTCAGTTCCTATACAAGACGTGAGAAATCCAGTCAGACTTTATATATTTTATTGTACATGTGACATTCCGTTCTTTCTCGACTCTAACAATTCTTCATTTTCACACGATTTGTCCAACTGAATTGGTAGCATATAGTGAGAAATTAGGAATGAATACAAACCTCTCGTCAAAAGGCTTTAAGGGAATAGAAGTATTCGGTTATAAGCCATAGAGAGGAGATTAATGTCAACATTACTGTTGACATAATGAATTTTCTGAGTGTTGACTGAATTCGTGTGGCTGAAGTGGGTTTCACTGACCGGCTTTTATTTATATGGCAATAAACACTCTTGGCCGTAAACGACGTAACATTTGTAATCCTTCCTCTACGACTGTTGTAGTCTCCAGGACTTGCGTTTTTGACGACAGTGTGAATTGCTGAAATTGTATTGTGCCGGTGGTAATTGAATAGAGCCACTTACGTGCTTAATGGGTTGTTTCATTATTGCAACATTAGTATTCTAACCGCCATATTCTTACTGTAGATGTGCATAAATATTTGACATTTTTCTTCTGCTTACATCAAGGGAATAGCTCTTTATATTGAGCCAGTGAACTTCTTTGCACTGTAGGGTTCTGTGCGATAGATATCGGAGTGCTGAAGCAATTTGAACCAGAAGCCAAACATTCAAACTTCTTTATTCTTTATGTTAAGAATACGTGGGTTTTACCTCCACTTTTTCATACAATTAAATGTTGTGCTACCTAACAAGTAAAAGAGTAGGTTTCGTATGTATAGTGATGTAGTGTAATAAAGTCGGAGTGCCTTTTAATTTGCATTCGTAGTTAAATTGCTTATTTCGCTGGCTAAGATATCAAATTGTTGCATCTGCATGTAGGGTCTGGAGTAAAGTATAGAAGGGAAAATTTTTCAATTTTTGTTTCTTATATTCTCACCAAGTAACTATGAAGCGTGTAATTTTACCGAATTAGTTCTTTTGTGTTGTTTTGGTGTCATATACTAGTCTGTTTATTTAATTAATTCTTTTAATTAAATTAGAATAATAACATTTCATACGCGTGTAAAACAAATATCAAAAAGGTACACAACAACTTATGTTGACCAGACGTTGTTTAATGTTTATCCTACCCACTTCCATAATATATTTATTAAACATTTTTCAGTGACCTTTCGTAGAATGGACTGGTAGGCACGACCTCCCCATTACGCGTTAATTCTGTGCACTTGGTTTATAGAAAAAGAAGATTTCAGAATATTATTTTGATAGAATTTCATTTGTATTTGATTGATTTGTGGAATATGTGCCCAAGTATTAAGATGATTATTCAAAATTTTTGTCTTGCACCCCTGATAGACCAACGTAGTCTACATAACGTATCAAAAAGTGTACAACTACAGCTGTTTAAACTTTCTTCTAGTTAAATAGCACTTTTTCAAATTGAAGTTTTATGTTCAAGGAATTTTAGTATATGACATTAAATGAAGCGTTTCTGAAGTTTCGTTACGTCAACTGAACCGGTCTACTTCTTCAGACGCTCGCAGGCGTCCAGGTGGTTAAGCAATAAACCCCTTTATACACCCGTCGCTTTATTAGCTTGTTCTTAAAGAAACCACAACTATACTTACTCGGTCTTCTCCATCCTATCCTACCTACATTTGTTTCACGTCATTAAGTACCAGATTTTATAATATTTTCATGTTCACTGAATGAAATTTCCTGAAACGAATAAAGGGGCACCATGAAAAGTTTTTCTCTTAGTAATTCGCTATTTCCTGTCATCATAGTAAGAATGCTCCACACTCATATATCTTTCATCCAACGCCGACTCTGTATATTCGTATTAATTGACAGCGTCCTTCAATAAATACTCCTCTCTCTCTCTCAATCTCTCTGTCTCTCTGAATAGAGTTTATTAAAGGTCAGCTCATCTCCCGTTTCACTACACGATAGTCTACAAATCGCCCACCACCCACCACCCCAATTTTATCATCTACATAACATGACTGTGTAGTCAAGACTCCTAATTGTGATGCGTCTGCCAGTCTCTCTTACTTCCTATTTCATAATTTGAAAACTTCTGCTCACCACCGCACCCTCGTTCATGCGTATATTGGACGTGCGATAAACTAACCCATGTTCTGTGCTAATGTGTTGCGTGCTGGTATTTTGCATTTCTGAAACACCGAGTACCATGAAGTTAAAGGACACGTGTGGTTATACTAAAATAGGGGGAGGGTGGGGTAAAAAGCAAGTAGAGGAATTTAAAGACAGAAGAAAAAATGGGATGCAGATCAGGCTGTAGAGAATCCGCAACATACAGAAGAGATCACGGAATAAAAACACACGAGGGAAGCATAGAACATATATATAGATAAAATTTATAAAATTTATATATGTGTAGTGGTTAGTGTAATAATTGAATAACTCGACAAATTGCATGATGTAACAATAAAAAATATATATAGATATACAGAAATTGAGAAATTTGGGCAGGGTGAGTACTGGCGAGGTAGATGGGCAGGGAGGAGAGGAGGAATAATCCAAAAGAATGCCACAAATTTCCCTTCCGCTTGTAGTTCTTTCGAAGAAGCGGCGGACGAAAACAAAATCTAATAAAGCGGAGGAAAAAATAAATCAAGTTAATATATTTTTAAAATGAGTTTCTCATTTTGGGGTTCTAGTTGCGAGCTGGGCAAATATCGCTTCGAGAAGCCAAAGGGTTTTCTGTATGAGAAAAGTGTTTAATTTATGGCCCTTAATTAATTTACAACAACGTTTAGAAGCAGCACAGATGAAATTTTTGAGACACTTACTTTGGATAACAAAACTAGATAAAGAAATGTATCAATGTATTAGGCAAAAAACGGGAGCACAGAATATAGTAAAGGAAATAAAACAGTACCAGAAAAAGTGGCTACAACATGTACAGAGGATGGACACAAACAGACTACCAAAACAAGCACTACAATGTAAACCAAAAGGAAGAAGGCACATAGGACGACCGAAAAAGAGATGGAGGGACCAAATTCATCTTGAGGATCAAGGAACAGGAAGCACGCCTAACCCTTCAGGAACATAATTATGATGATGAATTAATTTAGAATACTTTTAAGATATTCTTACAAAAGAAAAACCGTCATTTCTTTAAGTGGGTTTACATAATTTCTTATCCTGTTTGGTTAACAAAGATTTTCCTACACGACACACGTAAATGTACCTAATTGCATAAACAGCCGTGATGATAGGCACGTCCAAAGTCTGTGTGTTGGAGAGCATTATTACTTGGAACATTTAGACGTCACTCAAGCCCTACCAGATAACACGCTGTTTAATCTGAGTTACGTGAGGTCAATTTTGCGGCCAGTAACATGATAAGGCGCTGCGTAAAATGACGCCGTGTATTTTGATAATTACTTAACCGCACCAAAGTTTTGAAGATCATGCTGTCCTCATCTTCATGGCAACATAACGAAGAACAGTAAACTAAACACACGCTGTCACATGCCAAAAGAAATTAAGCTTAGTTATCTCTAAATTCTTCGAAGTAACTTTACTGAAAGTACTTATTTCACAAAAACACAACAAAAAAGGGCGGTAGCACAGTGGTTAAGGTGCTGTGCTACAAATCGGAAGGTCGCTGGTTCGATCCCACCTGGTGTCAGTGGAAATTTTCATTGACATAAATTCCTTCCGATCGCACTATGGCCCTGGGGTCGACCCAGCCTCTCACAGAAATGAATACCAGGAGTATTTCCTGGGGGTAAAGGCGGCCGGTGTGTAAGGCTGACAACCTTACCACCATCCTGTGCCGTTTTCATGAAATCTGGGAGCCTTAACTTCCTGGAACTTTCGGGTCTCTCCAGACCTGTAATGGGACTGCTTTACCTTTTTACCTTGCACTAAAAACAGGCAGAAACGGGAGGCCTGATAATTAAAACGAAATCCCCCTGTGACGTGGCTCATGTGTCAGTGATTCAAGGTAATTTCTTCATATTTATTTCAATGTTTCCTTTTTTTCTTACATTCTGTCCTACATCTGTGTCTCTGTTGTCGTATGATTATAAGTTGTTTGTTGAGTCATCAGTACATATTTGCAGAAATGTGTCCAACATGTTGTTTAATTAGAAGTTGCAGGTTTTCAAGCCAACAAGTCTACACAAATGTTATTAATAGTCTAAAGCTACGCGATGGTTAAAACCAAATTTCTACATTTCATCCATGTAATGCATCCACGAGTTTAAACTGATCATCAAAGTAAACAGCGAATGTTTCTCTACATAGCATTAACTAATTGTGTTTCACTAATGGAAGCTAATCTAATATCTGCAAGGCACCAACTGTATATTTAGGCCTATGAGAAATAAAGAAATTATTTTGGAGAACGTTAAAGAATACAAAATGGCGACAGCGCAAAAATAATGCTATGTTGGTATTGTGAAATTTTTGTGATGCTATCAACATACTTATTAATAGTGTTGACCTATAAGGTGGGGAGATCTGATTAAAAGAGACTACTTGGAAGACCTAGGCGTAGATGGGAGGATAACATTAAAATAGATTTCCAAGAAGAAGGATGGAAAGGCATGGACTAGACCGATCTGGGCCAGGACAGATACAGGTGTTGGGCGCTCGTGAATGCGGCGGTGAACTTCCGGTTTCTATAAAATCTGTAGAAATTCTTGTTTAGTTGAGGACCGGTTAGCTTCCCAAGAAGGACCCTGCTCCCTAGAGTTAGTTAGTTAGTTAATTAGTTGGGTTATTAGTGGGATGGCTAACCATAGGCTGGAAGAAACATCGGATTATCGGTCAACTGTGAGGTTCGAATCTTTACTCAATTATTACACCAACCACTGCGCATATATAAAATTTATAAAATTTACACATTAAAACATTAAAATGCTGCCACAACACCCAACTGGTACAACGAAATTAATCTGTGACTATTTCCAGTGTGACTTTAGCAAGGACGATACGGCTCCCTGATGATGGTCCTAGGACCGAAACATGTCGGAGCGTTTTTAATATTTTAATGTGTAAATTTTATAAATTTTATATATGTGCAGTGGTTGGTGTAATA
>Ga0123352_10003894_pt1 | contig 21797 bp, 15 predicted proteins | sample TergutLab28metaG_FD_89700 | JGI IMG/M metagenome (GOLD analysis project Ga0123352, IMG submission 89700) | Labiotermes labralis P1 segment gut microbial communities from Petit-Saut dam, French Guiana - Lab288 P1 | ecosystem: Host-associated > Arthropoda: Insects > Digestive system > Gut ...
TATATAATATAAATTTATATATTTAATATTTAAATTTCTTAACCGAAGGTTAAAATAAAAAAAAAGAACAGTCAAAGAGCCGGAAAGGGACAGGGAAACATAAAAATTGGTGCCCCCCCCCCCCCCCCCAGCGGCCAGTGTGCAGGTAGCCCTTAGCACCGCTATTGCGTCCCTGTACAGCAGAAGAGCGGCCCAAGTACACAGCCTCTTCAGGGCCTTGCAGGAGTTAGACGTTACCTTATGTCCGAATTCATGTAATATGTTCCTACGCTCCAAACGAGATATATCGGTCTGAAATGAGTACTGCCTTCATGCAACATTGTCAGTTAAAAGAAACACTACAGACACTTTCAACGGTTTGCAGAATTACATAACAAGATTCCATTCAAGCAAAAAACAAAGCATTATTACTGAGGTACTGACGTTTCGGGGGGAATCTTAAGCCTATCCTGAGAATGGAGGCAGCACGTTCTTCGACAGCAATGGTATATGTCTACCAAACTACACGGCGTCACATCTTAATATCAACATTGGGAGCCAAAACTTAATAAAACATGACAGTGCATCTCCCTTCAGAATTCAATTAAGTCAATAGGCAGGATTAGGCTTTATAAGTCATGGAGTTCCCGACGTTTCGATAAGGTTATGGTGTGTACAGCAACATGTGCAATGTATAGCCATGTAACGTTGGCTGTTCTGGTGTAGCAGAACTGAGTCACGTTCTACAGTGTGACTCGCTAAAGCTACGACATATTTCGAACTGAGTCACATAGTTGATTTACTTCTCCGTGCTGACGTGTATGAAATAGATGAGCTAGGCTCGATTTTACAAGCGGGCAATGCGTTGACATATTTAGTCAACTGCATTCAGTTCAACAGTACACAGCAGAGTACTTCACACTTTCCCCCAGTCAATCCGCCCGGCAGATATTTATTACCTCTAGAGACGCTTCACCTTGTGAAAGAAGATTATTTGGTCCTGGGAGGAGGGAGAAAGTAACGAGGGGCTCGAGAAAACCACGCAACAAAGAGTTTCATGTCTTGAACCGGCCTAATAGGGCGATCATATCAATGAGGATGAGACTGGCGGGACACGTGGCACGTGTGATGGAGAACAGAAATGCATAGGGATTATGACAGAACAACCTGGAGGAAAGAGACCACTTGGAAGAAGTGGGCGTAGTTGCAAGGATAAAATTAAAAGGAGTATTGAGAAAAAAGGATGGGAGGACGTTTACTGGACATGTACCTCACAGGATGGGCAAAAGAGTCAGGGTTTTGTGCAAACTGTTATGCACTTGCATCGCCCATAGAATGCTAGAAATTGTCGTCGTCGTTTCCCCCCCCCCCCAAGCTGAGAAATCAGTAGCCTTTGCTCTATGGAGCCACTTATTTATGTAGAATTTCAATTACGTTCGTCGTTCGAGATTTTTTTTACACGTGTCGCAAAAGCTCGTCAAAAATATGTAATAACTGCGTTAGTAAATATTGTAGAGGGAAAAGACCGGCCGGTGCCCACGGAATAAACTGAATAAGAGGCTGTTTGGGACCGTCTGTGGATGGGAGACAAATATATTGTCCATGTCGGGAAATGAAGCACTCTTCCTGACTGTCCAGATCATACTCAAGTCACTACACCAACTGAGCTGTCCGGCCTCCTATTATTTTTAAATCTTTCTTCTTACAACACTATCGATTTTGACTTCAGCGCCACGTACACAGCAACTGATAGGTTAACGGGATTAATAAAGTAACACAACACGAAGATTCGTAGAGAAGTGGTGGTGTAAATCCTCAAATTTTTAACATCAACACTAGATGGAAGTAAACAATTATCTACAGGCCCCAACAGCTTTCATCCTAGAACACGTCAGAGAGGAGGCTCTGTGGCACCCACGGGTGGCCCGGACGCTGTAATAAAAAAAAAAATCTCTGCGCTCGGCGTGAATCGAACCTTAGCTCGTAGCATAGTCACTACACTGGTTCAGCTATATCCTGCGTACAGTACATTGTGGGACCAAAGCGGCTAAGAACCCACACAACATTCACCCAACAAATATTCAACGTCATGTTGACCCGTTAACACCGACAGGCAAGGAAACAGCTCTGTAATCCTAGATTTGAAACAGATATGATTTCCTATCATGATCTTATTTGATATGCTGTAAGCAAAGCGCGTATGACATAAGGCTCAGCTTAAACGGCGCTTAATCACAACACTGACGGAATAAGACATTCCAGTCTTGGCTTGACAAAAACGTCGCCTTGGCCTCGCTGAGACAAACAAGCGATTCTATCCCACGGAGTTTTACTCAGTGGCGCTCTCTTTTACTAAAACACGACGTAATATGTGCAGGTGGGGATGATGCAGTCTGTAAGGCAAGTAGGTTTAGGGGCCGGCAATCGAGGAACCGTGGTTCGATTCGGGGGACGAACAAGACACAGTTTACTCCGAGACGTCCAGTCCGGCTCCTGGGATCCGTCCATTCTCTTTCTGAACACATAGCAATGCGCAGTTTACTCTGAAGTAAAGCAGCCGGAGCGTTAATTTGACCACCTATTTCCATGCAATGTCGAGGTTCAGAACCTTTATACCTATTCATAGGCTACGAACGGACGAGTGTACCGTCATTTTCGAGAGAGGTTAGCGCAGACAAAAACTCTGCTGGAATGATAATCGACATGTGAAAACGGAAGTTATCTGAGAGGAACATGTCCCAGCGTCGCTTTATTCACCACATATTCCACACGGAATGATCAAGTGGCTGATTTTTAGTGCAGTATTGTCTACTACCCGTGTGTTCTACTCACAAAATCCCAAGAAGGGCCCTACGGCCTTCTGGAATGTTATGCTCTATAATTCGGTAAAACGGTCACATCCGACAGGCAGCCATCTCCCTCTTATTACTATTGTTTGTCCTTACTTTGAATATGTCCTGGTATTCCGGACAAAGCCCAGCGTTTCGGAAACCAAAGTTTCTTCTGTCTTGGCTGTGCCATGGATCTGACGGTTGGTCACCGGCCTTTTACCGCGGAGGCCCGGGACCAAATCCAGGCAACTCCATATGGGATTTATGGTGGACGAAATTGCACTGGGGCATGTTCTGCTCAGAGTTCTTCGGTTTTCCTCTGTCATTATCATTCCATCAATGATCCACAATCATCGTTCATCACCTGTGCAATGTGAGTTAGTAATTGTAAGCGTCGTTAAATAAAACATTTCTCTATCTTTTTTCGTGTTAAGAGATGGGCCATCACCTGTGTTCGGTGCGTTACAAACACCTAATATCAATAACTGGCCTAATACACGTTCTATCGCTCTTTTAAGCAGCCGCCTTCCGACAGTAACTCGCACCAAAATTCTGCAAGCTTTTAACGTTTCTTCCATTCGTGTTATATATCTATAAATCATAAGGAAAGGAAGACGACGATAGTAAAAATAGAAGGAAGGAGGAATAAACAAGTGCAAGAGTAGCTGTTGGGAGGGCAGAAAATTTCCGCGTGGTGTCAGAGACAAGCACAATGGGCTGAAGCAGCAATGTCTGCTCTAGGCGCAAGAGTAAAGAAGTCTTACGTAGTAAGAGGAATTCCCCAGGCCAATGTTCTGGAACAGAAACTTCGAGAGGGAAGTCAGCATGTTCTGTTGTTGCCACATGCTGCCAGCTGCCGTCGCCCGGTACAAGCAGTTTATTAACACCCGCTGTCACTGTGTTACCAATTAGCAGCTCAGAGGGCGCCACTTCCTTAGCAAACTTTGACACATAAATATTTCAGCATCCGCCTAAACTTCGGTAAGATTTGCGGGTGCTCGGAGGTTGGCATAGAAGGTCGGTCTTCTTGCAACTGCTCCTTCCTTGATTCGACGACACGTCAGCTGAACATCAGCTGAAGCACAGGTGAATACGAATCTGCTTAATTTCTATATCTCCGTTCGTACATTTTATTCGTAAAATGGTTGTTATTGTCGATATTCGTGTTGTTACGACATTATTACTGTTGCCATTTATTATTACTATTAGGATATTACCACGCTTGGGTCGTTTTCTTTCTCCCCTAATATTCGTTACAATTTTGCACGCCTTACGTATTTTACAAGTTAGAAGTTGTTAGTCTGTTTTCAGTATTCTTCAAAGAGTTTGTACCATTAACGATGATCTTTAACGTCAGTACACAAAAATAAATTGCATGACTTGCAACTTAATTTTACAATAAAATTCATGGAGCAGAGTCCTTCATAATAAGCTGACAGTCATCCAGCTAATCAGAAATTTTATGGAACACGCGTGTTCATAACTTGTCCCAAAACCCCACCACTGATCACCATAAAGTTAATAATAATAATAATAATAATAATAGTAATGGTTGGTAACAGTACATAGAAATACATTCCATAACTTGAACCTTAACTTTATAATTAAATTCATGGAGCAGAGTCCTTCATAAGAAGCTGACAGTTGTCCAGCTAATCAGAAATTTTCATCCCTTTATGGAACAAGCGTGTTCATAAATTGTCTCAAAACCCCACCACTGATCACAAAAAGTTAATAATAATAATAATAATGGTTGGTATCAGTTTATTACAGAAGTCCAGATCTCACTCAACTAGATGATCCAGTTACGTGTCCCGACACAAACCGACGTGTTTGCTGTTCACCAACACGTACGCGCTGACCTCTTATCAAGTGGGAAAGCTTGAGGATATTATCGCCACGGTGATAAACGGCAGGGTGATGAAGACCATCACTTACCACTGTCTAGCGTCTGGCTTATAAATGCATGGAGTTTCATCTTCACGGCCCCCTACGTGTGACAAATACATGAAACGAGCCTCATACAATTTTTCGTGGGTCTTGTCGATCCCAGAGTCGAGACCCAAACATGGTATCTTCTTGCATAAGAAGATGTATTAACCGATAGGTTACTGGACTTTAGATAACTAGAACTCTCTTATTCTAAGACAAAAGTTGGGCGGAAAAACTGAGGGTAAGAGGCCACTTGAGAAAATTAGTGGTAACCGGTAACGTTAAATAAATCCTAGATTAATCAGGTTGAAGACAGGAAACACTGAAAGTATCCTGTGAAGAGGATAATGACTGAAGGAACTGCCCCATAGTGGTAATGTCTGAAACCAAACAAAGACGTGTATTAACTCTTTGGAGTCCAAATTATTCCTGTAAGTTCAAACAGTCTGACCCAGATAAATTTTCCATGAAACCTCTGATCTTCCAAGTTCAAAAGCAGTCACTTGACTACACGAACTTAGGGAAAACCAATATAAAACACAGCAAAATAGCATGTCGATTTGAACTCGACACTGGATCTGGTATAGCACAAAATGCTGTCGAGTCCAACTCGATATTGGACTGATAATGCTTAAACCCTACAGGATACTTCAAATTAATGTTAATGTTTGTAGCTTGTATATGGGACGTTGTTGGTTAGCATCTCGACTAGGACACCGGCTATATTAAATAAAGCTTTTGGTGGTTTTGCTCAGCGTCTCCATGAAATGCGAGGATAATACAACATGTAATCCACGACCACTTCATTCCGCATTCTTTCCAGTTCACAACTCCGTTCTATCATTCGTCACTAGTAGACCGAAATACTGACAGCGTTTTTAAGTAAATACAGGAGGATTAATTCCTTGACCGACAGAAGGACTCCTACCTTTGAAATAAGGAAGGCTCCATCGAGTTAGGACAAAGGCCACCCACTTCATCGGCTCTCCTAAAGCACGTTTCACTTATTCCGCTGTTGGAGTGCTGGAGCGGCTGGCTTGGTCGACCTCAACCCGATAATTGCTGCCGGATAAAGGGCGTTCAGTTCGTCTGCATTCTCGTGACCGGAAGTGCATGCTGCGTGCTACGGCTACACCCAGTCCAATGTGTGAGAAACCTCCCATCTTCCTCATTCAAAACTGCTCACTGATTGATTGATGGATTGTCCGACTGATAGGGCCATTGACAGAATGTTCAACTGGCCATTTGTTAATCCAGCTGATCAGCAGCGGTCAGTGACGTGCAGAAAAGCTCAGAAATCAGTCTAACACTTTGGATTTGCTTGCAGATTTGTTTGTTGTTTCAGGAAGCTGGCAGTGAAAGGAGAGACTGGGTGGTTAAGAAGAGTGGAGTGGTAAGGAGAAGTAAGGGAAAATCTGCCGCAGCCTGAAATAAGTTGCTACTTGATACTTGCCTCAAGCCAAAACCAATTTTCAGTCAATGCGTCAAACTTTAATCTTATGCATTCACTTCATAATGTTTTCCCCTTTGATATAACTTACATCGACTTGACGAGAACAAATTAAAGTCCACATACAAGAAAAATCTTTTGTAGATCTACACATGAAGGCTGTGAACTGCGAAAAACTGGATGTTAAGCACAACCAGCCTTCTGTAAAATTTGACTGAACTAACAGATTTTTTTTTGGCAATTAACCAAGTTAATGCACAAATTCTTGTTTTATAATAAGATTTATTATGCCTCTACATGTTTCGAGCACTATGTGCTCATCATCATGAGGTCAAAATTGTATTATACAGCATCTGGTATCATCACACCTGTAGGTGGCCGTCCCGTGCACAGTCCTCTCTCAACCTGTGCACCGGACGGCCACCTACAGGTGTGATGATACAAGATGCTGTATAATACAATTTTGACCTCCTGATGATAAGCACATAGTGCTCGAAACATGTAGAGGCATAATAAATCTTATTATAAAACAAGAATTTGTGCATTAAGTTGGTTAATTACCAAGATTATACTGAGATGCACAGTTAGCAAAACAAAAAAAAATAATAGATATTTATTACGATTTGCAGTTGAGTTCCGTTGAGCTACGATCTGGGAATCAAACATGCTGTCAATGAAGTCAAATTCACTGCACATTTTCGGACACTTGCTCAATTAAAGTGTCTTTCCAATTAAGACCCAGATCCCCCACGGTGAAGATAGGCTTTCAAAAATGTATAAACCGAATCACGCCTATTGTTAAGACGCTGCTACCATGTTTTGTAAAAATCGGTACCTTGTCTTGAAAGTTGTATTATTTCAGTGGCTATAAAGTAGGCTGTTTGCAAGCCGATCTCATTAGCCGCGCGATCTACGGCGTGGGTCTACGGCCAGTCGCTTGCTGTGATTATGCTTTCGAATCCCGCCGGGGGCAAGATGTCCGTCTCTTGTAAGTGTTGTGTGTTGTCAGGTAGAGGTCTCTGCAACGGGCCGATCACTCGTCCAGGGAAGTCCTACCGAGTGTGGTGTGTTTCAGGAAGACCTGGCCCACTAGGGGCTGTAGCGCCAAGGTTGGGGACTTTTTGCAAAGCAGTGATAGTCACCTTTCTTTGTTTCACTGGTGGGAAGAAAGAAGATACCACAGGAAGAATGGAATAAATAAATAAGTAATTAAATAAATGATAGAAAAGAAAGAAGGTGAAGATGTAGAAAAATGTGTGCAAACAAAACAGGACGATAAATGAAAGAATGGAAAGAAGAAAGACTACATACAGCCCAGTCAATGTCAGCTTACAAGACCTGCCCATAACAATGGGCTAGTGCCGCCCGCGATAGTGTCGAGGGATAGAAGTAGTTCATGAGAGAAATCTTCCTTTCCACGGACAATTGCACCGCCTGATAGGATCGGCACAGCCGATATGTCACGCGACCAGGTCGCTCGCTGCTCTTCATGGTGAACCGAGATCGTTACACTGCTATAGCGAAAGGATACCAGCAATGTCACAGCGCAATACGTGCTTGGAGAACACTGCGGAAAACGGCTCTAAAGCCGCTACAGTGCTTGGATATCAACACTATCACAATCAACCTTAAAAGAGAGTGGCGAACTGTGTCACGCAGTTATACGGGCTGAATGCCGTCATTACAAAACCAGTGCCCTTCCTCTACTGCCAAGGTTAAGAACAAATGGAGATATACCTCTATTACTCCTATGTGCATTTATGACGTAGACATGGATAGTATTGCCTTCCGTTGTCTCGCCCCAAAAAGCCAACTCCGTAACAGCGGTTAACGGCGTCAGAAAGCTACCGCTAATGAACACAAGAGTAGGTTATCACACTGTGTATGTCTAGAAGCATGGACTGGTAAACTTTGCAGTTATGACCTTACTGCTGTGTGTTAATAACAATACCGTACTTAACTTGCGCCTCTTTTCTGGCAAGATAGGACAAACTTACGTGATTTTGATGGCAAGTTTTGTAAAAACGGCGAGACACAGAGCTGGGACATGTGTTGAACTGTCTGTGTCACCCGGTACTTAGCTTAAAAAAAACCACTCCAAGAATTGATTCTGCTTTTGTCATTCGATATCACCACAGGTTGCGTAACTTGCCATGTTGGGTCTATTGGACAGGGGTTTCTTGGAGAATAGAGTTTGGATGCATCCAAATGGACCCAACAGAGAATCTTTCATAACTTTTATTGTCGCCTGATGACGGAAAAGAGCCAAGTTACTGAAAGGTGTTTTAAATCACAAAATAAAACACGATTAATTGGCTATGTGTGCAGCTCGTGTTATGACGTCTGACTGCGCTGTATAACGTATTTAAAGAATAGGACGATGGGCACAGACCAAACCTTAAACGTCTCGTTATTCGCTGGTCCTATGCCACCTTCAGATAACTGTGAACTTAGCTTAAGCGATTATGTTCACATAACAGTTGAATGCCAGCACTTACTCTTCAGCAGGGAGGAATGAGAGCTAGTACTCTCGAAACGATCTAGTGAGAAGTTAATTAAGTCGACTAAGGACAGGGTCGCACATGCGTCTGATATTTATGATTTATGATATGATATGATACGATACGATACATGATATATGATATGATATAATACATGATACGATACGATATGATACGTTACGATACGATACGATACGATACATGATATGATACGATACATGATATGATATTATATGATATATATGATATATGATATGATACGACATGACATGACATGACATGACACGACACTACACGACGCGATACGATACGACACGATACGATAAGATATATGATATGATATGCTATGATATGTTATATGATATGACATGACATGACATGACATGATATATGATGTGATGTGATGTGATATGATGTGATATGATGCGATATGATGTGATATGATATGATATGATACGATATGATACGATATGACACGATACGATATGATAAGATAGGATATATGATGTATGGTATGATATTTACTGCAAATTGGTTTCCACCCAGTGGCAGTGGTCGGCAAACTTGCATAAAATTAGGAATGGGACAGCAATATGCAAATGAGGAAAAGTACACAAAACAATATAAAAACACAGAATACACGAAATAGAAAACAAACACACAAAACAAGATAACAAACATGAAAAGAATATTATGAAACATAAGTCGAGAAATTAGGAGATAGCAAATAGAAGCAAATAATAACCTCAAAACGTACTCCATAGAACTACACACAGCTACATGGCTATAAATCTATGATAATACACACACTCCACCAAAGATCGTCAGGTTGTTAATTTTTCAAAATCTGAAAGCAGACAAACTGTTAGTGAGTGACTGGTCTTACGTCTTACGGTGAGGACGGCCATAACAGTTCATTGCACACATCCAGCTTCACTTCACTGACGTCACAGTAAAACAAAGACCTACATATCAGTTAACGTTCGTTTAGCAATACGCAAAAATAAAATTATTCATGCACTTACACCTTCAATACTACCTTCAGTGAAGTGTACGTACCTTTAATTCCTCGCATGCAGCCGGCATCGGTGCGCTCCGCAATCATGAATGAGTTTAACGTTAATAAAAATCAAAAACCCGTTCATCCTGGGCCCTAGTTGCAATTTACAACCCATCGTCACTAAAGGGATAACCGCGATATGTCCTGAAGGCGTATAGCGAATACATCCTTAAACTTAGCACAAGATGGAATGGTCAGGTTCACGCTCCGACCTCAACCTCTGTCCCTGACGAAAATCGAACCGCCTATTTTGCCCAACTGAGCTATCCCAAATCCGACCGTAAACTGAACACGAACTCAAGTAACACGGAAAGAATGTTACATCCACAGTATAACGTTAAACGAACCTAAACGAGTATTAACGCTAACCGGCCCAACGTCGACTCACACTCTAAATTGTTGTGCTTTGCTCCAGGTCCAATTTCGAAATCACATCGACACGATGAATTTACAGATTTTATGTAATTTCCCTTGAGTTCCTGCTATCTAGTGGCTGCTCTCTTAAATCTAATGGTTAGAAATTTTGTGAAAATTTAATTTGGACAAGAATACTGAAATTCACAAAAGCAATTTGCACTGCAGAGGTTTAACAGACGGTGCGTTGAAGCCTCTTATTTCCTGGAACTATAGAGGAAGAGTCGGGTACTGAATTTGATAGCCCCGTCCGCCATTGTGTGCAGCTAAGCCTTATCGCCAGCATTTATCTGCAGCCGTACTGACACCCCGCACCCCCACCCACCCCCCAAGCTGAGCGCATTCAGTCCGAGGTTCAACACCAAGCAACTGTGCAACTAAAATTTCACAGTGGCGCTCCGTGAATTCTTACCCTTTCCTGGCCATTAACAAGGGATGGGGTAGACGAAGTCACGCCTCAAAGACTTCAGTGCGTAATTCTTATTTATAGGTATCAAAAACCGGGACAGTTCCGTAGATATGTATCTTGGAGATAACTGCTTCAAACTGCGAACGGGTCGTCAGTTGCCCTGACAGGGGTGATTCGTGCCTATCCCCATTCTCTTCCTCTGCTCCTTTGCTCCCTACAGTCATCTTCCAAGTCCTTGTCTATCCTAATTCCATGATCGTCTTTGCATCCCATTCGATGCCATACAACCTCAGCAGCTGAAATAAAGCCATGCAGTAATCTAACCCTCATATCAATCACATTCTAAAAGTCCTGGTCTCAGTGTTCTGCGCGAAGACCAATTATCGTAAATGTGGATTTCTCTTATTCCGCAGTCCTTCCAGACAAACGGTGAGACAACATTTCAAAAGGGACTAAGGCCGTCTCCTTCCATTACCCTTCCCCATATGTCCCTTATAGAAGAAAGTCTGTTGGTTACCGCCGTCTCTCAAACACTGAGAGTGTCTACGCCATTTGTGAATGCATAAAGGTAAGGGTAAAGGTCATTCCGTAACTCGCCAATGCAAGCACAGAGGGGAAGTAGAGGCACGACTTCACCCATTTTTAACTTCGGCGCTAGAAGGGGTAGATGGCCAACGTCACACCCCGGGACAAAGTCCCGGTACACATTGTGCAGAAGGCGTGATGTGTCTCAAGACCAGTGTGGACGGTTATGAGGGAGAAAAATTTTCTTGCCCCAACCGGGTTTCGAACTCCAGATTGTCCATCCCGCGATCACTAGTTGTACCAATTGCGCTCTTCATGCCGTGAGCAAACGACAAACTCAAAATCAAATAATAAGTTGTAAAGTCCCGCGTGTGTTCATGTATATACGAATATACAGGTGAAGGTATGAACGTGGTGAGCATGTCTGGTGATTAACGCCATCTGTCAGACAGTGACAGAAAATTAGTGAATAGGAGTACATGCATACTTAAGAAACCTCAAACTGACTCTCGTTATGTAAGCCTAGATACATCAATGTATATAGGTTTATATAACGAGTTATATATATATATATATACACACACACACACACAAATCACGGGACACACACATGGAAATACGGTGTGACCATCCTATAAGTACGTACCTCTTTATAAAAAAAAAACAGGTCAAATATACGTCTAAATTCTTGCAGCAATTTATAATGCAGCTCAAGCCGGTTAAGCCTTGAAGCAGATTAAGAGCATTTCTTCCGTTCCATTCTTCCCGATTTCCGAAAGACCATAACTCTTGGAAGGTTCCCAGACTTCGCCCGTTTGTCCTTCCTGTAAGATCAACATGTAGACGAAGATGATTTCGAAGCGTTGGTGGAATGACACATAAAGGAAAAAAGCGTAGCACTAAAACAACGACATAAATTTGAAAGGTATTTAAAGATTCGACTCGTACCGCGCAGTAAACAGCCCCATTCTCAGTTATAAAAACAAGTCAGTGAATGCTATATGAGGAAATAATCGCTGTTGTTCTGAGATCTATACAAAACACAAATGCGCTCTGTGGGAAATATGCAGAGTTGTGTGTTAAACCTGGTGGTACACAAAGTAACTGTTAGACTCTAAAGGTTTGTTTCAGTTATGAAATAACGCCATCATTAATTTGAACCATTCCACATTCTTAAAAACTCCCTCTTGCAACTGTGAATTACATTCAATTATGCATAACTTGTTAACAGCTCAGTTAAATGCGCCAGGGGTTGTAGCTTACGATATACGGCCCCTCTGGGGGCTGTAATGCCAGCCGCCTCATCAACTGAACAACCCTTTGCTTTTCTTTAATCATCGTGTTAATTAGAAACGCAGGATTCCTCACTATCTGACGCGAGATGGCTCCGCATTCAAGAAGGCAGTAATTGTGCGCTACAGGAACAGAATCGGACAGAATAATAATGCAATTCGCCGTCAACGCAGCCCCGGCGCGGTACGACATTATAAGCCATCTAACGTTGAGTGCGTCAGGAGAGGGAAGGATTTATCGTCATATAGCAGCAGAGTGTAAGGTACTTTCCGGTCGCCCCACAGTATCATGGTCGTGCAATGTCTCTTCTGTTGATATGAATGTATTTGTACACTAATTTTGGAACGGGTAAATTGTTCATCCTTAATCAATTCTGTACGTATTTACGCACATAATCTACAGGATTCCCACACAGGTGTGGCTTTTTTAATGGCGTTGTCGGTGGTTGAATTATGCAACTTTGAATTTTAGGATGATTAGGTCCAATGAATTGGTAAAAAGCGGCTAGTGATATAATTGGAAGTTTACCCGGAACTTTCTTGGAGTTGCACAGAAAACAAAGAAATTCCCTCTCAGAGAATTTCGTCTACCGGATGAGGTTCGAACCGAACTCCTACCCAATAGGCCTACAGGCCAGAATCGTCTACTTTTGCGGTTGTGAAAGCAAAAGAGTCAAAGAATAAAACTCACTGTATAGATATATGTATATTAAAACTTGCAGAACAAGGTTAAATGGATTAGTTACATCTTCCCTAGGAGCCTCCTTGTCAAACACGTTACGGGAGGATAGAAGAGACGAGAAGACGAGAAGGAAAATGCAAACAGCTACAGAATTACCTTTAAGAAAAAATATTGGGATTTGAAAGAGAAAGCACCAGATCACACTCTCTGGAGAACTCACTCTGGAAGAAGCTATAGACCCGTCTCAATGCCTCAAGTTTCAGAACGGCCCACTACTGCAGAAGAAAGTGATGAACCTTCGGGTTCCATAAAACGTGAGGCACTTGTTGACCAGCTAAGAAACTATTAGCTTTGTTGACCAACTGAGAAAATGCTTTGTTGACCAGCTGAGAAATGCTTTGTTGACCAGCTAAGGAAATATTAGGTTTGTTGACCCGCTGAGAAAATGCTTGGTGACCAGCTAAGGAACTATTAGCTTTGTTGACCAGCTGAGGAAATGCTTTGTTGACCAGCTGAGGAAATACTTTGTTGACCAGCTAAGGAACTATTAGCTTTGTCGACCAGATGAGGAACTATTAGCTTCTCAAGAAGGGCTTTGTGTCCTCGAATTGGTTAGTTTGTTTCAGATCTAAACAAAAAGCGACCACGAGCGGAAAACGTAGTCGTTGCCTTACCGACAAAGAAGTTAAGAACGTCAAAAGCTTTGCTTCCATACCGCCTGCACACCTGAACAGAGCGCTGATGGCGCCTGCCTCGGGTGTTTTCTCTTTAACCTCATACACCCAGCCCTACTAAAAGTAACTGAAGCAGCGTATTCCAACATATATTTGGCTACCTTTTAAACCACTAGCTTGAAGCCTCCATCCTCCTACACAAAGCCACTGCTCTGTTAATTTAGTCGCATTTTCTCTATATGTATTCGTACTGCGTAGTAAAGAAGTTCGCAGCAGAGTGCCCGGTTTCAGTGCCGGTTACTAATTCTTTGCCTTTCACGTCTACCACAGAAACACCAGACACAGGGACCGCCGATCATACTGATGTGGCCCGCTCAGGTTCTGCTGTCCTTCTTATCATTCGATTGCGTAACAGACAAAATAATTCACTCAAAATTAAACGCCAGGCGTATTACACATTTTGGTGTTTTTCTACATTGAAAAATTTACTAACGAAGGAAGTCGAGAGAATGTGACATTGTATGATGCGTCCCAAGATGCGGAGCTGGATTTCTGATTTGGTCAGCAACGTGTTCCACGCCTGACAGGTCTGCTGTATACAGAATAAATACGTTTTTGTTCCACTGAATATGTCTAAATTCCCGCAGAAACCCGACCTGGAAACGTAAGAAAATCGGAGAGAAATTTAAACATTTAGGCGTTTCAGGAAAACGAGAAAAGTTCGTGTGTGATAAAAGGAACAAATAGGGGAAGGAATCCTTTCAAAATTATTTACAGCCCTACACGTAAGCTGCTCAGCGGCCATTTCCTCGGCTCCTCTGCTGTTACTTAGAGCAACACATTGGTATGAGAGATAATAACGCCGTCATTTGTTTAATGGCTGCCGGGAAAGCGGGAGCGAAACGGAAGGCGTTGTTTGTTGCGGGTTACCGGAGCGGAAGGAAGGACTCGCCATTGTTGTAACTCCGTAGAAGCTTCCACAAGAACACAAAAGCAGAAACACCTTGCAATTTCGGGTCATGTACGAGTTTTCGAATAGCTGAGCACTTCGTACAGCACATCACCTTTCACAGCAGGTCAATAATACTTATTCTTTAGCACTGCTATTCATTTGCATACTGCCTTTTTTCAGCGACGCTCTGTCTGAAGGAGATTTAATTACTTTCCGTTAGAAATACACGATGAATAAATTAAATGTCTGCTGTCGAAACTGATGGTTCAACAATACTAATACCAAAACCGAAAATTAGACATGATCTTAATCAATTTCCACCAACATCCAATCCCCACCATCTGTTTCTCTACGAACCGTCTGTACCGACTAACCAATCAGATAACTAGCTCACTGAAAGAAGACTTAATGGATATTATCCTCAACCAGTTCATCCACCTACCATTTTTAAAACTATTTCCCATAGATATAACTAAAGAACTAACTCACCAACTAACTAACTATCAGGTAGAAGACAATCTTTGGACACCATCCTGAGCCAGTTTCATCCACCTCCCACCTTTCCGAAAGGTCCGCATTATTAAATAAATAAATAAGCAAATAAATAACTCTCTGGCATCAGAACCAGACGTTACAGAACCGATAATTTCATATCCCGTTATTGTACACGATTCTAAGCCAGTTCAATCCACTTCCCATATTCGACAAGGCTCACGTCAAAAGCAAACTCTCATATCCCACAAACCTACCAAAACTGTACTTGCTAAGAGTTGTGTCCACCCACAGTATGCAGGTTACACACTCACCGCCCGTCTTCCTCAGCCTCATGTACCCTATATATAGGCCTATCGTCCTAACGTCACACACTCGCAGACCCACTATTGACCACCCACACTGACGAATTTAGTGTATTGTGGTGAAGAAGTTCCGGTAAGTCACAAAAATGTTTTACTTGTGTTTTTCGTAATTTTTATGAATTCTTTGAACCTTTCAGTGGCAAAAATATTGCTTCATGAATTTTCCGACATTTACTCTTTTTCCATTCGTTCAGTGATTGTGGCCCGCTCTCGGGTCGAATGTTTATGTTTGTAATATTGATTATTTCGGGCATGCTTTGGCGCAGTTGGATCAGGCACTGCGCTGCAAGCCGGAAGGTCACTGGATAGCGGGGGTCGCGGGTTCGGTTTCGGATGGTGTCATTGAAATTTTTCATTGACATAATCCTTCCGATCGCACTATGTCCCTGGGGTAGACTCAGCCTCTAACAGAAATGAGTATCAGGAATATTCCCTAGGAGGGGGGGGGTGAAGATGGCCGGTGCTTAGGGCTAACAAACTGACCACCTTCATATGCCTTTTGTCTAGAAACCTGGGAGCCTCAACGTCCTGAAACATTTAGGGCCTCTCCAGGCTTTACAGGGATTAATGTACCTTCTGTTAATATTAGTTATTGACACTCGCGTCTCTTTTTAAAAAATTAATCAAAGTTTTTACAAAACATTCCTTCATTTTAATTATAGCATCAAACCAAAAGTACTATTAAATTATAAATTCATTCTCGTTACCTTTCAAACTGAATTGTTTTGCATTCTTGTAAATATGAATTCCTTTATAAAGTTTAAACTACTGACAGAAGCCTTACGCACAGCACCTCTTCGCCCCCCTCCCCCCCCTCCCACCTCTGAATACGTGCTAATAAATCGACCGGATGGAAGTGCAGTAATACACGAAGATGGGTCTCGCTCCTGGTGTCTGGTTGATGTACAAGTGCTTTGTTCTTACGCGTCCGTGCATATCGCGTTTTGTCTCCGCGTCACATTATGTTCAGCTCTACCTTCCAGATCAACATACTAATACAGCACCATCTATATTCTGTTCAAGATTAAATTTCCATATTCTCGGTCCCAGTTTACCTTCGCGTGCAAGTGGATTTGGAAATTTCTGGAGAAGCTGAACAGGTACAAGCAGCTGAACAAACAGCCTTATTTTACATATAAATACGCACGACTGTATATACTTATTTATTTAATGAGTTGTCAGTAACTCGGAATACATACTCATAGCAACGAATAATCGTTTTGACAGTAAATAATGAGTGTAGAGAAGCAAACCAACTACATGTTACTGAATGCTTTATTGCACTTATAATCTGCTCAACATGTTTCGGGCACTCATATGCCCATCATCAGGAGCTCGAGACTATACTTGTATTATTGTCGCATATGGTGTGTAGAGCCTTGGTTGCTGGTGGTCGGCTGTTAGGAGCAACGCAGCAGGTTAGGCGTCCGGGATAAGGGAAATAGTGCGATTGATTCGAGAGTCAGTCGCACAATTTCCCTCAACCCGGACACATAGCCTGCTGCCCTGCTCCTAACAGCAACCAAAGCATTACACACCACATGCGGTAATAACACAAGTATAGTCTCGAGCTCTTGATGATGGGCATATAAGTGCACGAAACATGTTGAGCAGATTATAAGTGCAATAAAGCATTCAGTAACATCTAGTTGGTTTTCTTCTCTACGCTTATACTACGATGCACGGACAAACATACGTCAAAGTAAATAATAAATTGGTAAGGATGTACAGCTGTCACATTGATGGAGAATCATAGGCTGAGGGTCTTGGACACTAAGGTGTTAAGGAAGATATTTGGGCCCAAAAGGGAAGAAGAAGAATGAGATGTTGGGGCGTGCGGCATGCGTGGGGACGAGGAGAGATACATACGGGATTCTGGTGGGGAAATCTGTGACAAAGAGACCACTTCGAGGACTTAGGCCTAGATTTGAGAACAATATTAAAATAGATCTTCATGAAATGGGGTGGCAGGCATGGAATGGATCGATCTGGCTCAGGACAGCAACAGGTCGCGGGTTCTTGAAAAGGCGGCAGTGAACCTTCGGCTGCTATATAATTCCGGGAATTTCTTGAATAGCTAAGGAAAGCAGTGCTATGTTGTATGTAGGAAGTTAGTTACGATGTGTATGGAAGAGGTTCAGATACTCTCCCGCCACTTGTCTGGAGACACCGAAAAGAACTACAGGAAACCCCGGTCAGTACAGTCGGTGTCCGAGACGAGATTCGGACTCGACACCTCGAAACCATAAGTCAGAAGCTTGAGCCAAATTGCGCGGTCTAGAAGAATCCTATTTTTTGCAAACCGATCAAATGCGTTAGACACACATGCAGCGCGTGGGTCTTTTTAGTAGAGGGTCCAATAAAGACATTGACACTGTGAACAATACACCACGTAATGTATTGAAATATTCGATGATCATGATGAAGGTTATTTGTTTGGTTTGTCATGTAGATGTAAAACAGCGTGTAACGACAACGATACGTAAGTGGAATGGTGGGAATGGAGGTAAAACTCCACGAAGTCTTAATGTCTTTTTTGGGTGGAGGCAAGTGTTTATCCGCCTATGAGTCTGTACCCCGATACAAACGGCAGGGGGCTGGGTAGGAATCCAAGGCTCACTGGAACATTTTACTGATAGATAAACAGTCTCTGCTTGGAAGTTAACACCAGCTGCTCAACAAACTGTTAGCCACTGTACCGACTGACTGAGCTATTGCCTTGGAAAATAAGTCAGACTAATCACTCCATTAACCGCTCAGTAGGATAATGACTCCGTGGACATTCAGTGGGACAGTGTACGCTCTTAGTCAGTTATACTAATCGCCATTTATTCCGATATTCCTAAGAAAAACTTCCTAGGTTCTCGTGAGGAAAATATACAGATTTTTAATGTCAACAAGCAGATAATGTAGTTCTTGCTCCTGGGCCTCAAATGGATAGTTTTTGCCACAGTGCCTTAAATATTTGCTTCCTTTCCTTTTGCCTAAAATGATTAGTTCTTGTCACTGTGCCTTAAAAGACTGCTTCCTGCCCCTGTGCCTAAAATGATTAGTTCTTGTCACTGTGCCTTAAAAGACTGCTTCCTGCCCCTGTGCCTAAAATGATTAGTTCTTGCCACTCTACCTTAAACGGTTGAAATCATCTAAAGTGCGCTTATTATTCGTATTAACCTAAAAATCCATAGCAATTTAAATACTTAGCTTCAACCAATTTAAATTATTTTTATAATAGGTTTTCCTCCACATGACATAAAGACTGGACATTAGCACAGTGTGAGTTCGAAATTTATTGTCGAGCAAGAAGCAATACAAAACATCCGAACACTCGCACGTTAAGCTACAAATGTCAACGTTTGTAACCAGCGTACTTGACAGTACGGAATTCTGGATGTCACATCCCGCCTGATTGTTTCACCGTCAACTCTCCGAAATGATAAAGAACCACATTTGTGCTCACGATGTATGTTTGTTGTAATTCTTAAAACACCTCTAAATTCCGGAATTTATTTCAACGTCTCAGCGGAAGATCTGTGTTCTACCGCTGAGGTATTGTGTTAGATAGATAACCGTCATTAGACCTACCTCGTGTACGTAAGACTTCCTACACTGTGAGTCATTGGCAAGTTTGTAGTGGATCTCACGATTTTGTCTGCAGGGAAACTCAAGTTTTCTATGAAGTTCATCCTGAGGCAAGAACCGAAGGAACTTGCCTCATGCTTTGTTAATGACCCCGAGACGTACCCCAGACATCTTCAACCCCTCTACTTGTACCGTGCGCATAAGATTATCTATCCTTAAGGTGGGACTTACCCCTGATTTGAAGGAGATATATCACTTACAGGCGACCGAGCGAGACTGTGTAAGAGCAACGTCCTGTATTTGTAACCTGCAGATGCCCGCTTCGAATCAGGTCGGATCGCCTGCTGTCGTGACTCAGATTTTTCGTGTTTTTCCTCTATTCTTCCAGATAAATGATGGAATGGCGCCTTGATCAGACCACAACCAATCCCTTCCAAGTTATAAAGAAGAATTTCTACGCCAGGCCAGGCGAAGCTTTATGAGGGCGCGAGTCCAAATTGCCTCAAAATTCCGACGAATTTCTTTCGCGTGCCCAAGCAAAATAAGGCCTGTGAGTCTTCCACAATTATTATTAATTACTGAATAATTATTTTTAATGTATATTGTATAACCAATATAAAGCATAATTAACATATTTCTAACACAGGCCTCCTCGAGGAATGCGATAAGGAATAAACTGGCAGTAACTGGGTGCTGCCACTGGTTCCTGTTTGAAAATAAGACTGTAAGACATTTTGTCCAATGCCCCGTATTCGCCCACTCACAGTCAGTTCGGCACCCCGATGATAAAAATCCAGTCAACATTTCGCACCGCTTACGATCGTGTAAAAATGTCTCACTCGCGGTGTTATATGGTAGTAACGGTAATTCAAATACAGTCTGTACGCTGTCAGATATTTGTATTTGTATTCTTCACAATATAGAGACGCATGAAATAAAAATTTCTTGACTGCCTGAGTAAGAATTAAGACTCCAAAATAACTCTGCTCAACGGGGTTAGTTGGTTGACTGACTAATTTGATTGAATGATTGATTGATTGATTGATTTGGTTTTGGGTTGGTTTGCTGGTTTATTGGTTGGTTGGTTAGTTCGTTGGTTAGTTAGTTAGTTAGTTAGCTAGCTAGTAAGTTAGTTAGTTCGCTAGTAAGTTAGTTAGTCTGTCAGCCAGTCTATCTGTCTGTCTGTATGCATGTCAGTCAGTCAGAGAGAGTGAGACTGAGTAAGCCAGTCAGTCAGTGACAGTGAGTGAGTGAGTGAGTGAGTGTGTCAGTCAGTCAGTCACTGACTGACTGACTCCTTCAGCCAGTCGACTGTTCGTGTGCCAGCAACACTGTGACATGCAGCGCAACCAGACGCACTGCAGCACACATCAGACAGGCACTTGACTGACATGGCATGGCATGACAGCAGCACAGAACATTTCAATAGAGCTTGACATTGAGATGATGATGGGGGGGGGGACGGAGTTTGCCTCCAGCAATTCTTACACTGAAACATCAGTTCTGACGTGAACATCATATAGAGGGGGGAAGAATAAAACTGTCTAAACACCAACCCTTGTTTACTTGGTGCGCATTGGAAGGGAAGCCTATACTACCTTATGACGGTGTGTGACAAAGTAGTTCGGCTAGAACGGAGTGCGATCCTCTTCTTAAGGCACAGATAACAATAAACAAACAGCATTTGTCGATACTGCTTAGTTTATTTAATGACTCTGCTCTAATCAAGAGATCTGATATATCAGTAAAAGAGATAATTGTTTTGTTCAATTAGCTACCAAGTAGAAAAACTGAGGCAGTAGATCCCATGCACTACGATTCTTAAACAGCGACCGCAGACGTAAATACGGTACAGTATCCATTAGAGAGACGGCTTAGCAAACATGATGCTCTAACCCTTACCGGTCCATTGTCAAGTCACGTTCGACAGCAGTTTCCGCTGTACCAGATTCAACGTCGAGCACAAATGGAGGGGCGATTCAACAGCATTTCCCCTAAGCTACTGTTATTTAACGGATGAATTTAAACTTTGAAGATCAGAGACTTTCTGTCAGATTAATTTGAACCAGACTGCCGGAATCCACGAGAATACTTGCAACCGCAAAGTGTTAAAGGGTTGCTTAACTGCAGAGAAACAGGGAACTGAGTAAGGTCGATTACGTGAAGAGCGACTGTAACCCAAAAGAGTGACGACATCCAAATGTTGTTTTGCTCCGATGCGTATTATGTACGAGCGGGCTATAATACAAATCGTAGCCACAGAAGCTGCGTGAATATCGCTTGAAGAAATAACATGAAAGGAATGTTTACGGTGTGATGAATACGAGTAGCAGAGTTGTTGTCAAGCAGAATGTAAGAAGATTCAGAATTTCTCTGTTAACAATGAACAACAGCGAGCCATTGTGTGGAGGAACAGTTGACTGACGCACAGCGCACGTCTTCACAACGCTCTGTTGTGGAACTTTCGTGAATCAAACACTCCCCCCCCCCCCCCCCCCCAAAGCCCCAGACAATAAAAAAAAGGGAGCCTTGTTTGTTGGGAAAATGTTATTTACCCCCACCCCCCATCCACCCCACCCCCCTTTTTTGAACTTTTGTGAAACAAAACCACCCCCCCCCCCCCTTCCCTCAGGGTCATGGACATGAAAGAACTTACTGAA
>Ga0123352_10003900_pt1 | contig 21787 bp, 13 predicted proteins | sample TergutLab28metaG_FD_89700 | JGI IMG/M metagenome (GOLD analysis project Ga0123352, IMG submission 89700) | Labiotermes labralis P1 segment gut microbial communities from Petit-Saut dam, French Guiana - Lab288 P1 | ecosystem: Host-associated > Arthropoda: Insects > Digestive system > Gut ...
ATATGGACTTGATTGGGTTATCCCAGGATAGAGATAGGTGGCGGACGCTTGTGAGTGCGGTAATGAACCTTCGGGTTCCGTGAAATGCGGGGAATTTCTTGACTAGCTGCAAACCAGTTAGCTTCTCAAGTAAGTAAGTAATTGGGGATATAATGCATGACAGCCATATTGCCCTTACGGCAGATGGATTACACATGCAAGTGGGATCAAGAAAGCCTACACATATTATATAACATTGAAATAATTCTAAACGACATGTATAAAATTTATAAAACTGGAGGCAGTACGAGGTATATTTTTAGAGTTACGGGTACACCCAGTATGGAGGAGATTACTGGCGAATAATCCCCACCCCCTTTTTGTTACAGTTCCCGCTGAAGTTGAAATATTCCACGCTGTCAATTCTGCAACCCCCAGGAAAATTTGCACTCCACCATATTCACAAAGAATTTCACTCAATTTCTCATTTCGAATCGCTACAGCGTCTTGTTGCCAGAGCCGGTGGCCGTGCGGTCTAAGCTATGGGTCTGCGGCCGCTCGCCTGCTGAGAAACCGCCGGGAGAATGAACGCTAGTCCATTGTGATTGTTTTGTGCTGCCAGGTAGAGGTATCTGCGATGAGCTGATCTCTCTTCCAGAGGACTCCTACTGACTGTGCTGTGTCGTTGTGTGTGATCCAGAAACCTTCTTATTCACTTTTTACCCACCAGCACATTTTTCACCAAAGTAATAAGCGTATATGTTAGCTAAAATAAAGTGACTGAGCTTACTAAAGCCGTGTAGTTTAAATAAAAATCCCTTTACTTCGATAACGTGTCCTTACAATGGAATTGCACTGCTGTACAAAACTAGACTTCGCATTTGGAAAGAAAAGGGGAAATTTTCGCAGACTTTGTGCCCCAACTGATTGTGTAGTACACAATTTTTGTTGATTTATTCAGAAAACAAATTATTTTGGTAACAAAATTAACTTCATAGACTTGAAGCATTCTCGGCATTTCATCCGAAACAAATGTAATTAAACTCTTCATATAAACTCACCGCTGGCCCCTGTATTGAGCCAGAAGAATACAATCATATTTATTTCTTTGTATATCAGTAACATAACTTCTTTATACCTCAACAAAAATTTTGCATGGATTCTGGAAGGCGACCCTCTAATAACGTACAATGAAAGAATTCCTAAAGTGAAACTAACTTGTAAAGGCGGTTTACGTATTTCGTTTCATTCTTTTGAAAGGAACAACACGGATAGCACTTTGTAAGCTTAAGAGTTACTCGTATATAGGACTTATGTTCATAAAATGAGAAAATCGGGGTCTCAGTACACCACATGCCAACAATAATTATTCCACACATCTTTGCCTATGACTTAACCTCTTTTCGTATAATAGAAGCCAACAAGATGTAGCTTGTTGGCTTCTATTATACGATTATATCACGAAGCACGGTCCACGGAATGTCATATTCAAACTTCATTTTTTTTTTACATTTTGCTGACCGTGCATCTCAGTATATTTATATCAGTATTTAAAAAACTTGATGCACAAAATTTGTTTCACAATAAGTTCTATTTCATGCCCCCTACACCTATAGGTGTTATGATACCAGAGGCTGTGTAATGCAATTTTGACCTCCTGATGATGAGCACATGTGCTCGAAACATGTAGAGGCATGAAATAAAACTTATTGTAAAACAAAAATTCTGTGCATCAAGTTGGTTAATTACTGATATAAATTAAATTCTTTCCCACATCAAGCTGCTCCTACAGTACCCATATTCAGGCAACTGTGGCGCTGTTATTGGAGTTCTGATACTCTTGGACAGAGGAAATAACTGGATATGTTTAAGACACCTTGTTTGACACGTCATAAGCATGGTATGTATATGTAAATGGTCATGAAACTCGAGTCTTGCATCGCTGATTCTTGTGGTGTTTTTGATCCCAACGAAGGCCGGAATTCTAATTTACCCAAATATTTGTTAGTCAAGGCAAACACACTAAATATTACACTCAGCGGTTCGCAAGCAAATGTTCTCTCGAAAGAATACACTTCTACAGCCAGTATTATTCTTGCCCTTCTAAATTCACCGCTTCGTGTTCACTGGGATCCTGCATTCTGATCTAGAACGAGCCGCGCTGCGCTAGGAGATTCTTGGCCTTCTTCGGAAGCCTGGACAACCGCTACGTCACACATACTTTCACTTCAGCATTCCAAATCTTTCAACTCTATTTCATTTCCTTCTTCTTCTTCAGGCGCTGAACCTCTTTTAAATGGAGATTTTGGCCTTCTCAACGACATCCTTCCACTTTGCTCTATCCTGAACACAGGTTATACAATTTTTTATCTTCATTTGACCAAGGTCCTGTATGATGCCCTCCCCTATTTATTTTCCTGGGGATATGAAAACGAAAATTCTCTTCCTGAGATTAGGCTTCAATGTAATATGAAAGACATTGAATAAGATACAACCAAAAGGTTTAAGAGCGTTTTCAGATTTGTTGATTTGAAATTCAGCCATTTAGCAACTTTTATTACTCACGCCACTAGTTATCTACATATCCCAGTACTGTTAATTTAACTCAATTTAATTTAGCAGTACTGCATGACATTGTCAAGATAATTCACTACAACCATGACACCACTCATACTAATTGAAATGTGTTACAATGGGACCGGCAATACTAGCCCCCCTCCCCCACCCCCAGCATTACAAGCCGGCAAAATATCAACAATTTGAACCAAAATATTACCTACTGCTACCAGTCCCTCTAGGGGCACTCTTTCTTGTCTCCCTAAAATTTCGTCGGCTCAACACACTGAAATGGACGTTACTATTTTAAATACATAGAAGCTGCAATACTGCACTATCTGTACCCATTACTATCTGCTACGAACACACAGATACGTTTCACGTCTGCACAACGTCGTTTTACCAGAGCGCTGGGTGGTTAGAGCAAACGCTGAAACCAATAGCGTCGTCGTGCACAATGCAATAACTACACCACAGAATCAGACGTCCTTTTCTCTCCGCCTGTGATATCTCAGTGAAAATTAGAAAAGTTACAGAATGCAGCTAAAAGATTTGATTCCCGACGGCTGTATGGGAAGTTTTCTCTTTCCCACTTCGCAAAGAACTGACCTATGACACACGTACCCTGTTTAACGTATGTGCATCAGGGAGTACACCACAAGGGTAACTACAAGAGTAGTAGCCGAATTTGAAGATGCGCGAAAGCACCTGTGTGCTACCAAGACACGTGGCTCTAAATGTATGCGCAACACGGCGTGCACGCAAGGTATTCTATGAGAATGTAAATTTATACACCTACTTGTTTTAGCTGTGGGCGTTGTTATGCAATCAATACTACAAGCCGCTAACCCCGCGATGAGGTAGACCCCTTCAATCATTGACACTTTATCCCCTAGTTAAGAAATTTCGTTATTTTGAAACACTATTTACATAAGAAACTTTCATCGTGCCCTACCCCGAACCAGTTCAATCCCTATGAAAACGTAAAACACTATTTCCTTATGTCAATCTTTGTCCTGCGTTTAGAACAGCAGAACTAACTTGATATACATGCCTAGGTAAACAGAAGGTAAAATTAGAATTCTAGCCTATATTTTGTATCACGCAGTGTGATGGAAGTGGGAAAGTTACCATAATTTAGTTGGCACACCTGACCTTGTGTCACCTAATCTCAACACGCTCTAATTCTGCCCTCTCGGAGCAGTACGGTATATTCATCCACTGTGACTAGCGCTCTAACCCCTATCCCCCTGTGAACGGTACATAGGGCCAGTGCTCACACTCTGTATTTTTACAATATTTTGATTATTCTGTTACAACAGCCGCTAATAACACAATACAGGGTAGTCACGGAAATGACGCCAGACAGAACCGACTACGATGGACAGAATTATCAGCACAGAAAGACAAAAGTAATAGATTAGTAAAAAGCAGTCCAGTTACAGGCCCGGAGGAGCCCAGAGGGTTCCTAGAAGTTAATGTTCCCAGATTTCGTGACAACGGCACAGGATGGTGGTAGGTTGTCAGCCTTACGCACCAGCCACCTTTACCCCCAGGAAATGCTCCTGGTACTTATTTCGGTTAGAGGCTGGGTCGACCACAGGACCATAGTGCGATCGGAAGGATTTTATGTCAATGAAGAATCCACTGACACCGGCTCGAATCGAGCCAGTGACCTTCCGATTTGTGGCACAGTGCCTTAGCCACTGTGCCACCGCGGTCCCCGCAATAGATTAGTAGAGAGCTATTTGTTAGTCAAAGCGGTGCTGCGACGTGGCAGTACGACACTGATATTTTGTACCGCCTAGTTCTGGCTGACAAAGGAATGATTGAAAAACCTGGCGTGTCGGTGTTTGTGCCTCTACACAGAAGTCTGCAGCAAAGACTCAGGGCGCACTCAATTATACCTAACATTATGACGTGGCAGGTTCAATGGCTAGTTGGCGGAAGGGCTGCCTGCGAAATTTCAATTTTGGGTTGAAACGCATTCTTTGTAACAACCCACCCCCACCCCCCACCTCCAGCCTTATCCCTCTCCTTCTATCTCTAGAAGAGGCAGAAAAAAATTGAATAAAACAGCCCGTATTTTAGTTGTGTTTTCTCTAGCTTGATTTATTAAGAACCTTTACATCACGCCCACAACCGGATTCAGAGGAAATTGCTGAGCAGATGATGATACCCCTGATTTACAGCAGCAGTGTTTGTGGAGCGACTGTTGGCCAACGGCACAGACTAGCGGTCTACCTGCTCAGTCATGCCAGAAGAACTCCATCATTCATTTGCCAACACCTCACACGCTTCGGCTTCAGCAAATGTCGTTGCGTTAGGAATCATTCCGACGGGTTCACGGTAATTGCAGAATTTGTGCCGAGAGCGATATGGCGCTCGGAGACGGCAATACCCTATCGTAAGCTATAATTCAACAAACACTGTGCGGTAACAGTTCTACACTGTGTGAATTTAGAGGTTTTCGCGGCTGTGTACCCGAGAATATCGTTCTTCTAGTATATTACGACGCGGCAATGGGGAATCTGACAACGAACTTTCGGAGTAACGCAATGTCCTCATCGTCAAGAGCCTGGGTATTTCTACGCTTACAAATAATAATACTATTTTCCCTCAAAAAGCTGGAATGCGATAACTCTTTTACGCAGCACCACATCCTGGAAGAATGGAACGCTGAATGATGTATTGAATTCCTTCTTGTGTCCTCATGTTCAAAGAGGTATGAAGACAATCTTCATTTACTCCATGCGACAGAACTGGCATTATCATCACTTCTTTGTGTAGATGATTTACAGATTATTTAAATAACTATATTAACTGTAATGCATATTTAGTGTCTGGTGTCAGTAAAGTAAAATGATCAGGTGCTCGACAGACCCAAAGGAATTGCTTTAAAATCTGTCACGACCTATTTCAGAGTAAGCTAATTACTATGCATTCGCCATACTAGAAACACCACCTCCATGAAACTATCACGCTTGACAGTTGATACACCAGCCAGAATCCTAATTGGAAAATTGAGCTAAACTGCTCAGTAAAATATGTGTATGTTTTCTGGGCAGATAGAATCCTTCCGCACATTCACATAACCGTTTAGCCGATATTCATTTTTTCGACTTGTTGGTGTTTCGATTTGCAAATCCAGTAGCAGCAGAATCTTCTACCATTCAGTTCAAAGCAACTTATCTTCCTGTTGTACAACAATCAATCAATTAATCGATCAATATTTTTGTACTCTGTAATATGTAGGTGTAGAACTATGTCTCACTCAATGGGAATAACACTGTTAATGACATTTACCACCAAATTATGTAGGGAGATATTCCGGCTTAAGATAGGAGAAACAGCTGAGAATCGCTGTAAAATGGGGAGGTTCTTAATCTTCAAACCAAGAATGGTGAAATCAAGAATGATGAGGTGGGCGGGGCACGCTACATAGTATGGGAAACACGGAACCTGCAAAGAGCATGGGCCACAGCATTTCAAGTTTAGAGATCTTAAAACTCCTAAACCAATTTGGAATGAGAAAGAACTGCAATGCCGACGCAAAGTATTATTCATTTAAGCTACTGTTGGTGTTTAACCACGATAGCGATAAAACTTACTGCAGTTATTATCGCCTAATGCCATTATTATCAACTACACAGGGAACGCTGAGACAACTGTAGGTTAATCCCATAAGTACACAAATGTGTTGGTATACGCTCAAGTCTGTACACTGACACAAAGCTCACAATCGCCAAACAAATGTTGCTACAGATATATCGCTATATGCTCATGTCTCGGCATTTCACTGCGGAACACGTTCGTTACGATGACGCGTAGCTATTAAGTCCTTTTCAATGTGACAAGAACAAAATTATGTCAGAATGAAACTAACAAACGAAATTTTAGGTTTATGTTTCCATGCATCGCTGATCTATATTAATAATTGTCCAACGAGATGTAACACAAAGCAGTCTATTTATTATTCTGCAAGTTCACTCTACATGTTTCGGGTGTCAACCACACCCATCATCATGAGTACACAAAACTGTAACTACAGCCTCCGGTACTGGTCATATTTTTTTTGTGCAGCTACCTCCCTCCAACGTGGCCAAGCTAGCTTGGTTGACACCCGAAACATGTAGAGTGAACTTGCAGAATAATAAATAGACCGTTTTGTGTCGCATTTCGTTGGACAGTTATTAATATGTAACAAATGAAAATTGTGTCCACACTGAAACTTAAAACGGAATAAATTTGATGCACGCTCGACGATGTAAGCAACCAACAAGATGCAACAAATTCCGTTTATTGATCTTTTTAAATAAGCTCTACATGTTTCGGGCGACAAACTCGCCCATCCTCAGGAGCACTTTTTGACTGTATGTACAGCTTTTGGTACAGTACACCGATATCGGTGCATTGTACCAAAAGCTGTATATACAGTCAAAAAGTGCTTCTGAGGATGGGCGAGTTTGTCGCGCGAAACATACAGAGCTGATTTAAAAAGATTAATAAACGGAATTTGTTGCAACTTGTTGGTTGTTTTTGTCCTTGTTGTAATGATGCACGTTCTCACAAACATCAAGTTGATGAATACTGCCTTTCAGTTCAGAATCCTCATATTCTCTAATGTTATATAAATGTGTCGAATTAAAAGCAAAACGCCGTACTTCTACTTGTTTGATGTGTGTGTGTGGGGGGGGGGTCAAAAATGGTTTCTTAAAAGAGACACGTTAGACTGAGCTTGTTTGAGAAGAAGTTAATGAGACAGACTGGACCGAAGGCGTAGGGAGGAACAGCAGGCTGGAGGAAACAGCATTAATTGGGAGTTAGGCGATGTTTAGTCCTCAGCAAATATGTTTAGGAGTACGAGATGGTCGGAGCATGTAGCATGCATGGAGGAGATAAACAGATTAAAGGTTACAAAATGTTTAACATCTGAAGAGTAGCGACAACTTTAAGAACTATGAGTAAATGGGATAATATTATTAAAACTGATTATAAATGGATAGGTTGGGAAATTTTAGACCGGATAGATTTTGCTCAGAATAGGACAAAGTGCTGTAAACAGATATTAATTAAATGTAATATTGAAAGATTTTTAGAAAAATTACAGAGAGAGTTGAATTTTAATTAACCGGACAAACGTAGCAGACGATTTACAGTGTAAGCTAAACACATTTCTGCAGGCTAGATTGGAGTGTATGTACTTGTACAACACAACTATATGGTGGTAGAGATATGTATAGAATTTATTACATAAAGAACATCTACGTATTTCGGCACTTTACATTAGCCACCTTCAGGTTGAGAAATGAAAAAACTTAGTAAGCAGCTATACTCGAGTTATGTGGGCTGTATACAGTGGGGAGGTAAGAGGTGAGGTGGGCACGAGATCTCGTATGTGTTGTGTAGGATGGCTGGTGTGGGTACATGGGTTCTGCTATTATATGCTATTCTACCTTATGATTTCTGCAGGAATTTACAGCTTAAATCACTTAATATCTGCAGGAACGAAAAATGTGTGGAACAAGAGTCGTGGGGAAGAATGAGTGACACAATTCATGTGCAGAAAATTTTGAAACAACTTCTACATTTTTGGGGACAGTTAGAAGGGAAGGGGTATGGTGTGTACAGTACATTTTCGAAACTTCAGATGGAAAAATTTAAAATGATTCCAACCTTATACCTACCATTCCTTTACGCGATGAACAAACGAAAATTTTTGGCTGTACTCAAATGAAGTCTATTTTAGTCTATAAATAGAAACGTTTACTGAATTAACACGACTTTGAAGCTTATATTAACACAGATACACGAGGCCCACATATACTGTATAATTTTCTTTTGGTATGTGTGTGTTTGTGTGTTTGTGTGTTCGTGAGATAACATAAAAGGTGAAACTCTGTAACACACATTCTTTATTCATTCAGCATATGATAGTTTAAATTATTGTGATTTTGAATAAGTATTCACAGACAGTGAAATACATGCAAGCAAGTACTACACTTCTTCACCAGGGTTAGTGCGCCTAATTTCTCACACACACAAACCTAGTTCCGAACACCGACATATTTTTGCGGCTCATCGGTAAATTCTGACAATGAATAATGCAATTTGTGCTACCTTCAGCTGTAGACTCCAGTTGAAATGTGATGGCACACGGTGACGGACGGGAGGGGACGTGAAGAGGAAACTGGCGAATGGAGTGGGTAGCCAGTACCCTTCACACTACCTCGGGAACGTGGTTTATCCAGCATTACTACCGCTGATGAGCACACCTCGGCTGTCAGTAGTCGACTGAACTGACGCCCCCGCCGATTTAAATGGACTCGTCCGTTTCGCCGAAAGAAGAAATCTGTTTTCTGCGCGTGTGCCATCACATTTCAACTGGCCTTTAGAAACAAACTATGTTTTGTCAGACGACAGAGAGGAAGCTGGGACAGTGGTTTTGTGTTGGTTGGTAATTATTTGTTGCCTTGCCATATTTCGCGGCATTCGCTTTAGTGAACATTTTTAAACTGAAACGTATGCACTACAAATATTTTTATACTACTGATATGCTCTAAATATGCCGCAGTTTCGTTGATATCACTGCAAGCATTTAACAGTATGTGCCATACTTCGCCCGCAAAAACCCTAAATTTTGCATTTTATGTCGGCCTAATTGTGCCCCATCTGTGGTGCCGTAGTCTCCTAATCCGCAAAATAAGGCCCTTCACGGCGCTCTACAACTCCCCTCCATAAAGTCCAATTTATCTTTACATGTTGAGTCCAAAATAAACATAAAAGTTAAAATAAGGAAATGATCAATCATTTTAATAATTTCCTACTACACAAGATCACTTCAATTTATCAACCAACGAATGCACATATAATTTCACATAAAACACTTTAAAACACTTCGACATGTTTCGATCTTGTCAGATCATCATCAGGGAGCTTAGTTCCTTGCTATAGTTATATTATAGTATTTACAATTCAATTGGTATTTGCAAACGAGGTGTTGTGGCAGCATGTCATGTTGTGTAGGAATGTGTTGTGGAGCAGTGGCTAGGTGTGCGTCTTATGAATTGTGAATACTATAATATAACTTTAGCAAGGAACTAAGCTCCCTGATGTTGATCTGACAAGATCGAAACACGTCGGAGTGTTTTAAATTGTTTTAAATGTGTTTTATGTGAAATTATATGTGCATTCGTCGGTTGATAAATTGAAGTGATTGTGCAAAAATACACGGTGCTACAATAAGATTTATATTCCCACCACACGTTTACACAATGGTGAAGCTAACCTGACATATTTTTGCCATGTTTCTTGGCTCCAAAAAGACTGTTTGGGCTCATTTGTTGTTGAAGTCCTCATTGTTTTTATTTTGCAGATGTTAATTTTCAATATTTTTCAGGGTACGGCCCGTTTTTACTTGAAAAGGTTTTGTGTGCGAACCTGAAAACACATCGTTTCTCATTTCGCACAATGTACCTGTTCCTTTTTCGATTACAGAAAGTTATAATTAAAAGTTTTCCAAAATCACCACAATGAGTGCAGCACTGTCAACTAAGAACGTGTTTGTACTATTTAATTTCATTTCCTCAGCACAGACTCCTTGAAATTCGACTTTTACAAAACTGTTGAGACAATGGGGGCAATTCCTGTGCAAGAAAGTGTTCGCTGTATTTTTATGTTTAGTCCACACTATCTCGTGTTTGATATCTTTGTTATGTAAGAAAAAAGACGCTTAAAAATACCGCCGTATATCTGAATTAAATTTTTCCCTGAATTAGGCCGTGAAGTTGCATGGGGAAATGGTGGTATAGCCCTATGGATTTTTAACAATGGTCAGCTTCAGACCCCGGCAACTCTACCCCGGGATAAACAATTCCGTTACCCAATGAATAACCAGTGGCATGGGCTATTGAGCCTGTCTGGACACTACAGAAAAGAAAGTTTTTGCCCTTTACTGGAAATCGAACTACGGTTTCTCGGGTAACCAGCCCGTATCATAGTCACTACAGTGACTGAGCTATCCAGACATCATCAGTTTCCTCCTATTTGTGACAGCATCTAAAGTTGGCATTAAATAACAGTAAATCTTGAAGAAATAACAAATTGAACGTGCCTGAATAGGCACGTTCTGCGAATATTTAGTAGTTTGTTCGTTGACGGTAGAAAAAAGGCTAAAAACAGAGAAAGAACAATGAGACGAAAGGAAGAAGGTAGAGGGAACTGAGGACTAGAAACAAAAACAAAACTTTGCGATGCCACAGAAAATGTTTAAATACAGAGTGCCAAACAGAATTCGATAAGGCCTAAACCCCGTACCTCTAAGCGTTGTTTTATTCCTATGACATATATGGGCTACTAAACTGCTTATTTGTTATTTAATTATATGCATATCATAATTCATAGTGAAGAACAAGACAGCTTGTTTGGTTGATTCTGATGCTAATGATATGCTGTTTCGTTTTATGGCCACTTCACAAACCTACAAAAACTAACTAGGAGGCGCTATGCATGATTCTCTGTATGAGTTTCAGATTTGAATGGCGGGTTTAGCCCACCTTCTGCTTGCTTATTGGCTGGCAGAAGATGGAAAGAAATCTTTTCACGTACGCGAACCTCCATCCTTGTTGAACTTCAAACAACTGATCTCTGCATGCAGTACTATTGTTCTTCCTTACGGGCATAACATTGAGTAGAAAGCGCGGTTGTGCTCTTCAGGAGGGAAAAGATGAAAGAAAACTGGGTGAGAGGCAAAACAGGGGGGGAGGGAGAGAGCGGGGCATTGAACACGACCCTATTTGGTTTTTAATTTGTATTTTTTACTTCATAACTCCTCCTCTCTCTAAGTCTTCCTTGCAGCATAGGACAAACATGGCACGCGTTTAATTGTGACCTTTCAAACCAGGGCTCTACAAAGGTAGTAAGCTCTCTAGTGCATCTTACCATGCATTTGACAGGGACAGACAGTCGTTATGGTCCTAATTCTCAAATGCGCCGGGAAAACACATGATATCGAACGTCAAAGCTAACAAAGGAATAAAAATCTAAGGTGCATTAATAGTGAACTGGATGATGATAAGTTACATCTCTGAACTCGATGGATCATGAGAAATGGAAAAATGACTCTGTGTCTTGGCAAATTTATACGAAGGGTTATAGGTTAAAGGTAAAGGTAAAGAGCTTAGCGCGCATCAGATACTGATATTAAGTGAAGCGAAGGGAAATTTGCATTGCCAGACTGCTTCATTCAAGGCGAAGATCGTTCCTTGCTCCTGACAAGGCTCTGGGTTCAACCGAATTTCTGCCACCGTCTGGAATGGACCGGCTACTGTCAAGCCCTTGGGCAAGCGCTTTTAACATTTCGTGTATGCAACGGCTTATAAAAGTGCAACAACAACAACTGATGTTTTGACCAACATGTACACATTCTACCTGTTTCAATTCTTTATGAATTAAAAACGCAAATTAATACATATTTTTTTTGCTCTGTAGTTTGTAAGGAAATATGGTATCCTTCACTGTACTGTCATGAGATGTGTGGCATACTTTACTGTACTGTCATGAGGTGTGACATACTTTACTTTACTATCAAGAGGTGTGAGACGTACTTTGCTGTACTATCAAGAGGCATTTGTCATACTTTAATGTACTATCATGAGATGCGACATACTTTACTCTACTATCAAGAGACGTGTGACATACTTTACTGTATTATCATGAGATGTGACATACTTTACTGTACTATCAAGAGGTGTGAGACGTACTTTGCTGTACTATCATGAGATGTGATATACTTTACTGTACTATCAACAGGCGTGTGACTTACTTTACTGTACTATCATGAGATGTGACATACTTTACTGTACTATCAAGAGGCGTGTGACGTACTTTACTGTACTATTATGAGATGTGACATACTTTACTCTACTATCAACAGGCGTGTGACATACTTTACTGTACTATTATGAGATGTGACATACTTTACTGCACTACCAAGAGATGATTGTGTCATGCTTTACTGTACTACCATGAGGTATGACATACTTTACTGTACCATCACGAGATGTGACATAATTTACTGTACTATCAAGAGGCGTGTGACATACTTTACTGCACTATAAAGAGATGATTGTGTCATACTTACCGTACTACCATGAGATGTGAAATACTTTACTGTACTCTCATGAGGTGTGACAAAATTTACTGTACTATCATGAAATGTGACATACTTTACTGTACTATCAAGAGGCGTGTGACATACTTTGCTGAACTATCTTGAGATGTGACATACTTTAATGCACTATCAAGAGACGTGTATGTCATACTTTTCTGTACTACCATGAGATGTGACATACTTTACTCTACTATCATGAGATTTGACATACTTTACTGCATTATAAGTGGATAATTGTGTCATACTTTACTGTACTACCATGAGATCTGACATACTTTACTGTACTATCATGAAATGTGACACCCTTTACAATACTATAAAGAAATTTGTTACATACCGTACTGTCCCATCATGAGATGTGTGACATACTTCAGCGTACTGTCATGATATGTTAGTGTACTATCATATGTGACACACTTTACTGTACTATCATTGGATGTCATATACTTGAGTGTACTACGATTATCGTAATATGTGACAATATTTACCGTATTTTCATGAGATGAGACATACTTTATTTTATTATCATGACATATATTAGATAACTATCATGAGATTGACATAGTTTAATGTCCTATTCCCATGATGGGAATCACAAAATAGACGAGGAACTCAAAGTCGGCTCAGTAATGTTACGGTATGTTTTATTCCTCATTATCATGAAAAGGATTAAGGGTCGGTTTAAATGCAGGATGAAGGATAATAATTACTTAACATTCAGATATTATGTTCAAACGTTTTAATAATTCTTACCTTAAGTGAAATTAAATTACACTGAGCCTTATTCAACTGAACTAAATACTTTCAAAAAAAAAATTTAAATTAATGCACTAACGGGAGTGAGAGACCTGTGCCTGCTGTGGTGCTCAGGGATGACCTAGACGTGGATAAGACAATATTATTAGAATGGATTTTAAAAAGAAAGGAAGGGATTCGTCTGACTCAGAATACAGATAAGCGACGGGTCCTTGTGAAGACGGTAATAACAATTCGAAGTCCATAATTTGCGAATAATAACTTGGCTAACTGTGAACTGCAAGCTTCTCACGAGGCAATCTGCTCCAGGATTTTAGGTAGGTAGGCACTTTTTGTAGGATTCGGTGGTGTTGATGGGCTCATGCAATTACATTTCATGGATTCTAAGGTAACCACAAATTTGTATCTCTTTAACACTCCTCAATCATTCCCAATGTAATGTGGATAGAAATTTCGCATGCACCTCTCACAGTCTTGGTGCAAGGGCGCATGAATGCAGAATCGCAACACAAACGATGCTGAACGCAGAAACTTGTGTAAATTTCTTTAGAGCGTTCACGAATATTAAGAGATATGAAATTAAATAGAAAGTTCACTGATGCCAACAACATGTAAATACTTCAGGTCCGTACAGTGCACCGAGGCTGGCGTTGAACGGCTCAATGAAAGAATAGAACAGAGAAACGTTTTTTTCTTTTGTTTTTTGATTTTTTATTCTCTACAATGACCAACAAATGTACAGTAATGTCATTCTCAAGGAGTTCGTAGTTGGTTCCTTGCCAAGTTACACACTATGTCAAATGCAGATGTTGGTAATACAATCTAAAATTTATTTCACCTAGGTTTCATGCTGTTGAAATCTACATAACGGGCCAGCAAGATGACAGCATCAACACACAGAATGTATATACAGCCACCAAACAGACGGACTTCTTTATAACAACGAAATTATTGTAGCTCATTTCATTATAAATAGGACAATTTCAATATTTTAAAAATTTTAAACATTGAGATTTCAACAACATAAAGCCCATGTGGAGTAAATTTTAAGTTATATTACCAACTACTGCATTTGACATACTTGTATAACTTGACAAGGTACTAACTACGAAATCCCTGAGGATGACCCAATAGTGTCGAAACATGTAGGAGGAGTGTGATAATTTGTGAAATAATTGTGCATTGGTTGGTCATTGTAAAATATAATAAAAGATGCAAGGTACAGGTATCAAAAAAAAAAAGAAGAAACATGTTTCCTTTAATTATATGTCGTAATATCGAAACTTAATAAAACACTTTTATAAACACTGCTGAGATTTCCTACGGTCAGTGCGCTTGGATCGGGAATAAGCCTATCGTATATGAGCCTCATACAAAGTTCCACACAGCACACTGCAACACAAGACAGGCAATGTGCGTATAACGCAACATCGAGGCGCGTTCGTGTAACCACTGTTGGAGTGGAAAATCAATTAGTATTACATAATCTTAGTGCATGTTTGTAGCCTCAAGTATCCAGCACGCAATGCGCATGAGCCTTGTCACCATCTGTCGCCTGTCCGGCTGTAGTATATTTTTCCACTTTATATCATAAGCCGTAAGATTTTCGAAAATTTTTTTTGAGTAAAAAAAAAGGTGTGTTTTGATTTTCATTGTCTGAAACGTTTCTTATTCTACGAAAAATTAAGCGAGATAAGATCATAAATGTGTATTGATCTTCACGTAAAGTACCGTTACTCTTGCCAGATTTCAACGAAATTTTGAACCGCTTTTATAGATTTTGGACAAATACTAAAATATAAAATTCCATGAAGAACGCCAGGTGGGAGCAGAGTTGTTCCATGTGGTCGGACAGACAGGCGGACATACATGACGAAGCTAATAGTCGTTTTTCGCAATTTGCGAACGCGCCTAACAACACCCCCTCCCCCGACAAAACTACCGGATATGCGTCCGCGTCCAGAGCGGGATTACAGCCCATGACCCCAGTATTCGGACGATCCAAGCACTGTACACGGCAGGGAGAGAACTTCGTTCCGGGAAATTTAAGCGACACTAATTTTGATTAATGGATAGGAATATTTTAAGACAATAAGTTCTCTGTCTCTGTCACACACACACACACACAAACACACATGCAGAAAAGCTCTATTGTGAACAATCGTGCGATTAGCCATTGCTTCAGAACTGACAACGGCTCCAGTTCATGCCATCAAATTGAAACATATTGTTGTTAATCCTAAACCAGCAACACGTAAGTGAAGAGTCTATACAGTATATAATCGGTTAATTAAACATGTAAACAGGGGTTATTTGCCTAATTATCCTTATACATTGTGATGAGACAAAGGCCCGTATTATCAATGCTGCTTAGCCTAATGGCGAAAGTTCTCTGTGCCGGGATGCAACGTCAATTTAATTAGTTCCACTGTACACATTAAATACATCAGTGGGAACTTCGGTGTAACGAGAGGAGGATAGTTCCTGTGTACAGATTATTTCATTGTTTCTGTGAGTGTGATATACTTTAAACAGCAAACCATGTCTTTTTCTTCGAGGCTGTCTTTCGTCAGGGACTGGTCAAGCATAATATTTCAGAAACTGGACCCAGCGATTTGAGACCAGCTGTTTCTAAGGGGCCCAGAAGAGCAGAATATTCAAGACCTAATGATGAAAACAGATTCAAAATCCGAAATGTTAAAAAAAAAAGAGTTTGACAATTCTCAAAGTCATGTTTATTGTAACGCGATCGTCAGAAACATATCGAAGTAACGTTAAAGATCAGCCTTCTTTTAATCTGCAATGGATTAGTTCTCGCGGTCTGTCTGATTCATTTGTCCCAGGAAAATTAATTTGCTCAGCGTATTACGTAACCCCTTGGAGAAGGTTTAAAAACAAGGCCTCTTCTTTCCAGGCAAATACAATACAGAACAGCTTATGAAAAGTTTACTTGGTGTATCCACGTGGGCGCATGCGCCCCTGCCTTTTAATTAACTCAAAACGAAAGACATTTATTGGACACAAATACTCCGGCTCGTATGCATCTGTAATACACAGTTGTGTGATTCACTCTTTTCTAAACATTGTGTATATATATACATTTGTCGCTCCGGAAACTGCGAGTATTGAGCGAGTTAATATCAAGATGAACCAATAAACCTATGCACGTATTCACGCAAAGTTCTCGCAAAGCTTTCAACAAAAACTTGGAGGCTTCTACAGTCCCAAAACATTGTATTTAATCAAAATGTGTTTAATGAATTTTCAGTTTCACATGCCGCGCATACAGACGGACAGGTGAGACAGATTATTAAAGGATGTTCGCAACTTTTCGTTGCGAACACACCGAAAACACGGAATAAGCCCGTCGTGTGTGAGCAGGGCTTGAACTAGCGACCACAGGCTCAAGAGTTAAAACAGACTGAAACAGTAAGTACTTGGAATGGAATTGAATTATTTCGGATTATTTAAAGTAATATGAATGTCGCAGAACCGTTCAGTATCGGCGCCTTCAATTTCGTTAGAGATAATTGGCCGTAGAAGCACATGCCTGCATTTTTATTCTGCAAAATCGAAAATACTGATGACAGTAGCCAGGGTCTGCCACGTTTGTATTATTCTTGTTCAGCTCTATTAGGTTAAACATAGCAGCTAGTTTCAAATAATGAATACTCGGGCGATTACTGTAGTTTATTTCTGCCTTTACAGATGGCTGTTAGGATATTTTCTTGAACTATACCGACATACAATTCACGAATTATTTCATATCTCATATGGCTAAATACAGCCCTAGCAGTTCAAATAATAATTTCCTATGAACAACCAAATTTCTTTGACAGGAAGAGGGATCCAAACTACATCTGCTGTAAGGCTTTATCCAAGAATACAATATTATGAACTACACTGCGTTCGGAAAGTCGCTGTTCGCTTAGGCTACGGTAGAGTCCAGTTGAACTGTGATGGTAGAAAGTATTTGCGAATACATTTAAACGGTTCAGACCTGTACAGACGCCCGTGAACATCACTTCCAACACCTTTTATAAGTGCACAGCAACTTTCCAAACTTCCCCTCCCGTGCGTCACCGTGTGCCATCACATTTCAACTGGACTTCACCGTAGCCTTAGTGCACAGCGACTCTCCGAACGCACTGTACTGGCCAGTAGAGCTCGGTTATTCTCTGAGACCCCCTAAACTTTTACGTAATCTGAGCATCCGTGAAGGTACAGGTACAGTAGTCCATGTACATGCAACGTAGGCATGTTCCGGCAGTGACAGAACAGCTCCGCACATTCCTAACCTCGGCACTGGTTGGCGGTAACGTCAGCATACAACCTGGCCGCTTTACCGCCAGGGGAAGAACCCCGCCTACAAATTAAAAAGGAGGGTGGATGGGCCCCAGAACCGGTCTGGACAACTTCGAGAAGGGGGAGGGGGTAGGACCGTACTCCCTGCCGGGAAACGAACCACGAACCCTCGGTTGTCCAACCTGTAACCTAGTTATCACAGCGAGCGCATAGCAGCCATGGAGGCACTGCTCTACACAAGGCAGCTTTCCATTATCTCCATGAGCAGCGCATTGCCTGTGGTGATACTGACTCCCTCATAGCCAAACGACACGAAGGCCATTCTATTACTCACGATTATGAAATCTCCCCCCATGCGATATGTTTTATTTTACAGGAAACACGTGTTGCGGGGGATTCGAATTTCTCACAGCAGTGTTCGCAATTGCAGTAAATCCGAAGCTTTTGCCTTAAGCTCCACCTTAAGTTATGCTTCTTAAAAGTTACTGTATTCAATAAGTAGGGCATGTAGGCCATAAGCAACGATCTCATATGCGCCACTTTTACATGTCAGTTAATGTGTAACCCATGATTCACCTTACTGGAGCCAGAAGCATCGCTCAATTCGGGCCCAACGCCGTACTCTATTTCGTATTCGAGAGGTCAAGTGCTTGCTTTTGGGAATGCAGTCGATTATGTAGGACGCGCTTCTTGTCATCTGTTTCGGCTACTGCGGTTAAATGGTACTATAAGTTGGTTACAGTGTGTATCGGCACTCAGAATCACACTGCCGTTATATGCTAACCAATTTAGAATGAGAAAGCGTCTTCATCCTTCTACATAATTTGGGAACATGCACTGTCTATTTTGTACTTCTGCTCAAAATATATATTTCGTTGTATAGTTGAAAAAGGTGAGACCAACTTGATGTCACTTGTTTTATTATTTCATTACTTAATGCTCAACATGTTTCGACATCCATCCTCAGGAGCTTGCGACTTATTTGTTGAGTTATTTCATGGGTTGTATTACTCTGGTTCGATGTGTGTTGGTGTTACGTTGTGGTTTGGCTGGGGTGGTGTGGTATCCGTATGTAGGCTGAAGCACTAGTGTAGTGAAGTAGTGCTTCAGCCTGCATACGGATACCACACCACCCCAGCCAAACCACAACGTAACACCAACACACATCGAACCACAGCAATACAACCCATGAAATAACTCAACAAATAAGTCACAAGCTCCTGAGGATGGTTGTATTAACGTCCGAAACATGTTGAGCATTAAATAATGAAATAAAAAAGCAAGTGACATCAAGTTGGTCTCTCTTTATTCAACTATCAAGATGATGCACGGTCCAATAAACATAAGAGACTCACTCTTCTTTGTATTATCCGTGATTTCGTCACCCAGCATCAATAAAAATTGCATTTGTGTATAATTTTTACAAACAAAAATTGTATTACTGTTGAATGGACAAGTAGATAAAGTCGAAAATCCAGGCATAGACCGTATTTATTAGTATTTCCAGCCACGTTATAAAGTATCCGTGAGTGGGGGGGGGAGAGACCATCACCCCCCAGAAACATGGCATCTGGATCACTGCACCCTTCTTTTGTATAGGTATGCGACTTTTTCGTTTGGTATGTTCAGATTTAGCAAACCCGTGTGTCATTATAAATGTTCCTTGCAATTTTTCTTTTGTCATATTTTGGGGACATTTTCACAGACCTAAGTATTTCATGTAACGGAGAATCACACTTGGACCTTGAGAACGACTGGGTTTGGACTGGTTAGAACCAAGCGCAAAACCCACGCGGAGGCGAAGTGTGAAGTTTTATGCTTCACTGTCACATGTGATATATCTGTGTTCACATACAACTATAAAATAAGGAAAAAGAGAGAGATCCTAAAGTTAGGAAACTTTGAAGTATGTGATAGTGCAGAATAGCAACTTGTCCAGTTTCCAAGAAATGCCCGATCCCGCTGAGAACAGTGGAAGGATTCCCACAGCCGAGGCAGTTGCGTCTTATCAGACGAAAGAGAAAACGAGTTCAGGATACTTCGAAGGGCGTGTACGGAACTCTCTCCTTTCATAAAACACAAACAAAACAATTTACAGTATAGCACATGTATTATAGGAGCCATTGATTGTCATCGGACTTTTATACTGATAATGTGTTTGAGGTTTTGCGACCGGACATTTAACCTTTTAAATACGAAACGTAATCCGCTTTATATAAGGAATCAGTCCGTACCGCGCTGTAAACACTTTGGATCACGGTTATAAAAACCAGTCAGTTAATTGTGTATAAAGCAAAAGTCGCTGTTTGTTCTGAGATCCCTACAAACACTCAACGCAAAGCGAGCACCATGTAGAATTTTGGAATGTTAAACCTGGTGGTGAGTAAAGAAAACCTTAGGCCTTAAAACGTTCAACTACCCTCTACACTATTATCACTATACTTCACATCTATTTGCTACTGTTACTGTTAGAAATAGTGAGTGATTGAGCGGAGGGGGTGAGTGCGAAGGGGAGCGACTGAGTGGGGGTAGGAAGTTGAGTGATTGAGTGGGCTATTGATTGATTGATTGATTTGATTTATTTATTATTTACTTACTTATTTATTTATTTATTGGGTGAATGAGTGAGTGACGTGGGCAAGTTACAGTATGAACGGAACTGATATTAAAGTGCGGTCTTCGCTCTTCCGGGATGTTACGAAGCTCTGATTAGTAATTAATAACCGACGTTTCGGGACATCTTATCGGTCTATTTTCCAGGGTCCAGAAGCCTCAACCTAGGACCGTTAACCCTTATCCTGCTAAAGTGGAGAATAGGGTGAGCTCCTAATAACGCCAATAAATGGCAGAAGGTATTTAATTCGGCATTTAAAGGGTTAAGCTGTCCTGAAATGTCGGTTACTAACTACTAATCAACGCTGCGTAACATCGCAGAAGAGCGACGACTTCCCTTTACACGGCGGCGGAAGCGTGACGTCACGCATATTATAAAGGGCTACAGAATCAAGCCGAAAGAAGTAGGAAAGGAACGTAAGTTTTCTTTAAAATAATTCCGCGGTAAAGCTGCAAGGGAAATGTGGTCGAAATGTCTTGGTTCTTGTTCTATTAAATGATTTATTTCTTAGCTGTGTTGTATAAGAATGACCTACAGGACGATTAAAATGTATGAAGTGGAAAACATTAGAAACTGTACAGCCGTGCTAAACCAGGATTAGGCCATTATTCTTGCTGAATCTGATGAAAATCACGAAAAGACTTTAATAGAGATGACCGTCGTGTAGAACAGTGTTTCTCAACCGCCGGCCCGCGACCCGGTACCGGGCCCTGGCATCAATTATACAGGGCCGCGAGAGGTTCTCCTGGAATTTGTCATTTAATTTTTCTAAGAATTTTTTATAAATAAATATTTTATAATGGATATATTCTGAGGAGAATAATATTCGTGAATGTGCCGAAAAGCTCAGACCCAGATGCTGGCCTGAGGAAACTACAATATGTTAGAAGATTTCATTAGTCCGGTGATTGATAACTAATTTAAATGTAATTTTATATTTGTCAACATGCCACACCGTACACGTAATTGTACTAATACTCTTTATGATTATGCCATAATTAATTATTAATACTTATGTTAGTTTAATGTATGAAATTTAAAAAAATTTGAAAGTTATGTACGAGTAGATTTGTTGGGACCTGGCCATCGTCTTATGAAAAAAGAATTTACCGGGCCGCTGCCTCACAAAGGTTGAGAAACACTGGTGTAGAGAATGGAAACTGGGAAGAACCAAATAAAACCACTGGAAAATTCCAATTAGGACGTCCGGCAACTCGTTCGAGATTCAAACCGCTAATTCCTGTCTATAAATAAATAAACTGGTGTAGGTGGTAGTGAAGTGAAGTGAACGAAGCAAAGTAAAGTGGAATGAGGCGAAGTGAAGTGCAGTATAAGGAAGGGGGGGGGGACGAGTCTTTATGGAAAAGGTTTATAGGAGTAGTAAGTGATGAGAAGTGAAGGACTGG
>Ga0123352_10003901_pt1 | contig 21786 bp, 11 predicted proteins | sample TergutLab28metaG_FD_89700 | JGI IMG/M metagenome (GOLD analysis project Ga0123352, IMG submission 89700) | Labiotermes labralis P1 segment gut microbial communities from Petit-Saut dam, French Guiana - Lab288 P1 | ecosystem: Host-associated > Arthropoda: Insects > Digestive system > Gut ...
TACTAGTGGTTCTGCTGTGTGTATTTCTGCCTGCCCAACATCCTTAAACCCATGCACGTTGAATAGCTGGGATAAATAGTTCTTCCACCTAGCCATTATACTGTGGGAGTCTGCAACCAAGTCACCTTTCTCATCCTTTACTATATTACATCTAGGCTGGTACCCATTCTTAAAGTCACTGATAGCCCTATACAAGTCCCTAATGTTTTGGATCTTACTGTTTGTTTCAAGTTCCTCAATTTTAGCTCTCAGATATGCCTTCTTTTTGTTCCTGAAATGTCTGCTAACTTCACGTGATGTAATGTATTATACAGTAAAATACACAAACTTAGCTGTGATTGACTGTTCTTATTCCTCCATTGCATCGATACATCACAAAGAAATATCCCACGTGAACAACAATTCTGCATTTTGCCCACGAACTGTACGTCCGTGTTTCGTATGGTGCAGTATCATTACCCTAAACAGCATTAACCATTTGCTATTTGTATCGGAAATTGAGTACGTGGCGCTCAAGGTAAATATTTATTTTCAAACATTCGGATGAAAGCCATACTTCACATGATGAAACAGATACAATAGTTCAGGTTGCTTGTGGATTCGAAGTGAATTTTCATGTTCGGTTAGATAGATAGTAAAATATAACAGTGGCTATCAGGGTGTGGTCCGTGGAACCCCATGAGACGGCAAGGTCTGGAGAGGGGGGTCCGTGAGGATATACAGTATTTGTCTTCCTGTTGTAAGTTATAAGGAAAATGTATTGAATATTCTTAATATTTTACAAAATCTGTTCTTCTTGAATAATACTATAAAACGTTGTTTTTTAATCAAGGATCCTCGAGTTGAGTATATTCTGCTTAGAACAATGTAAAGTTTTCCTTTTCGATTTTTCTAATTTTAGTCGTATTGTCATTACTGCTATGGAATAGTTTTTGTAATAAATTTTTACGATAATTTCGTTAACTTCTATAAGTTAGGTACTTTTGTCAGTATTTCAAATTTAAATTTGCCGTGAGTTGTGTCTCAGTAGCCTGTAAGTTGAGGTAATTTTGGAGAAGGGGTCCACAGACTTTGAGACCTTTATTGGTCCGCGGTGCCGGAAATATTGAGGACCACCACAATATTGCACAAAATATGAAGAAACATGAACTGAGATTATGTAGGGTACGTATTTCCGTATTTGTCGTGTTTTGCTGCTGACAAATCATGTTATAATAAACTATTAAAGTTGACCTTGTACGCGTCATGAAGGCGTATGGGGAAGTAGAGTCAGTGGGTCCGATCATTCTTAACGTCGGCACCAGGTCATTTGTCACCTTCGTTCCCCAGGCGCTCTACCTCTGGCGAAACATGCGTCAATAGCCACTACTTAGAAGGCCCGTGGGAACCAGAACAGGTCTTGACACTTCGGAGAAGAGAAAAATTTCTTGCTCTTTCCGAAAATATGGACTTCAGATTGACAGACAAGGACCTTGTAATCGTATCATTTACAATGCGCCTTCAATCTGCAACGTTCATATTCAGAGTGGCCGTACGTACTGTACTTTTGTATTGACCAGGTTAGTGTAGTGGTAATGCTGTAGGCTTCTGTACCTTGGAGATGTTTGTTCGATTCTGGATCGGACTAGGGACCGATTTGACGGTAGGTTTTCTTGAAGCTTATACCAGGAGCATACTGCAAATAAATCGCGACAGCTTCCTTTCAAATATAGAGCATCTCATTAATCCGCGCCGAGAATAGGGAAATGTGAGCTCACCTAGCCAGGCGAGTGTACTGGGAATGTCATCTTATTTTCTGCTGCACACACAAAAAAAGTTAATTTTCAATTCTTTTGCAAAGTATACTTCATGGAAAGACGTCCCTAAAGTTTTGTAAACAAAATATTTCGCCCAGCAGTGCCGTGTAGAAGAACAACATAGGGAAAGTGGAAAAGTTTCGGAAGAAAGGTTATTGCCGAAGAAAAAGAAATTACGGACAAGATTCGTGTGTTTTAACCGAAGATAAATCATAGAAACCGCTTTTTTTCTAACAACAATAGATTCATCCTTTACTTTCGATTGATTCAGGCACCATTCTCCAAATATTTAACGGAATAAGACAAAAGTAGGATTTATTCATGCTGGAGAGTAACACGGTCCACACAAAAAACTTTACAATGACTGCCATAGAAGAGACTGTGGATTGTGTCCTCTAGAATTCCACATTTGAAACCGTAGGATTATTATGTGTGGGAAACACTGCAAGATAAATTTTGTGTGAGAAATCCACATTCATTTCAGGAGGTGAAAGACTACATTCCAAGTTAAACTGACAGTGTCTCAAGACAAGAACCGCGTCCATTGTCGAGAAATATTTTTAAACGTTGCGAGGTCTGCTTGGAAGTTGGATTTCAGAATTTCGGGCATGTTAGTGCTATAAGGGAACCTAAGCTGCAACGAGAAAAGTGGACTCAGAATTTCCGGCAGATGAAGGCTAGTATACCGAAGCTCTGCTGCGACAGCTGCCGTGCTCATGACCATGATTAGTGTGATGTTTGTACTAACATACTGCGAGCATAAAGGGAAATTTCTTCATTTAATTTGACTATATATACTGTGTACTCTGAACAAGGTCGTCTAAATTTGAAAGAATAATGCAGGCGATAAAAAAACACGACACGAGGGCCGCTGGCATCACAACAGGTAGGCTTGTGGAGTTCTGAACAGCACTTGTCACCACAGTGTTATCATAATATGCAAGAAATGACGTTTTTGCATATCTGAAATACAATATAATTATTTATTTTACGCAAATAGGAATTATCCAACTCTCTTATTCATACAGACGTCAGTGATAGAGAAGTCACAACGTACGAGGGAAATGTATGATTCTTTGTCGTATCGTTTTATATCATCTGAGTTTTAGGCACAGGCTTATAAATATATCATTAAATTATCTGTACTTATTTCCAGTCATCGAATATCATATTTCAGAATTTCAAATACAGAAAGTTAACATTTTTTTTTTTTAAGTTTCAGACATAGAATTTCAAAGAAAAGTAATTATATAAACACAATGCTGTATGTCGTTTTTGCACAAATTAAGGCGCCTTGTAGTGTCCAGAAGCAAGATTATTCTACGGTTTGCAGCCTTACGTCTCGCGGTATTTTACGTTGTTGTCCTTGGTTCAGTAGTTCCTGGCTCGCATAACCCAGGATTTGGTACAAGGAGATGTTTGACCAAGTTCACATTCCGGTTGTCTTACCTTTGGCGTTATTGCTTGTTATGTACTTTTCGACACCCTTATTTCAGGCAGTATTTATTTCTAAACTAGTTCACTCGAACCAGTTTCAGCTGGGACCCAGATCGGTAGGTGCCTTTCGAAATGTTTACATAAGTACAAGAACAGAATTCGTTTCTGGGAATTGTTTGTATTAGCAAATCAACAGTGTCCATAAATCAAGTAACTTCAAGTGAAATTTGTGCATTCTTGGAAGATTAAGCAGAATGTTTCCTTCTGCTGTAAGGCGGCCAGAACCAGCACTATGCAGTCGGCCTTGTGCAATATTCCGTTCAGTTTCGTCAGGGTTACGTCTGTCTTCCAGCACATCACTAGCCTGCAGAAGAGTTCAGATACCAGTACAGGATGGATGGTGTTGGATGATAGTAAAGAAAGGGCTATTAATATTCTTCCTCTGAAGATAACCAGACGGAAATATTTCCTACTCACCATTAACCGATATCTCTTAGTGCCAGACAGTATTGGGCGAACACGAATGGAACTATGAAATGATTCTTTCTAAACGCATACGTCAATCGCCAAGATTTATATGGAACTGCTGAAGTGTGAGCAGACCAGAGCCATGTATTACCGGAATCTAACCTAAAAGTATATCGGAATATACGGAAGTGGTATTCCTTCCAAAGCGGATGTAATGTTGTATTCTTTCTTCTGGGTAATTCAGATGCCGGGGAATTACCCAGAAGAAGGCATACAACATTCAGAACACGGCGAAAGTTTGAAATCAAGGATGTAATGTTGCCTGGAAACGCCCGTAATGCGAAACTGCAGTGCCCCTTCCTGCAGACCCTTTCGCAATTGATACTGCGTTTGAAATGTGATGGCACACGCACAGAAACCAGATTTCGTCTTTCGGCGAAACGGATGACTCCATTTAAATCGGCGGGGGCGTCAGTTCAGTCGACTACTGGCAGCCGAGGTGTGCACATCAGCGGTAGTAATGCTGGATACACCATGTCCGAGGAAGTGTGAAGAGTACCGGCTACCCACTTCATCCGCCAGTTTCCCTTTCACTTCCCCTCCCATGCGTCACCGTGAGCCATGACATTTGAACTAGAATCTAATAACATCCCGGAGATTCCCTTTCTCCAGGATGTAATGGCGCGTCGGGGAGTAAACATTGCGGTTTTTCTAATCCCAAGTAATGGAATTACAGCAATTGACACAAAAAGCTCTACATATAATTTAAAATGCCTAATTAGGCTACTCCATACAAAAGGCAGCGTTTCGTTTCCGCTGGCACGATACTGATACATTGGTAGTTAACTTGCTGGTGGCCGCGAAGCGCCCTGCAACGTATGATTTTGCAGAGTGAGTTCCCTTTCGGTTGTGACTATAAGCAGGAAAAGCTAGAAAACAAAACAACGAATCGAAAAATCGCTGTAATATATCAAAATGAGAAGAGTTCTGAAAAGAATTAATCAGTTTCCATGATCATGTGTTGAGTGAGGTCAGGGGTTTAGAGGAGCATGACGAAAGAAATTCCTGAAATGGCGGGCATGTCAGGGAAATGTCTTTATCAAACACATGTTTTTATCAGTGTCGCCATAATTTTAGGATTTTTCCGACATAGTCATATCCGCTGCGTGAAGAGATAGAGCTTTTTCGAAACGTTTCCTTTTCACAAATGAGGAAATAGATAATAAACCGTCGAGAATTTCTTAATGCATTGGGTCAGATGTACAAACAACATGTTTCGTTAGGAAAATTGCATTTTTTAGAACGGTAAAGAAATTTTCTGCCTTGAAATTTCGGAAGTTCAATGCTTTTATTCTGCTGCTGTTCGGGGGACGAAAAATGTATACTATTTTAACTTCTGTAATATTAAAGTCTTGTCAGTATGATGCCATAGTTCTTGTAAAAGGTAAAGGTAAAATTCACCCCGAAACAGGCGATGAAGGCCCAGAGAGAGAGAGAGCAGAGGTATAGCTCTTCTCTTTTGTAAACCTCAGGGCTTATATGGGGGTGGGTGCCATAGTTTTTGTACCATTACATACTACAACAAGAGGCCCCCAAAATCTCAAGCCTAAGGGAAGCGGAAGGTCATAATCCGCCATTGATACTGGGCTACGCTGCTGCCCATGGAAAAGGGTAGGCCTGCGTGTATTGCGGCTCTGACGACACCAGACAGCTCTCATCCACCTTCTCTTTCGTATCTCGTTACACGAGCACCGCGCGCTAGCTAGCACGCCAGCGTTAAGGAAACGCTGAGTTGTGGTGCATGGACCAGCACAATTAGGTTTTGAAATTATATGCAGAGGTGAATGTATTAATTGCTGTGTTTGAATTACTCGCAGTAAGAAACCCCTGAACTTTTAATTACAAAGTAAAACTGTCCTTGTACAGGCCTGGAGAGACCCTGAGGATTCCAGAAGTTTGAGGCCCCTAGATTTGAAGATAATCGGCACATGAAAGTGGCCAGGTTATCATCCCTACCCAACGGCCACATTTACCCCCCAGGAAGTATTCCTGGTACTCATTTCTGTCTGAGGCTGAGTTGACCCCAGGGCCATTAGTGCTGCCGGGAGGATTATGACAATGCAAAATTCCAAAAATACCATCGGGAATCGAACCCGCGACCTGCCGGCTTGCAGCGCAGTGTCTTAATTATTATTTCTTTATCTCTTGTTTTCCAACAGTGCTGTGCATAGGAGTCAAACTCAGCGACTCAGCACCCCTAACCGCCGAGGGCCCCTAGGCGCTTGCTTATTGTGCCTATTGGGTAACCCGGTATTGCTCAGTGTCCATTTAGAGAAGCGGGTCCATACTCCTCTGTCGTTTACGTGTTCAGGTACCGTACCGTAGTTATGTCATGACCCAATTTCGAGGGACTAGGTTTACGGCACGAACACGAGCCTGGAATTGATGTGGAAATACAGTCGGGCGTCCAGAATTCTATCTTCATCATACGCATAAGTAGCATTAGCAACCACCGGGCAGTAAATGCGTCACCTTTCCTTTCCGCGATTCCGATAAAGGATTGTGCGTCATCAATATTCAGTGTAGATCGGTACCACACAAGATGCTGACGTAACAAGGAGTCGATTAAAGTGTATTAATGCGGGACGGTGACTCGCAGTGTGTGAACTATGCTAAGCAACGTATGTTGTGTTATTGTACGCAATAATTTCGAACAAATATTTGTGCGAGTGTTTCAAATGTTAATATAAGTTGTGCGTAATATACTAACAAGGATAAACTGACGCCGGGGGGAAAATACTTACTTTACCCATTGCATAATAGGCTGGGTGGACCACGGAGCCGCCTGGGTGTTTCGGGCCAAGACAAATCTCGCTGCTGGCTGTAGTCCAGCGAATATTCCTCGGACTTCCAGGCCGTAGTGCCATTGCTTTATCGACTGAGCTTTCATAAAGGATTCACCAATTTTTGCGTGTCATTGTCACAAAACGCGGTATTGAGTGATAAAAACAGTATCTCCGGAACTCGTCAGGATGCACTGAAGAGCAATGTCTATACAATAACTGCAAATATATTTAAAATATGTCAGCGTGTTATGACAGGTAACTATTTCTAGAGGCACAGACTCGTTCATTCTCACACTCGCCATAAGTTGACGTTGAGTAATCAGCCTCACTACACGGCAGCTTTACCCCGGTGAATGAACCCCAGGCACCTACTGAGTAGGAAGCTGGATGGGCTCCAAAGCCGATCTTGAATTTGAGAGAACAGATAAATTCTTGTCCCGTGATGGAATTCGAACCCCGGGTCATCCAACTTGGAGTCTAGTTACATAAAGGGGAAGAATATACAGCAACAAAAACGACAAAAATAACAACAACAACAACAACAACAACAATTGCCCTTGATCCAGGTAGGAAAGCGCGATATCACGTTCTGTCATTTACTTTTTCCCCTCTTGAACAGGAGCGGTTAATTATACAGTTATATGTGCTATATATCTTGTTATTACTTTTAGGCTTTAAACCGTACACATAGTGTGTTTGTGTTCCGTATGATTCTCACAAAAACAGGCATTATTTCCCTATACATTACTTACTGATTGATCTTCCTTATGGAAGCACACTGTGTGTTCTGTGATGTACGAACTGAATGTTTATGTACAAAACAGATAAATTTTAATTTTCAAATGGTTAATATATCCTTGATTTGGTTCGTACTGTTATGATGTTAATAATAAAAAGAAAGAAAAATGCCGTCTGTCACAACTCAGGATTATTTATTATGTCTGTGGGAGATTTTTTTTACATGTTTCAGTCCAAAGGGTCTATCATCAGGTATTACATACATCAAAATTACTAAGAAGAATTACTGGGTTATGAGTGGTTCGCATGTAAATGAGACCTCGTTTTTTACAATTAATCGGTTTATTTTGAAGGGTAATTGCGGGGTGTATTAGATGTCGTTTGTATTGTAGATTTTGTGGACAAAAGACGTAAGATTTTGTCTGATAAATTTGTTGATTTTAACCGTTGTAAGCGAGGTAATTATTGGTAGATGAAGAGTGTACGGTGTATAGGAGGAGGCTTATGTTGGTATCTTTGAACGGAGGGCAAGACGGTGTCTTTCTCTCTCTCTTTTATGGTTAACATTAAGTCCGCGAATACTGACAAGGATTTCATACAGCTGCTCTGTGGATGGTTTAGTCAATTCGAAACGCGTCTGTCACAATGGTGTAGTACAGCATAACAAAGGCTAAGTTTGATTAACGTAAAATTGTGTATGCCATAATGGAACCACACAGGATGTAGAATTAATTAAGGAAACGTGAACAACAGTTCGTGCTTGTCACACTTCAGGTCCTCATGCGTGCCAGAAACACCGTCCTGTGCATATGAAGGCTTACAGAGACCAGACATCTTGAATGAAGTGAAGGTGAAGTGTAAAGGAAATAGTACAGCTTCGCTGAAAGGCCTTAGAGAAAGAAACCGACTGGGGATTACAGATTGAAGTGCGCATGTATATACGTACATACATACATACATACATGCGTACATACATACATACATGCATACACACACACATGCATGCATGCATACATACATACATGCATGCATGCATACATACATACATACATACACGCATACATACATATATACATGCGTACATATATACATACATACATGCACGCACGCATACATACATACATACATACATAATACGTACATACATACATGCATAATACATACTCGTACATACACACATACATACATGCATACATACATATACGCACGCATACATACATGCATGCATACATACATACATACAAATATACATATATACATACAAACACACATACATACATACACACATAAAAACACCTACATACGCACATACATACACACACATGTACTTACATACATACATACATCACACACACATATACATATACATACGTACATGCATGCATACATACATATATACATACATAATACTCGTACATACAATAGATACTTAATTAATTTCTTAATTCATTCATTCATTCTGCAGAAGACGGATAAGTTGACAACAATAACACGGGACCTAAGTTTGCTGCAAATTCAAAACTCGTATATTCAAACAGGTAGATGTTTATGGGGTTATTTTACCGCCCTGTGACAACTTCTAAGGTTATACAGCGGTGAATGGGTAATATCAGTGGGAAAGTGGAAGCGATGATGGGCCGGCGCGGAGGTAGCGGGTACAACCATGAAGAATTTTACCCCATAACACGGCTGTGTTAAACAGTTCACCGAAAAGATCAGAAATATGCTTCTGCAAGAGGTGGAGAGTGTTGTCGAAACTGTGACACAAATGAAATGAGCTTGTGGTATAGAACTTGGGTTTTGTGGCTGACCGCGTGCTTTTTTCATATTAATTTAGAACACCTGTCTCTCTCAAAATGTGTTGCTAAATCGTTGAAAAAAAGTTACCGAATTTCATTCCTGTGATAAAGTGTTGCCGTCACTGAACGGAAAACTGAAACTTTACGGTAGCAAAAGAGCGATCAGCACTAATAATGAAATACATGGCATGTGCCGGCAATACAAAGACGGAATATTCGAAGCAAAAGAAAAAAAACACAACAACAACAACAACATAGCCAACTGCGAGAGTACAATATGAATGACTAAGGTCAAAGTATCTTATTTGTTCATATAAATAGATTGTTTACAGTATGGTGTCGCGAAGTGGTGACCTGTTGAAATAAAATTAAAGTTTTGTTAAACATTTCCTGTACTATCCGATTAACGTTTATGTTTAGAAACGAACTTACAGTGAGTAAATAATAAGGTTGAAATGTCATTCTACGCTTATATTTTGTAAATATTGCGAGGTTTACCCTAAAAAATTATCCAGGAAACGCACACAGAAAATCTGTTACAGCTGGAGAAGACGCTCTTTCTTTCTGTAACACGGTTACCGCTCGTTCATGTTTACAGAGCAGTCTAAAACCGAAATCTGTTGGACGCCTTGAAGCACCCAGTTTCTCTACATAATCAGAAAAATCATTTCTGCCTCAACCAACTAATGGAGTGTAAGGAAGTAATTTTTGTTTATTCTGAGAATCAAGAAAGCAATAAATGAGAACCGCGGGAATAATGCAATTTTTTTGTCATCCCAGGTGGCACGTGAAGTAACCACTGTGCGTTAAGGGACAATTTATTATGAAAAAATAAATTATGATCTGTAATTTTTACTTGAGGTGGTAAGCTAGTGGTTACTACGTGAATCACCTGCCTTAACACATGCTACTGCATTTTGCACATACAGGGTGTTTTATGTTCCTATTAATAGCACAAACGTGATAGTTTCTTATACACCATTTGGCTTTGGGAATTTTAAAAGCACTCCCTTCATTGTGAGGTAAGAACCCTGTTTCTAAATTGTTGTTGCGTGAAATTCTTGCGCTAAATGGAGCCCAGAGTCCTTTAGAAATTTGTGGTTAAAGTGCCGTTGGGACAGGGTTTCTGTTTTCCTCCGTCTGTATCATTCTGCTCCATGCTCGCCTTCACATTAATACTACTATACTCAGAAAGACAATCGGTCACCGTCTGGGCATCTGGCAACAAAGCAGTGTTATTTCTAATGCCGGGGAGCATAGTACACAGAGTACTTCCATTTTGCTGTCATGTTTCAAAGTGTAGCAACTTAGGCCATTTGTAACATCCTGTTATATATACCACGTCTGAAATCTACACAAAATTGAGACCCATTATTGACTGTATAAATGGAAAAAGTCTGGGTTCTGCGCTTTCTCGTATCTTTAGAATAAATTCTCCGTCGATTGCTAGTTTTCTCCGGCAAAGTCTTTCTCTTTGTGTGTAATTTGAGGTTCTCGCTGTGGCAGTTACCGCCTCCTGGGTTGTACCGCGGAGGTATGTACCCAACGATGCAGAAGAACCGTCTGCCCCCATCTTTAGTTCGATTATGGGGGCAGACAGTTGTAGTAGGTTCGTCCGACGCTTTATCGTCTAGACTACACTACGTCACATCACAGCAGACGGTAATTAAGTAATGGTATATGAATGGTACAGGATGCCTGCACCACGCACGGTAGTTGTACTCTAATACGCCATATCCTATCGCAAGTCGTTTGCATGCTGCACAGCCGATCGATAGGAACCTGCCGCTGTGGTAGAAAGGAAAGAGTCATATCGTTGCGCAGGCAGTTGCTCAACCGTCCCTCTGTAGCCGTGATCGTCTAGTGGTTAGGACATTGCGTTGTGGCCGCAATAACCCAGGTTCGAATCCTGGTCACGGCAGGTGAGTAGTGGGAAGGGGGCTTTTTTTTATCCATATTAGTAGTAACGTTACCTTTGAACGTATTACGACTCTAAATACTTTCATTCAAGTTCATATTTTAAGTGAAGTATATAATTTATTCTTACCGCGTGAAAGATTTTCGTGACCGGGTACGAGTGTGCGTGAAACATGGTCGTACGAAACCTGTTTTGCGTAGAAAGCTACCCGTCTGGTTGATTGCCCACAAATGACGCAAGTTGTGAGTCAGCTTGTTGACTACTTGGAAGTCTGCCGCACCCTTGTCGTCCAATGAGAGATCCTGTACGAGGTAATCATTTGACGTACTGAAGACACTAATGCAATTGCCAGTCTCAACAGTAAGTAGCTTGCTGAGGCTTCGTACCGATTTGAGCTTTGGTTGTATACTGGAAAGTTCCATACAATGGCGGGTCGTCAACGGGAAGAGCACAAACAATGTGAGACACGTGTAACATATGTGTATGCTTTGTTGATGGGAAGAACACAAACAGAACATCTGTCCGTATCTTTCAGCTCGAAACTTGTGAACTCATTTAAATTATATGATATTTTGTGTCTACAGTAGGAGGTGATGGACGAGTTTAATTTTGGTTGGTATTAATACAGTATATCTCCCTTCTTAGACACAACGATAAAAACAGGAACACAATTTCATTATTTTATCACTATGGTTTCCTTTGAGACTTAAGCTGCCACAAATTGCTGGAACACGATCAGTTGTATAGGCCAGTTGAAATGTGATGGCGCACGCGCAGAAACCAGATTTCGTCTTTCGTCGAAACGGACGAGTCCATTTAAATCGGCGGGGGCGTCAGTTCAGTCGACTACTGGCAGCCGAGGTGTGCGCATCAACGGTAGTAATGCTGGATACACCACGTTCCGAGGTAGTGTGAAGAGTACTGGATACCCACTCCATTCGCCAGTTTCCCCTTCACTTCCCCTCCCGTGCGTCACCGTGTGCCATCACATCTCAAATGGAGTCTACAGGCCTGCCATCAATGTAACAACTTCCTGCATGGAGCAGTTTTTTTTTCCGGAGAATTTGATAGTCATTTAGCCGTTCGATATAAACTCTAAGTTTTAAAGAACGCGCAGGCTCATGTTCACAGGAGCCAACCACCAAGGGCTATGAGAAGCCAGTTTTATAAGTTACTATTCCCCACGAACAGTTAAGTCAGCAAATGGTCTCTTCTCTTTGGCGTTTCCCACTTACTCCATGGAGCAGAGTCCTTATTGAGAAGCTAACCGATTTTCAGCTAATTAAGAAATTCCCCGCATTTTATGGAACCCGAAGGTTCATTACCGTATTCACAAGTGCCCGCCACCTGTCCCTATCCTGAACCAGCTCGATCCAGTCCACACCCCCACATCCTACCACTCCCTGAAGATCCATCTTGGCGTTTCCCACTAAAATTCGTTATTCGTTCTTTAATGTACTTCCCATTTACGTGCTACATTCCCAGAAAATTAATTTGCTTGGTCATTGTCGCAGGATTCTTCCAAATCAGAGGCCCTGTGTAACATTTTGTAACATAATATTCTTGCACGGCAAGGGGTTGATATCTGCCCCTCCATCTCTCTTTGTGGAAAGCTACCATTTGTTGACTGTCTGCAGTTGTTTATTTAATATATTCGCACTACGTAAAACTCATACTTTGTAGGTTGTGACTTTCTGAGTAACCTGTTTAAATTTTTTTGACCTCGCTGATATACGTAGTAGCTTCAAAAATTTTCCGAAATTCGGGGTATAATTTACAGGAATTTCTACTGTGAATAAAGAAATGTACACTGACATCTTTCGTCAACTTAGGGATGCGGTCAGAAGGAAACGCCCCGAAAATTGGAGACCCAACAATTTGGTCTCTCCTTCATGACAATGCCCCAGTACACCGGTCGGTTTTGGTCAATGACTTATTAGCGAAGAAAAATGTGACAACACTGGATCATCACCCATACTTTCCTGGCCTGGTTGCAGCTGATTTTTACCTGTACGCATGACTGAAATCAGCACAGAAGTGACGGCGCTTTTGTGGTGCTACAGATATAATTAAGAATGCAACGGGAGAGCTGAATATGCTTTCACAAAATTGCTTCCAGGAATATTCCCAACACCTTTACAGTCGCTGGCAGAAGCTTATAGTTGCACAAGAGGACTATTTTGAAGAATGCGTAGCTTAAATATTTGTACTGTTTTGTACTTGTCAGAAACAAAGTAATTCCGGGGATATCTTGAAGCTACTACATAAGACTATTGGCTTATTTTATTTACAAAGAGATCTCTTCCCTTCTCCACAGTGACATTGTCATGTGTATCCTGTAATATTACGTTATAAACATATATACTTAAATAAGTGCATCTTCCTTGTATCTTAAATTTATTTCACTGATTTGTGGTGTCATGAATGAATTGGTAACTTCAAGGGACGAGACGCATTCGCGGATCTAACGTCCTTGAAATCTAACAAAAGAAAGATAAGGTGTTCATTCTGGACAGAACATGTCTTCAACCTTGCTAGTTGAGTAACAACCATTGAAAATTCGTGCAGGTTATCACGTACTTCGTTTTGTGATGAGAAGACTATAGATAGGGGCAGGGGTTTCGAACTCGTGCTCCGCAAACCGCATGCGACCACTCCGTTCATTTCATTCGGCCTCCCAACTTATCTCATAATAACACCAGTGTCGTTTTTTTAACTTAGAGAATTAAAGAATTTTTCCATTACTAGGCCTAAGAAATAAAAAGTTTTTGTATCCCTTGAAGGTGACGTACAGTATAAGCCAGTATAGAAACAGCAGTTGCTTAGATTCCAAAATTCGATAATCATATTTTAGATTCGTAATATTCTTAAGGGCGTATTTAATTTTAAACAAAATACCTAGTCTGGTTATTGCTTAAAATAACGCGTGTTTTCAAAATTATTTAACTGTTCCGATTACGATTTGAGTTTGAGACCTCTAGATAAGAGTAATGACCAAGAATGCTGCCAACCCTCCTGTAACACTTTGGAACTAGAGGTCACTTCTGTCTAACTGATGACGAGTTGCTCATTGTGCATTAGTTAATGGAAATCCGTGCACAAAATCACGTAATTAATTTGCACCGAAAAACCCGCTGACAACGGAAAAGAATGTATAAAGAGAATGACGCAAATACGTATTTTCAAACGAATCGTACCAGGTCTCTTACTGATTAACGACTAGTGAAAATTTGTGGAAAATCACCCACTAAAAAACTGTGCACAGTCTCAAGGTGAACATGTTTCTCCTAAAATTACGTAGTGAAGGTATGCCCAGAATGACATGCAGTCTGGACACTGGTTTTTCTGTATTTTCCTCCGATAGAATCTTCGATGAGAGTGTCTAAAATTATGCCATGTCATTCATTCGTCTGCCTTACGACAGGTCCGTATTCTTTTCCAAAGAGAGTTCTCCACAGAGTGCCATCAAATGCGTCCTCTTCCAATTTGCAAAATCCTCTGTTTTCCTTAAGGTCGTCCAGTAGCTGCCTACGTCTTCTTCCTCTTCTTCCCGTCACTTCTGTCCTTTCCTCAGTCTATCCTTCAATAATGTGTTTTGAAAGGTAGTTCCAACGCAAGATGTGACCAATCAAGCTGGCCTTCTTTCCTTTTATTGTATGTAGGATCTTCTCCTTCTTGACTCCGTGTAATACTTCTTCATTTCTCACACGATCGGTCCAACTGATCTCCATCTTTCTCCACCGTTACATTCCAAAACTTTAAAGGTATTCCTGATCTACTTTCCGAAATGTCCAAGTTCCAGCGTCATACACGGCAGTATGGAGCACCTTCATAGTTTCTTCCATAAATTTAAGTCATACTTACTGGTGAAAAGAGTATTCTTGTTGAATGCTGCTTTTTTCATGGCAATCCTGGATCTAATGATGCAGTATACAAATTAAAAATTAAAGATCCAGTTGCTTAAGTGTCTTGTCATAAAAGCAAGCCCGGCTGTTTAGTCTGGAGGTAACGCGGTCGATTCGTAGTCAGGAGATATCGGGGTCGAGCCATGGTTGGGTACCAATTATTATTAGCAGTTTTTAAACTCAGGTCACTCCCTTCAGATTAATAATTCATAATTATTGTACTCTATCACATCAGAAGCCCAGAACCGCATTACTCTAAAGGGCGTAATAAAATTAAATTAAAAAATGAAATGCAGTGCTGATGTGAAGAATGTAGTGAATAAATGATTGTTGTACGGGTTAATAATTAGTTGTGAAATTGAAGATGTTGGCAGGCTGCTCTCCGGTAGATGCGTGAAAGTTTAATAGTTAATTTTTGGTGCACGTATTATGGTTATAGCACAAAGGATACAAAACAGAACACGCGGAAAACTGTGTTTAAATTGTTACAAGAAAACCTTAGATCTCTCGTAACGTCACACAGCCAGAGCTAACACGACTACCTATAAATGAAAATCCTTCATCCAACGGCTGTAAATTACTAGTTCTTTTGCAGTAGGGCTTCGCGAGGTTGGAAATACCACGACTTCTTTGGCGTTGAAAGTAAATATTTCATTACATTTTATCTGACTTTATTTTGCCACCAAAAATTTGCAGTACAGCGATACCACTTTTACTCCATACTGGCAGTGTATTGTTTATCCTAACCCTTGCTAAGTGATCGGCTATCACGAATGAGGTTTTTTAAATTACATACACATATACAAATACATATACATCACGTATGCAGCGTTACAAGCATGGACGACACCCCTTTGAAGGGCCAAGAGCGAAAGTGGCCTTTCTTGTTCAGGTTTTGTTAGTTAATATTTAACGAAATGGCTTCTGCGTAAGGTGAAATTTTGTACCAAGTTCAGTAATTCAGAAGTTCTTGGTTTGGGCTAATTTTTCAAAACCGTTCTATCGGCTCTTCTGACAACTTCATTTAGCGGTAGGAAGCATAACAACATAGAAGTAGCTGCTTTCCCCCATCCAGTTAGGAGTCCGTTTCACTTTCACATGTCTGAATTTCTCGTGGTAGGTTACTAACAACAGGTGATGTGGCCGAAAGGAAAAACACAATTTTATATTAATCTTTATACACATCTGTGTTGTAGTTACGTGTAATCTTACTTGTTGTCATTGATGTTGATGACACTACCACTAATGCTGCTGCTGCTACTACTACTACTACTACTACTACTACTACTATTAATAATAATAATAATAATAATAATAATATATAAATAGTCTCGTAAATCTTTAATGCGGTTATATAAAAATGGTTTGTAGAGGCGAATGAATATAAATAGGCGAGCCAAAATAATTTCTCACGTATGTATTTTGAGTGGGATATTTCAGGCTTCCGCCGGAGTGTAGTTGAAGCCTTCGCTTTTCTGGGTGTCTTTGTGGCAATAGTTTAAGATAAGAAATAAATTTTTATGAAGGCCAAAGATGTAGGTGGACAAAATCGCAATACAAAGAGGCTATTCATCTGAAAATGTATGCTACAGTGAACAGTACTGTAATAAATGAACAATGTACTTTAGATTTGAGTTAGAAATCAGTCGCGCTCAGACGCGACAAGCTCGTGCATGCTGACAAAAGCAGTGCACTGCACTCACAAATATGTGCAACTTAGCCGTTGATTTCCTTTCTGTTGTAAAGTAGCGGATGTTACTAACTTTTAGTGAACTTCTCCGTGGCAAACAGTTCAAAGCACTGAAGAATTTGCACATTTTTAGATGTGTCAGCAGCCTTACTTTATATAGTCCACTGTAACTAAGTTAACGCCCTCATTCTCTTGGAAATTTTGGTAGTACTTATGTGTTTGTTTAACGTGAAGATTGTTCTGACTTTTGCACCAAAGAAGACTCTAAATTATGTGTAAGGGACGCAGGCTTCTGCTAAATATACAAGGTAAGCTGTGTTGAACGTATTAGAAAACCGTTGAGTGAACTGACGCGAGTTGAGCAATTTCGGTAAACGACTATTTAGGAAAATTTATTTAGAAATTTAATCCTAAATTCCGGGTATACTTTGGACTATATACAGGAAGGTGAAACGAGTATTTGGACAGTTACTAAATTTAAACTTTTTATTTGTTATATGGTGACAGCGTAGATTATGGTTGTTTGTGTGTTTTTATTTTTTTGTATTAAATACTTTTTTAGGTTAGTTACTAAATTTGACTGACATAATTGACGTACTGTTAACTACTAACTGATGTCCCTGGAAGATTAGATAAGCTAAGTGAGATATATAGACGAGTGCAATCTGTATTTTACTTCGTTGTGTGGCGGAGTAGTTCGCCAGATTTTCGACAGCTTAAATTTGGTTGTAAGTCTGGCTGGTGGCAGCACAGAAGTTAGAGACCTCGGCGCCGACGGCAATAACCGCACCCTTTTAAGTAATAGTGTCTCCACGAAACAGGTCCAGTTAGGCCAGGGTACCAACTCGGAAGGCACTACAGTACTCTTGTTTGTTTGGTCAATACTTTTTTTTTTTTAAGTGGCACAACATCCCAACTAGGGGCCCGAGGCTTCCTCATTTTTTAGGTTTCTAGATCACACACACACACACACACACACACACCCAGTAGAACTCCTCTGAACGAATGATCATCTCGTCGCAGAGACCGCTTCCTGCACAACACACAACAAACACAAGAGAAAAACACCAATGCCATCAGCGAGATTCGCACCCGCGATCCCAGGAATTGAGGGCCCGCAAACCTACACCTTATACCGCGCGACCACCGGGATCGGCTGTTTTCTATATTGCCTCTAAGTATGTTTGATTAAATGGCTTGGAGATGAGGGGTCAAATTGAATCTCGCTTCGACTCGCATTTGGTCACCCCGGTATTGAGATGGCGTGATTGTAGCCTACTGTGCAATGCATAACACGCATGTAGCGGCATCATGCGACACTTGCTCGTGACAGCCTGATGGCCGCCACCACAGCCTAAGAACTACAATGCTATAACTGTTTGGAGGCGCAACGACAGTAGAAGCGAGTGTGGCAGCGTGAATAAACTTTGTGCAAGAAAAAAAATCACACAGCGTGCAAATCAGTGATCATTGGAGGAATGACGTAATTTCTAGATATCGCTGCTGTACTCTGTTTAGAGCGTGAAAGGAACTTGACCCATTTGCAGATGCAGAGATGAAGCCATTGTACATTGATCCCAAAGAATGTGATTAATCCTATCTTTAATAATAATAATACAATAATATAAAAGTATAAATTGAATGTTATATTGTTGCAGTTCTACCTACCTGTTCCTTAAATATCGCTGTGGAAGGTCGAGTTAGACCCCCAGGCCAAGCCATGTGGGGTTTCTGATGGACATCGTAGCACTGGGGCAGGGTTTTCTGTGAATACTTCGGTATTCCCCAGCCATTATCATTCCATCGAAGATCTATAATCATACGCCATTAAGCTTCGACTCCATATAGGAGGGTTTTATTTGATGACGCTGTCACTTGCTAAGATTATATAACGTTGCTGGTAAATGAATGGAAATATGTGTAAGGAGTATTGGTGTAATTACACTGACGGGGGAAGGCCGGAGTTCTTTGAGAAAACCAGCTTCATCCTAACGTTTTACGTTATATAAACTCAGCAATTGACAACGTCATTAAATAAGTCACTTCTCTCCCTCTTTGTCTCTCTCTCTCTCTCTCTTTCTCTCTGTCTTCCAATTTCTCTTCCTTAACCTTTAGACGCCTAATGTCAACTATAGTTGACGTACCGCACCGGTAACCTCTAAAGTTGCATTTTATATATTTATTCAACAAATATAGGTACCGAATATTTTAAACATGGTTTATCCTCTCCATTTTTTTCTCTTCAAAATGCAGTTTGTTTCATAATTCTAACGTATTTGGTTCCTGTATTATTCACATTTTATATACAGGATGTGCTAAAATTAAAAAAATAATTACGGCGCCAAAAGGTTAAATCTCTGCGTCATTCCAACAGCAGTTGCCATTCGTACGCACCCAGGGTCTGCTAATTTAAATAACACGTGTTTTTCAACAACTGGTGTAATAGTCTTACTTCCCGCATCGTGTGGGATGACCTACATTTACTTATTAAGTTTTAGGACGTATGTCTGAAGGCAGTGTCGTATTTTGATTCACGAGAGACAACCAAAAGATCAAAATGCAGGTGCCAGCATGCAATGCACGTGACAGCTCCTGACACAAAATCTGCTTCTGAAATATGCATTCTTTCCATTCAGCAACTCTGTCTTAATTCCGTTTGGAATATCGCTCACTGAATGTAATAATGTCACAAGTAAAAAATGGATCCATTTGGAGTTAATACTACGACTGGGCTAACAAATATAACAAGTACATCGGACGACAACGGCACACTTGTTAGTTACAACACACCCCGCTAGATGCCGTTATTGTCGGATGTAGTTGTTACATTTTTTAGCTCAATCGTAGCGTTAACTCCAAATTGGCAATTTTTTGGGTTTTGCCAATGCTGAATTCAATGAACGATATGTGTTCTACTGGATAAGCTGATGCTCTATTAGCGAGTAAAGAAATTTCTTGCTTGTAACGCAAACCTGTCTGTAAAATCTCTCCACCGGACATTATTCTGATCCTTGACTTGACTAGATCCTTCTTTGTTGGTTTCGGTTTGCATGGTATCTGGTAGATAATGTAATTCGTGAACCTTGATAGGACTATATTATGGAATCTACTTATCTAAATTTAACCCTTTAAAGACGAAACGTATCCGTGTTATATACGGTCCCAGTCCGTACCACGCTGTAAACACTCCCCCACCTCGGTTATAAAAATCATCTGTTACTGTTGTATAAGGCAAAAGTCTCTGTTTGTTCTGAGGACACATGAACGGAGTGTAATCACAATGTAGAATGTTTAAATGTTATACCTGATGGTACTTAAAGCTGCTGGCAGGCTTTAAAAAGTTAAGTTTTATGGTTTGCAGCTAAATGTCTTCCACGATTCAGCTTTCTTTGCTGTTGAATATTTACATTAAAATTATATGATGTTGACAACCCTGTCAGTAAGACACTGATATTTTTATTACTACTAACATTCAGGTATTTATTGTTCTTAAATCTTTACAGCCTGATGTTTAATACAGCACATTTACAGACTGGCTCTAAGACCTACCCAGCTCCACTCTTGTGGGTACCGGGAATTCTTTCCCTGGGGATAAAACGGCCGGTGCGTGAATTTGACCACTCATGTCTATCTAGTATCCCTATATGAATTTACGGCATACACAGGGGGAAACTTTACGTTTTGCCTTTTTCATTTTCGAAGTATTAAAAGTATAGACTGTAGATATATGCTTATCCTTTTGTTGAGTATTCGCCTTGAAAATGAGGCAAATAAAATAATAAAATGCTTTACCTTGTAAGAAATATCCTGTTCGTAGAATTACTTATCGCAGTGAACAGTAATCGTGTACCATCTTTATTAAAACTTTGTGGAAAATTACGATAATATTAACACAAACTATTTAGTCCCTGAAAGCAATGAATAAAATAGGCAATGTATTACGTATAATGTAACATGTGGCGCGTTCGCATAATGTATATACCTCCTCGGGTAACCTAATAGCGTTGATTAGAAGGGTGATTTTGTGGTGCTCTAATGTCGCTGGAAACACGTAAAGTGACCGATATTTATACGCGATTTTAAACAAATTTGAATTTGCTGTATAGATTTTCATAAAAGTTTACAGAAATGCGCCCAATAGGAGCCGAGCTGATAATTGAGAATAGACGGACAAACAGACGGAAGTGACGAAGGCAATAGGTGCATTTCTTGGCTACGCGAACGCTCCTAAAATTGATCTCATCTGTATGTATGTGTAGAAGTAAATATGTAGGCTTTATTACGCGCTTATCCCTTTGTTTTACATTAAAACACCAGGTACATAGTAAGAGTTGAGCAAGTTGGTATAACAAAATGTATAAACTCTTGAATTTTCCATCTGGTGACTCATTTTGTTGGCCTTGCTGCTGGAATGTATCAATTATGCTCCCTGAATATGGTCCTTTAAGGGTTGAAACATGCTGGAGTGACACATAGTGTTAATAAAGTTGTGTTTTAATAATATATGAATATATTTATTGGTATTTATGTGATATAGTGATATTAGTGCACGGATGTGAGCAAAATAGAATTTAACTTGGTATCTGCTTTTCTTGAAACTTGGGATCGGGATCGTTCAAATTTTGTTCTTAAGCAATATCAGCTCAAGAGACTGGACTGTGTTAACTAGGCTTTATGAAATTTTGTTACAAATGGAAATGCAAAGAAAATTTATTGAATGCACCAAAGTGGGCCTGTGCAGTTCTACAGTGTGTCCCACTCGCTACCGAACCCGGTATTTCTTTAATAATTTTACCACTAATGAGGATATTGGAACGAAATTTGAAGCGGACTTACCTCATTGTGTAAGAAATGTGACGACATCATAACATGTGCTGGAAGTGGCCACCATTTGCGTCCAGACAGGATTGAACCCGGCGCGCCATATTTTGGAAAGTCCTTGCCATTACGTCCGCTGTCACTGCCTGAATTTCTTTTATTTATTTATTTATTTATTCATGTTCGTCTGATCTACAATAGGCACCGTAAAGGGCCATGAGATATGGAACAAGTCAAAGATAAATGTTTATAAATATAAAGATAACAAATGGAAATATACAGTTAATATGTACAGTATAAGTATAAAGACTTTATAAGTTTAATATCAGATTGAATGCATACAGTATATATAATGCTAGCAGTTGAATACA
>Ga0123352_10003902_pt1 | contig 21783 bp, 12 predicted proteins | sample TergutLab28metaG_FD_89700 | JGI IMG/M metagenome (GOLD analysis project Ga0123352, IMG submission 89700) | Labiotermes labralis P1 segment gut microbial communities from Petit-Saut dam, French Guiana - Lab288 P1 | ecosystem: Host-associated > Arthropoda: Insects > Digestive system > Gut ...
AGGTGCAGGGTGGGGACAAGCCCGGAGCAAAAAACCACCCCGCGGTTTGCTTTATGGTTTCCCTCTGGTCCCTCTTTTAAAAAAAAACAGAGCGAAAAAAAGGTTTGGCCCCCCCCCGGGGGGGGGGGGGGGGGGGGGGGGTATATTTCTTCACTGTCGTCACCCTGTTCAGGAGCTGCTGTTTCTTCATCACCGCCACCCGGTTCAGGAGTTGTTGTTTCTTCATCACCATCGCCAGGTTCAGGAGGAAGAGGCGGTGCTACAATGTCTGGCCCCGGACTCGGCACTTCTAATGATTCCCATTGAGCAAACACACTCAAGTTTCGAGTTATAGGTTCGGTTATGTTAAATGCTGCGCCGCCTCCACTTGCCGATTTGTTCCAAACTGTGAAGTTATGGTTATCAAAGGTAAAGGTTGGTATATCGTCATATACGATGTCGCCGGATGTTACAGGTATTATTTCCAAATAACCACAGTGGCAGTTTGAACGAAAAATTACTCTTATCTTCCCAACGAAGTTAAGGTCATAGTTGTTCGCAAGGTGATTAAAAGGCAGTACCATTCCCGAGTAAGAGAGCGAGTTCCAAGCTATATTGGGCAGTGCTTCTATTTGAGCCGCATTTAAACCTCTATATGTATGTACGGTAGGAGAGTCTTCTAACCAAAACGCCGAACTTGCCGTATTGCCTGCGAAGACTGCTGATGAACCAATTGTTATGTTGGCAAAATTTTCCGTGAAAATGCCGCCGCCGGTTTCAGCTTCGTTGTCGGCGATTTTTCCGCCATTCATTTCGAAAGTTCCATTTAATACAGCTACGCCGCCGCCAAAAGTTGATGTGACGTGTTCGCTTATTACACCATCTTCCATTTCAAATCTTCCACCATCGACGAACACGCCGCCGCCGCTTCCGCCGCTAGAAAGTGTGTTACGTCTGATTTCGCCGCCTTCCATAATAAATTTACCGTTTTGCCCGATATGCACACCGCCGCCGTACCGTCCATTATTTCCATTAATTGATCCTCCATCCCCCATTGTGAAGATTCCATTAACGATTCTTACGCCGTTAGATGCCGCTTGACCAAAGTGCCCATTTCCGGTTATTAACCCGCCATTCATGTTAAACTTTCCGTTGCCTAACATGAAGACACCTCTGCCCCCATTGTTTCTTATTACAGCACCCTCATACATATTAACTTCCCCACCATAGCCTGAAAAAGCGACACCGTTGGTGTTACCACTTATCACAGAACCATCAAATATGTTAAGCGTGCCGGCATCCTCACCTAACAGGGCGATACCGATACTGCTGCCGCTTACTACAGCACCATACTGTAAGTTAATTGTGTTGCCGGGACCTGCATTAAGACCATTAAGCAAATTGCTATAGATTCTTGCATAATAAACGTTGACTATATTATTAACAGCAATTACCGGTAATAATGATGTATGAACGCCCTCCCTAAATCCGGTAATTTCAGTCCCGCCTTTAAGGTTAAGAGTAGAACTGCCCCCCTTCATTTTAATGCCCGAGTATTCATTAGAGTGTCCTCGAATTCTTACACCATCAAGGGTAAGAGTAGAGTTGACATTCAAACTAAAAGCGTTATTTTCAAAATAAATTGTACCCCCTCTAACAGTTAGTTCCCTAGTACCATCAAGGGCGAAAGAGACCGCACTGATAATTGACCCATCAAGAACAATAACATCAACATTAGGATCTAAAAATGCTAAATTAAATCCCTCTATTTCACTTACTGTTACTTGATTAAGACCTCCACCATAACCGGTAATTATGGCATCAACCTTTTCATCCTTAACGAGCTCATCATCATCGTTAATAGGATCTTCTGATCCCGGTTCTTCGGAAACAAGTTCCTCTGATACAGGTATTTCTGTTACATTCTCTGCGCTTTTAGATGATATGTAATCATCTGCCGAATAAGTTAAAAGCGCACTTATGCTTATGGTACCGCTTATTGCAAGTACCAATGAAATGCAGATTGCCAATAATCTGCTTATGGTGCTTTTGTTTTTCCCTCTTCTTTTGCGCATCTCTTCCCTCTCCTTCTTATACTTTTCTGCGATTAAAACACTTTAAAACCTTGTTTTTTGACATAATAAGCCGTCGTCTCCTAGTCTTGTGTCAAAAATCCTGCGATTTTATGCGTGCTTTTAAATGCGGGAAAGTATTATTTTAGTTTATTTTTTTGTTTCTTTTGATGAGTGTATTTCTTTATGATTAGCTATATTTTTTGTTGGAAAAATAAAAAACTTCCGTGCAATATATGCCGAAAGTTAACGCAAAGTCTTGAATAGTTAATAATACACAAAATAATTTGTGCAGCAACTGGCTATCTATTTAAATTAATAGACCCTATAGCTTTGCGTCACTGCTTTTCAGCAGCGTTGCCCATATGTTTACTTATTAATACAAAGAGTAACATATTATAGCTTGTTTGTCAATGGTTTTTTTAAATTTTTACCAAATTATTTGCATAAATTATCCACCAAATTTATGCTCTTATTGGCACAGATTGTCGGTTTTAAGGCTGTTTTACCATATATGCAAAAACTGCCCTGTTTTTAATACAGGGCAGTTTTCTATAAATTATGACATACGACTTATTGTGCTGAATCTTCAATAACATAGCTAAGAATTCTGAAGAACTCGCCGAATGTAAGCCCGCCGCTCGGGTTTACATTTGTTGTATTGAAGAATCCTAAATGTTCTGCTTTTAATAGTCCTTGTCTATGCGCCGCAGTTGCAGTTCTGATGTCGGGATGAGCCGTAGTTTGTTCCGTTGGGAAATTTCGTACAGCTGTTCTCGTTTGAACCTCGTAAAGCCTTACAAGCGAGGCGATTCCCGCCTCTCTTGAAACATTTACCCCACTTACAAGCATTCCTGACCTACCTAAGCTTTGATGCTGTGCAGTTGTTAAAGGTTGGTTGATTGTAACGCTTGGTCTGTTTGACACAACAGCTTCAATTATTCTATTAAACTGATTAGCGTTAATCGTAGCATTCATATTAATTGAAGGCATATCAGTTATTGTAACCCTTGAATTTACTATACTCATAGCACTTTGATGAGCGTTGCTAGCAGGAGCCGCCTGCCCACCCGGAGCAGTTGCAGTTACTGTTGGTGCGGCTGTCGCAATGGCTGAAAAACTTGCGATTCTAGTTGTCTCAAATGTTACGATGCCGTCTTGGGCGTTGTGTCTAGCACCGCTTGCAGCTTCCCACGCTAAAGCTGATTCCGGTGCGATGAAGCCGCCTATTTGCCTGTTAGGTGTTGCAAGATGTTGATTTACTATCATGCTAAGGTTTATCGGTCTAGCAAGATGCGCCAGATCAAGTGTTCTGGTCGGGGTTACAATTTGTACAGACAGCCTTTGAGGTTGTGTCGCAAATAAGCTTCCTGTAGGCAGTACCGGAACTCTGGTACCTGTTGCATCCATAGAAATTCTAACAGTCGCTTCACCTAAATCCCTAAGAGCAAGGACTTCCGGTGTCATTATCGACCCGGGCGGCAAAGTTACATATATATCTCCCATTTTAGCACGAAGGCTTATCCTTCGTTCATCAAAAGCACTTATTATCGAATAAGGTATTTCAATAACTCTGTTCGCAATGGTGTAATTTTGATAATTCGTAAGGTCAAGATCAAACGTGAAGACCCTGTTATTAACAAGCCTTGAGATAAACCGTTGGTCAACGTTGTTATCTCTGTTTCCATCTGCACCTATCCTGTTTGAACGGAAGCGATAGTTAAGAGTTCTCGTTGCATGGTTATACGTTATCTCAAAGTCATCCTGCGGTAACGGATAGAGTTCCGGGTTTCTGTCCCCGTCAAACTCTCCGCTTGTTCTGCCGGATACAATTCTTATCGTCTCAGACCAATCTGATTCTCTGCGGCGGATATTTGGAGCATTCGCTGCTGTAATTTCCACAAGCGGAGGTATAGTTATTTCAATCGCATCAACAAAATCTTCCGTCAACGACAATTGAAGTACATAACTATGCGTAAGAACGGTGCTGCCTTGGCCTTCTCTTGTAATTGTCGCTACCGTTTTAATGCGTGCATAATACTCTGTAAACGGCAAGAGCTCACGGAAAATTGCCATATAAGTTGCAGGCACACGAGGGTTTTGAAGGAAGTCCGCATTTCCACCAGTTACAGAAGATGATGTGGCTCGCGGACCGGGGTCGTTTGAGTTTAACAACCACTCTAAAATCAAATGATTCTCACCTACCGGCGTTAAAGTTGCGTTTGATTCTTCATTAAAAGTTCTAACGCTTTCAGCAGAAGCTATACCAAGCCCTTGCGGAATCGGAGGTACTTCCATTTCCCTTGTAGCAAGCAATAAAGGGTTAGACCATGCCGAAGGCGGTGAACCTTCTGCCTCGGCTCGAATCCAGATAAAGTAATCGGTTTCAGGGAACAACCCGCTTAGAGTGTAGTAAAAATACATAATTTCCGTGTTCGGATCAGTCAGTATCATGAACCCTTCCGGCGGATCTCTTGGGTCAATTTCAATAGGAGGATATCCTGCGCCTGGAAAATCTGCTTGAAGCCGCCCATGCCTGAGAGTATAGGTAAGGTTAAAGCTTCCTTCCCAACGAACAGTAATAGTAGTATCCGTCGCCTGCACGTTCATGCTAGGACCTTCAAGCGAAGATATCATAGGCGCACGCCCGGCATCTTCAAGAATCGGAACGGTCGGCGTTATTATCAAATCTCTATCTTCCCTAAGCGTTGTTTCTGAAACAAAAGCAGGGAAATATGAAAAAATCGAATTGGTTTCCGGTCTCAAAACAGGTCTTAAGAAAATAAGATAAGGCATATTTTCAACAAGGCTGCCTGCCGGGTTTTGCTGTGTTGTTACAGTGTATCTAAAGCTTGGGAATGATCCTTCCGGTTGAATTGGAGGAGTCCAAACATTTTCCGGCGGAACCCATTCATTTATCGGTCTGTTTACATTCCTTCCAATTATATGATAAATATATGCCATAAACGGATCATCAGAGCCGGGAAAATCGTTGTTTGCAACTAAGCCGTACTGCGCAGTATGCAATACATATTCCACATCAGGCCTAAGTTCCATATGCCTTATAGGAGTAATATCATATAAAGCAACTCCGAGCAGCTCTCTTAAGAGGGTTCTTCCTACGTTAGGAAATCCCGGATCTGTTATGGAATTACGGTCAAGCGGTAAAAGCTGCACAGCATTGCTGCTAGTTGGTCTTGTGAACACGATATCACCGTTCAAAAGCCATGCTTCTGAATGCCAAGTACGGTTATCGTTGTTATAAATTTCATACCATCTTGCATCCCATTCGATAGTTATGCTGTGTGATGTCGTTGCTTCGCTTACCACTCTAAGAGGAGGACTTGTAAGCATTACAGGAGTAGCTGTAACGCCGTCAATCGGCGGAATATATATCGTTCCATAACTCGAAGGGGATACTTTTGTTTCATCATCAGCCATCCTTGCTTCTATACGTATGAAGTAAGCCGTGTTATCTTCAAGCGGCAGCAGATGAATCATCCCATTTGCATCCTGCGTCGCAAACTGCGTTAAAAAGATGTTATTTCCGATTGTTGAGTAAACAAATGGATCTGTCCTTCCGGGCACGGTAATTAAATTAGGCCCTACTCTTGAGACTATCGGTTCAACCCCCGGATTATGAAGCAATTCAAAGTCATCAGTAATCCAGATATCAAAAACAACATTTGGGTCAACAAACAACCCATTTATAGAGGCAGCTACCTCAGCATCATTGAGAGGTCTGCGGGTAAATGCACGCCATTCAAAGTCAATAGCAAGAGGATTGGTTCTAAATGAAGGGCTGTCTGCACTATGGATAATATTAGGTCTGTATGGCAAGAAATCTACAGCGGCAGGGTTAAACGGAGTCCAATTAGACTCTATCGTTACCGGTATAACAGTCCCATCGTCTAATATAATTCTAACTTGATATTCCCTTGGTGAATCCGGTCTTGGAAGAATATAGAAGTTGTTTTGAATGTTTGGTCCATGAAGCGTAACGATTCTTGTAGCATTTTCGCCCGGTACTCTTTCATAAATCTGAATTTCTGTAACATTTCCTCTCGGACTGCCCCATTGAAGACGGATATGTCCATCCATCAGGTCTGTAACGGTTAACGGAAACTCAACAGCTACACCACCTACAAAATATGGGCGGACATGACCAAGCGCACCTCTGGGGCTAGCAGGATATACTATTGGAAACGGCGTATCGTTAAATACGATATTAGAAACACCTGCTTGGTCTCTGTCGCCGCGAAGAGGAACAGAGCCAACCATTGGCATTACAGCTATATCATAGAGATAAAACGGTTCTATGTTGTGAACAGGATCATCAATTGTAAATCTTAACCTGTTGCCTGCTAAATGTTCAAGATTAGGGTCATCCATTGAAACAAACTGGATACTGCTAGGCTGCATGTAAATTAAAGAAGGGTTTGACAAAGCTGTTCCGGGAGCCCTTCTTACCAGATAAATGTTGTAACCTGTAAATAGGTCTTGACCGTTAAGACGAGGGTTATCCCATGTAACAGTCAGTTCATGCCCTCTTCCGGTGGCTTCAACTCTAATATCTGTAAGGAATAAAACCTGTTGACCTATCGCCCATGGCAAATTGATGTACATAGGCTGCCCCGGCTGCCCCCAGTTCGGGTTAGGATGAGCATGGCGACCATCTACCCTAAATGCATAAATGCTGCCAGGATTTAAATTAACAGAAATAGGAAGCCTATCGTAAATACCTGCTGCATTACTCGTAACAGGAACCCAAGGATCTGCCGCACTAGTAGCAAGCGTGTCTCTTCTAAAGTGAATACGGTATTCCATATCCAGCCCGAAGTGTTCAGTCTGCCCGGGATGATCATTCCAACTAGCCTCTAAACGGTAAGATGGAGCAAAACTTACATTATCTGTGTTGTCGTGTATGAGGTGAAAATTACCGTTATGGACACCTGTTCCAATAGGCAGCTGTGAATCCGCAAAAACCTCGACAACAGGAATCATTGGTAATATAAACATCGCCGTTAGCATAATTGAAATAATCTTTTTTAATGTTTTTTTCATGATTTTACCCCCATAGTTTATAGACTGCCTATATTCTTACTACCGCATCCATATTTGTTAGCATCTGTAAAAAGTCTTGAAGGCTTATTGGGTCATTTGGTCTCATATTTCTATTCGTATAAATTCCAAGCTCGAATGCCGCTCTTATACTTTGCCTAAAGGCGTTGTCTATTCCTTGGATATTAGCAGTTGCTGCCTGGTTACGTATTTGTATCGCTGAGACACGTACACCTGATCTAACCTCGTAAAGCATCATAGTTATATGAATAGCTTCCTGGGTTGTGATATTTCCTCCGCCGTTTCTGGTGCTTACGTTATAACCCCTGTTTCTAAGGAAGTCATATCCGTTTCCACCTCTAGGCATACCCATTATCGTCGCAATTGAATTAACAACCTGATCTCTTGATACATTTCTGTTAAGGTCAAACGATGATCCACTTCCGAAAACGGCATCAAGTCCGTGGCGGGCAACGATTCCTGTTGCGACAGGAGCATTTTCCACTGCACCGATATTTGGCAACACAAGCTCTCTTATATCAAAGCCATAAAGACCAAGGGCAGCAGCTTGGATACCTCTGCCATTTCCGATGTTCATTGCGCTTCTCGGTCTCCAGCCTGTTACACCAACGCCGCCACGCTCGTAGAAGAATCCGTTTGCCGCCATGCCCTGTCCAATATTTTGGGCAGATATGAAAAGCGGGCGGTCAACAGTTTGCATTGCAGCAGGGTTTGTTCTTGTATTGATAACCCTTCTGTTTAAATCCGCAGATACACCGTTTTTAACATCTCTAACTACCGTGTCGATATATTTAATAATGTCCTCGGCAGGGGTGTTGTTTCTTATGAGATCTCTTAACTGCTCATGAATATTATTATTTTGCTTAGCACTTTCGATAGCCGCCAACATTATTGAATTAAATTGAGTTTCAAGAGCGGCGGCGGTTGCATAACTTCCTACGCCTGCAGCTGTTATGTTGACAGTATGGTTTATGCCCATAGGAGCGTTAAGTGCATCATTCCAAGCTACTGTTATTCGTACATAATAATCTGAAATATCCCGCTCTCTTATTCGTCTGTCCATTTCCCGCATAACATCATTATCCGGCACACTGAAAGCCCTTGTTGGTATTGTTACCTCAAGATTACCTCTTGTTATTCTAAAACCCCGCTCGGCTCTGTTTGCCGCTTGAATTATTGATTGAGGTATATAGAAAATGCTTGTAGTTCCTTCACCGGATGGAAGATTTATAGCAACATTGGGGCTTCCAACCATCAAGCTGTCAAACATTGACGGACGATACCAAGTTGTAAACACAGCACTTGTATTTGTTAAAACATACATAGGTTGTCTTGCTAATCTGTCAAGCTCTTGATTAAGCCTGTAATTCCAGTCGGTAAATCTTCGATCATTATCAAAGTCGTCTTGATCCATGTTCGTTCTGTAAGTCAAGATGTTTGTATACAAAGACATAGAACCTGTTGCATCTTGCGCACGAACCCTGATTGAGTAATCCCTACCGGGAGAAAGCCCGGATATTCTGTGCATAAACGTTATAAAACCGTCTTCGTCAACCGTGATATTAGTAGGTGTCGGCAATATCTGCTGACTTGTAAACGGATTCCTTGAAACAACGAATTCAAAATCTTCAGACCAAGATCCGTCACCTTCTCTGATTGAATAGAATAATCTATCCCCTGATGATAAATCAACAGCAGCTTCAAAGGCAATTATTACTTCAAAACGTCTGTCATATGGGCGGCTTTGAGGAAGTCTTCCATATTCAACGAACGCAAGCCGTAAGTCTCTCGGTGCTTCAACCGGAGTGCTTGTATAGGTTGCACGTTCCCAAATTGAATATTGTGTATCCCCGAAGCTTCCGTCTTCATTAATAAGAGTCCTTCTCGTTCTTATATAGTAGAAGTAAAGCTGGTTTGGTCTTAGAGAATTATCCCTAAAGATATGGTAGGATGCATCAGTGCCATCATAAACCCATACTGTATCTGCTTCAATATGTTCAAGGCTTCTGAAATCCGACGGAGTCGCTGATTCATCAAATAATAAAAGTCTGTTGCTGTAATTTACAGGCAGCGGAGGTGTTGTTAAGTTTGTCCTCCAACCCATTCTGTTAAGCAAGTCCGGATTAGTATTTTGAGGAAGTCCTTCAAATATCGATCTAAAATCTCCTGATGGAGAACCCGTCATCTGTGTGTTTCTTAAACGAATTATTTCATATTCGTAAATTTCCGTAGTCGGATCATATTCATGCCTATGCCATCTGATTTCAGCCCAAGTTGAACCACCTTCAATAGGCTCAACTATTACAGGTGCAGGAGGAATTTTGTCACCGGGACCAGGAACATCCGGGTCACCTGCCGTTGTTATCGTGGCAACTCCGGTAATAGAATCTCCACCAAGCGGAGGATCAAACCAAGGATCAGGGTTTGATTCTCTAACAACGATATCAACAGCGATAAAATATGTTTGATTTTTATCAAGACCGTCGAATAAAAATTCAAAATTAGACAACAAAAGCTGATTGTCGTTTATCAAATTTATAACATCATATCTTATCAGAGGTATGTTTATACGCACTACCTCACCTTGCCTAAGCACATCACGAGCATCAATGCTCGGATCAACAGGAGAGGTCATAGGCAGTTTGCTGTTAATTTCTGAAAATACGAATTCTGTGTAGTAACCGAAAGCATCAACAGGCGTTGCAGGGTCAACCTCAAATAATATTGATTCGCTAATTCTTTCGTCAAGCAGAGCATCTGTCGTAAAGTCTACGATTATATCCTCATCTTGTGAAATATACACATTCATTTCCACTTCAAGATTTGCAAGATTTACAAAATCAGGATCGTTCGGATCAAGAGGAGGAAGCGGAACGCCGCTTGAATCTCTTCCTGTAAACAATGGGTCTATAAGGCTTGATAAACGAACATATTCTGAAAGGCGACTGCCATTTAACGACCAAGATGCTTTGAAAGAAACTTCATCAACAGTACCGGCGGCAATATCTCCATTTGTCGTAATTGGATCAAAAGCTCTTAAATTTTCAATTGGAGGAACAGCCGCATCATCCAAAGCACTAAGAGTTACATCTTCAAGCAAAGACGGACGACCGCCGCCTTCAATAATAAATGACGGATCCATAGGGTTGTTGCCTACTCCGACAAGTACCATTCTAAAGAAGAAAACTCCGGGATAATAAAGCATAGGAACAGTGCCTGCTCCGGCTTCCCTTCTATGTGCCGGTACTTGAAGCAGTTCGATAAAATCATCAGCGGCAATGTTAAATCCGCTGTTGATTACAAAATGCTGCGCTCCGGTTGCAGGTAAAGGCTGCGGAGTTAGAATGAACGGTGGCATAGCACCAATAAAATCTGAACCTGTTAGTTCTACTTCTATATCATAAGGACCGGATCCAAGTCCGGTTGCTCTTCTTACCACGATGTCAATAGTCTCCATAAGGTTAGCCGGGGGCATGTCCGTAATATCAGACCATTGAAGTTCATACCTTAAATGGTATTCACCTACGTTAGGTGCAGTATCTATTAGATGTAAAACGGCATCTCTTCGACCTATATCCCAACTAATAGGCAAATTAAGCTCAGCTGTTTGCCATACAGGAGGAAGTGCGACTGATCTAAGCACAATATTATCCCTATCAATTTCAAAGTGCATAGGCGCACCTATCCTATGTGCCCATTCTTCACTTCTAACAGTTTGAGACTGGAAGATATCGCCCTGACCAGGGTTTATAGGCCATACATCATGCGGCGAGAAATCTATTCTAAAATAAGGACGCCCCATAGCCGCTTGCGGCACAGAAAAAGTAAACGTTCCAGATGCCGGTGCTGATATCGTCTGGGCAGGTATAAGGGCAGCACCACCAAAATGTAAATCATGGAAAAGCCTGTACAACCCGCTCATTCCCGGAAATGGAGTTACTCTTATAAGCGGTGTTCCATCTCTGTCATCTATAAATTCATATCCTAAAAACGTATAAACTCCCCGAAGCGAAGTTCCGCCTTGGGTTGATATTAAAGAGTTTGCGGGAGGCATCCCAACTACTGTTGACATTGAAGATCTGTACATAGAGCTCGGCTGAATGTGCTGAGAACCCGGTGCATTGATAAGGTCGATAACTATCGCCCCACCTGCAACAGTAAGCCCCGGAGGCGCAGCAATAACACCCGGTGTAAGAGAAAAGATAGATGGTGCAGGGGTCGCCGAGAGTATATTATCAAGAGTTAAGGAAATAGTTCCAATACTAGGATGGGGGTCAGACAAAGTTACGTTTGCCCGCACATTATTAAAGTTAATTCCGGCAGGCAATGTTGCCATTGTATGCATTGTGCCTGTTGATCTTAAAAACGTCGGAAGCCCGATTGTAAGCTCAATACCCGGTTCAAAAGCAAGGCTGTCGAGTGCGTAGTCAACAATCCGATCTCTTTTAACACGCCCTGCAGGAGCTTCATTTAACCATGCCGTTGGCGCAGATGTTATATCAAGTTCGGAAAGAACTCGACGGTATGTTGTTACCGCACTGCCGGTTGTATCCAAAGCAAATTCATGAATTACACCGCTTTGAAGCCCCATCAAACCACCGTTCGTAGTGTCACCTATCGAATAATGGAATACGTTATTAGGTGCCCAAAAAAAGCTAACTTCACGGTTTTCAAACATGAAAGTAAAACCTTCGTTCTGCCGTATAGTAAACACAGGTCCTACAAAAGAAGCAGGAACAAGAGGATGATTCAAAGAAGGAGTTCTTAGCCCGGGATCGGCTACATCATAATGAAGATATGGTCCTGGAGGGTTAGGGCTTACAAATCCACCAACGCCTCCGTCCGTAAACTGCCAAACTTGAAACGCACTTCCAACAGGATTGCCGCCTGAGTCGGTCACTGTATAACTGACACGATATGCAATCTGACCGCCAAGTGAAGGACCAACAAGCTGGCTGCCCGGAAGGACTACTCTTTCAAGCGTAAGCGTTATATTCAGACCTTCTTCCAAAGAATAAGTCAGCGTATAGCTGTTATTTAAGTTAAGCGGCCATTGCAAAAGAGCTCTGCCTGCAACAGGAGGCGGCGGAACTAGGTTCGGAACCGGCGTAGGAATACCAACTTGACTGCTCCTAAGCAAAGACTGTCCCGGAGTTACAGTAAACTGCGGCACAGATGCCTCTACTGTATTTATTCCCCCGAATTGTGAAAGCGGCAAGGACGTAACAAGCATAATAATTGCCATTACTTTAGCAAAAAAATTTTTCATAAAAAAGTGCCCCCTAACAGAGTCCGAAGTCGGATTCCAAACTACGCCTCTGCTTTGTATTTATTTCAAACATTATCTGTATTTAGGTACAGTTAGATATATTATATCACAGTACAGACATAATATCGACATCTTTATTGAGTTTTTTTAGCGAATTTTGCTAAATTTTTATATTTTTTTATTATTCACTAATTTCCGCCCACTGTTCACTCATCTTTCTACGCACCCTTTGAATGGCGTTATCAACAGCTTTTTCGCCCTTGCCTAATGCGTTTGCTATTTCTTCATAACTTGCCCCATTTAAATATAGAGAGATGGCATTTCGTTCCATTTTGCTTAAAACTTTTTCAATATTAGTTTCAATTATTTTTTTTGTTTCACGATTTATGATCATTTCTTCGGGACTTGAAATATATTTTCCAGTTATTGAACTTAAAAAAAGCTCGCTTTCAGCATCAAAATCATCTGCGCTAAGTGATATATATGAGTTTAACGGCGAATGCTTTTGCCTTGCGGCGTTTTTTATAGCCGTTAAAATTTGCCGTTCAATGCAAAGACCGGCAAATGAAATAAACGGAACCTTTTTTTGATCATCATAATCATTCACAGCTTTATAAAGCCCTATCATGCCTTCTTGAATGATGTCATCACCATCTGCACCCATTATAAAATAAGCCCTTGCCTTTTGCTTAACTAGCTTTTTATGCTTGTCAAGCAAGAAATCAAGAGCATGTTTGTCGCCTGTTTTTGTCAGGGCGATTATTTGTTCATCGGTCAAATTATTATAAACTTTGGAAGAACCATCATCAAACAAAAACAATCCCCAACTCTCCCTGTTCGCTATTCACTAAAAAATTAAATTTCCCTGGCACGTAAAACCTCATACATAAGCACCCCGGCAGCAACCGAAGCATTAAGAGAGTTAAGAACACCTTTCATCGGCAAAGACACGGCGAAGTCACATCGTTCTTTAACAAGCCGCCCAACGCCTTCTCCTTCGCTGCCTATTACAAGAGCAATGCTGCCTTTTAAATCTGCTTTATACATACTGTCTCCAGACATATCCGCACAGGCTATCCAAACGCCTTTTTTCTTTAAGTCGTCAATAGTTGAAGCAATATTGGTAACCTTTGCTACAAGCACATGATTAGCCGCACCGGCAGATGTTTTTCCTACGGCAGAAGTAAGACCTACGGCGCGGCGCGCCGGTATGATAACCCCATGTGCGCCTGTTGCATCCGCTGTACGAATTATTGCCCCAAGATTATGCGGATCTTTTATTTCATCCAGAATTATCAAAAACGGCTGTTCATCGCTTGCATTTGCCTTTTCAAACATATCATCAATTGTTGCATAAGGCACAAAAGGGCAGGATGCAATAACACCTTGATGATTTGCATTTGAAGTCATTTCATCAAGTCTATTTTTTGCAATTTCTTTTATAACTATGCCTCGTTCTTTTGCCTTTGCTATTATCACACGAATTGTTCCTTCTGTATCGCCGGATTTAACATAAATCCGATCAATAGGTCTTTCGCTGTTTAAAGCTTCAAGAACAGCATTTCTGCCAATCAAAGTCATTCCGTCGTCCTTTTCAGGCGAATATTGCCTCTCAGGAGCAGGTCTCCTGTTTTGGTTTCGAAATTGTTTAGGATTCTTTTCCAATTTTATATCTCCGTTCCTTTTAGGGTTTGTGCCTTAAAAGATGTAATCAGTGTCAGATAAAAAGACGTGTATCGGCTTATTGAACATGGATTTTTAAACCTTGAGATAATACTTAAGTTTTTGTATTAAATCTCTAAAGTCAATAGGCTTGCCTACATGGTCAATCATTCCGGATTCGAGGCATTTTGCAACATCTTCATTAAAAACATTTGCTGTCATAGCGATTATCGGGATGTTTTCCCCTAAGCTGCCGAGAGCCCGTATGCGCCGTGTTGCTTCTAATCCGTCCATTTCCGGCATTTGAACATCCATAAAAATTAAATCGTAATAATTTGAACGAGAAGAAAACTTATCAACAGCTTCTTTGCCGTTAAAGGCAAAATTTATCTCTACTCCTGTACTTTCAAGAATTGTTGCAATAATTTCTCGATTTATTTCAACATCTTCTGCTATCAAAATTCGTTTACCTGCAAGCAGTCCGTCTGTAAAAACATTTTCAGGTTCCAAACCAACATCCGTATGAACCTCTGAACCTTCTCTCACTTTTATCTCAAAAATGAAAGAAGCACCTTTTCCAAATTCCGATTCAACCCAAATTTTTCCATCCATTTTATCAACAATAGCTTTTGAAATGGCAAGTCCAAGACCTGCACCTCCAAATTTGCGAGCTGAACCACCATCAGCCTGTTCAAATGGGTCAAATAAAATTGACTGCTGTTCTTCCGCAATCCCAATTCCTGTATCTTTTACCGCAAAACGAATTGCAAAAAGACCGCCTGATTCCGATACTTTATTTATCGACAGTGTTATTGAGCCATGCTTAGGTGTAAATTTAACAGCATTAAACAGAAGGTTGATTAAAATCTGAGTTAGACGCTGTTGGTCTGAAATAATACTTAACGGCAAATCATTATCAATATCAGTTATAAAGTTCTGACCATTCTCTGAAATTGGCAGCCCAATAATATTTTTCACTTGATTAAGCATATCTTCAAAAACAAATTCTTCGCACTTTAAGTCAAGTTTACCTGCTTCAATTTTTGACATATCCAAAATGTCATTAATTACACCAAGCAAGTGGTTTGATGCATCCTTGATTTTTTGAAAAGAATAATTTTTCTTTTCAACACTGTCTGATTCAATGCCAATGGCACTCATACCAACTATTGCATTCATAGGCGTGCGCATTTCATGGCTCATTCTAGCAAGAAAGTCTGATTTCGCACGTGAAGATTGCACAGCTAGTTTTCGAGCTTGTATAACTTCAGTTATATCCTCAAAAATAACCATAGTACCCAACATTTCACCTTCATAGAATATAGGCGTTACGCGGATTATATAAGTATGTGGTCTAGCATACTCGCCAAAGTCAAGATCATACTCTATTGAAGCAGTTGACTTATTAACCTTGACATCATAAAATAAACCTTCAATTTGTTTCAAAAAATCTCCTGTAGAAATCTCAGAAAAAAGATCAACAAACGATTTGCCTTGGATATCTTCTAAACATGCTGTTTTGCTGCATCTTAAATATGATTCGCTGGCAATAACAGCATTCCCTTCCCTATCAAATGACAAAAGAATATTAGGTATGTTTGACAGTATCAAGTTTACATATTGTTGCAGCTTAGATTTTTCGTAAGTATCAATTCTTTGCTTCTCATCAAGCTGCATCACCATTGAATTAAATGCTTCTGAAAGTTCACCTAAGTAGTCAACTCGCTGTTGATAATCACCTTTGGCAACCTGCTGTGCTTGCCAAGTTATATGCCTTAATGATGCTTGCAGCGATTTCAAAGGAGCAGTTATTTCATTGCGTGATAATGATGTATTAAAGTTTAGATCACCTTTTGACATAGATGTAGCCAACATTTTAGCGTCTAGAACAGATTCCGCAAAATATTGAAGCCCTTGCCCGAGGCTTTGAAAAGGTTCGGGCAGTGCTTCAATATCCAAAAAAGCGTTATCCGGATCATAGACAACATCACGTAAATAATTAAATAAAATGTCTGCAACAAAGTACATTTATGACACCTATCTCACTGCCTATTATTAGGCGTTTTATTTAGGCAATCGGTTTTCCATTAAAGCGGCATATTCTTTCGCCGCTAGCCCAACAATCCACTTCACGAACATCATATTTCGTTCCTGTATATTGTTCAAGCACACCGGCAATAAAGCCTTCATCGTAAATGCATACGTTGTCGTGCGTAATGGGCAGACCACTGCAATCTAAATCTTCTCCAACAGTTACTACTATTTCACCAGTTTCAGGGTTAAAAAATTCCATACGTAAAATTCCGATTTTAAATTGCTCTAAAACTCTTTGCAAATCCGCTATGAAAATATCAAAATCTACTTTCAAGTCAAGAGTACGTTTTGCAAATTCAGATCCTGCTAAGAACCCTGCCTTGCGAAAATATTCATTAGCCTGATCAAGTCCGACAGACCTGCTTAATACATCAAGCATAGTAAATTGCATAAGACGATAAACAAGTACAGGCATTTCTTCGCCCAAATTCCCTCGGCCTTCTTTAATATTACCCAAACTTCTTTCCCATTCAAATTCCTCATGCTTTATCTCTTTCAAGAATACATTTTTGCGCTCCATATGAAACACCTCCCAAATTTTATATATTGTACCATAATATGATAATCTTTGCAAGTATTTTGCATTTTATGTATAATTTTTATATATAGTATAGAAAAATAACTTCCAAAAAGTATTAGACCCTGATATGCCTGCATATGACATATTGCTATAAAGCGAAAACCCCCTAACACAAATTTCTTGGTTAAGAGGTTTTAGAGCCTGTTTTTTAAAACATTTAAACATTACATTGCGCTTTTATTTTCCGTGTGCTTGAATTTTTTATAAATTAATTTAAACTAAGTACCGCTTGAATATTTTCGATACAAAATTATATTACCCCGCAGATCAATAATAATTCTTTGCCGGATGAACTGTAACAAAACTGAAATAAAAACGATTCAATATTTGTATTAAACTCGTCCCGCATACTCCGCAGTTCTTGTATCAACTTTAATAATATCATCAATATTTATGAAAAGAGGCACATTTACCGTAGCACCTGTTTCAAGCTTTGCGGGTTTTATAGCACCTGTTGCTGTGTCACCTTTAAATCCAGGATCAGTATCGACAACTCTAAGTTCAGCAATGGTAGGTGGTTCAATTCCAAATACTTTTCCATTATGTGACAAAACTTTTACCATGTCATTTTCTTTAACAAATTTAAGAGCATCGCCTATATCTGATTCATTTATAGCTGATTGTTCAAATGATTCGGTATCCATGAAATGATAAAGCTCGCCATCATTATAAAGATACTGGAAATCAAGCCTGTCTATATGTGCTCTTGACATTTTTTCAGTTGGTCTGAACGTACGCTCAAGCGTTGAACCTGAAACAAGATTTTTTATTTTCGTGCGTACAAATGCCGCACCTTTACCGGGTTTTACATGTTGAAAGTCAAGTATTATATAAAGCTCTCCTTCGAACTCTATAGTTAACCCATTTTTAAATTCACCTGCTGAAATCATATTATTTTATCCCCTTTGTGGTTCGTTTGATTTGTATTTTTCAAAGCAATTGCTGCCAAAACATATGAATACCATGAAAGACCTTTGATAACACCTTTACAAGCGGCAGCTGTTACTAATTTTTCCCTAAAGCCCTCTCGGTTTGAAGTGTTTGTTAAATGCACCTCTATAACCGGAATTCTAAGGGATGATATGGCATCAAGAATTGCATAGCTATAGTGTGAATATGCCCCCGGGTTTAAAATTATACCTTCGGTATCATCAAAATGGCATTTTTGCAAATAGTCAATTATTTCGCCCTCAATGTTTGACTGTAAAAACTCAAGGCTTACACCTAAATCTTTAATCTCGTTAGAAATCAGCCTATTAACATCATCAAGGGTATGTATGCCATAAATTTCAGGTTCACGAACCCCTAAGAAATTTAGATTCGGACCATTAATTATTTTAATTTTTATGGTTTATCGCCCCCTACAGTCAATTATTGCGGTATTCCAGTGCTTTCAAAAAGACGATGAAAGAGAATTATCAAGAACATACCTTAAATCAATTTTAAGATCATAGCAATTGATTTTTCAATACTAAAATCAGTTACATCAATTGCTATATGGCAGCTCTTCATATAAATAGGCTTACGTACCGCCAATAAGTCGCTTATTTTTGCTTTTGCATCTTCTCCTTGAAGCAAGGGGCGGTTATTACTTTTGCCGAGATTTTGATATATTTTATCAACGCTTGCATGAAGGTACACAATAGTGCTTATCTCACGCAAAAGACGCACATTGCTTTCGTCAAGAACAACGCCTCCTCCGCAGGATATAACAGAGTTTTTAACATCTTTAAGCGTTTTTAACATATCCGACTCAAGCACTCTAAAATATTTTTCCCCATCATCATTAAAAATATTGGCTATGCTCTTTTTTGCATAATCAACGACCATTTTATCGGTATCGTAATAAGACATTTTTTTAATTTTAGCAATATGCCGTCCAAGTGTTGTTTTGCCCGAGCACATAAAGCCTATTAGCGAAATGTTTTTAATCACCCATAGTGCCCCCACAGTGCCCCTTAGTGCCCCTCATCATCATGACGCGGAAACCTTGCAACAATTTCTGCTGCCTTAGCAATTGCAGCAATTGTATCAACTTCAAATTGATTTTGAAGCGATTCAAGCTTTGTATAAAACTTACCTTTTTTTGTAACAATGTATTTTGCAGGCAGTGAATTAAGCGTAATTGCTTTAATATCAAATGAACACCTGTCACAAGAACAAGCTTCCATAGATTTCAAAATAGGTATCATTAAATCGTCAACAATATCCTCCATATAATTTTTCATAACCGGAACAAATTTACCGTTCATTTAAAAGCCCCCTTCTGGAGATTCAGAACCAACATTCAATAAGCTAGTTCTGAATACAGGTTTTAATTTTCATTGAAAGATATTCGGTACATTTACAAGATATTTTTTCTCCAGTCCAAATTTCATAGGCAGCGGCGGCTTGAAAAATCAGAATATCAATACCATTTATAGATACACATCCTGCATTTTTTGCCATTTTCAAAAATACAGTTTCATATGGCGAATAAATAAAATCTATTGCATATTTAACATATTCAAAAATTCGCATATCCATAACCGGGGATTTTTCTTTAAGCTCCGAAAATCCTACAGGTGTAGTTTGGACCAGAATTAAAGCCTCTTTATTATGCATAATCTTGAAAAATTCTTCAAAATTTTCGCATCTTACAGATATATTATAATGCTTTTTTATGCGCACTGCAAGCTTATTTGCATTTACGCTTGTTTTGTTTATGATTATTATTTCAGATGCACCAAGCTCAGCTGATGCAAATGCTGCTGAGGCGGCACTTCCGCCTGCGCCAAGTATAACTACACGCTCGCCATATATATCTATACCATGTTTTTCAAGCGTTTTGGCAAAGCCGTATATGTCAGTATTATATCCCATGTATCCATTATTAACATATTTAATTGTGTTTACCGAGCTTAAACGCTTAGCAGCTTCGTCTGTTTCGTTTAAAAGCGGTATTATATCCTGTTTATATGGCATTGTTATATTTAAACCTTTGATTCCTAGGCAATATGCTCCTTTTATTGCATACTTCAGGTCGTTTTGTTCAACAGAAAAAGCGGTGTAAGCGATGTTTTTGCCTGTATGCTTTGCAAAGAAGTTATGTATAAACGGCGATAAAGAATGCTCAACCGGGCTTCCAATAAGCCCATAAAGCTCGGTTTTTCCATTAATCTCAACCATTTTCAAACCTCACTTCATCTCTTTACATTTTTATCTTTGCAAGACCTTTCAAATATTGCCTAACTACAAATGCCTCAACACCACGCTTAACTTTAGTAATAAGCTCATCCTGCGTTCTGGAAACCGGCTCAACCAAAATCGTATAAAGACCTAACTGATTGCCGCACCAAGTATCAGTAAATATTTGGTCGCCAATTATTGCTGTATTTTTTGGATCTGCGCTTAGCAGCTTAAGTGCCTTTAACGCACCTTTAGTTCCCGGCTTTCCTGCTTTATGTATGAATTTGACATCAAGCGGAGTGCTGAAATCGCCTACTCTCTTCTCGTTGTTATTCGACAAAATGCAGATAGAAAATCCACATTTTTTTAAAGCTGCAAATAAATTTGAAATTTCTTCTGTTGGGGTTAGTACGTTAAATGTAACAAGAGTGTTATCAATATCAAATATAATATTTTTAATGCCTTGACTGTATAGCTTATCATAGTTTATATTTAAAACAGATGGATGATATTCCTTTGGATATAGGCGTTTAAGCATAGAAATGCTCCTTTTATTTATGAGTCTAGATCGATAATGTTACTATCTGCCGCTTTTTTAAGACGGTTCATTATAGCCAAGCCAATACCAGACTCCTCTATCGAATGAACATAGGCTTCTTCAACTTTGTCATCATCAATTTTGCGAAGAGTTGCAAAAAGACCTTCCGCACTAAGAGCATATGCATTTAACCCTGCCGCTTTATAGCTATATAGACTTTCCTCGGTCGCAATAACAGCAGATTTTTTAAAATTAGCATCTGCTTTTTGCTTAATAAAATCTATAATTCGGTTCGAGTTTTTACATTTAATTATTGTCAATTTTGCGTTAGGTGAATAATGCTTATATTTCATGCCGGGAGATTTTGGCGCATCATCTGATTTTAACAGCTCCGTTTGAATGGTAATCTGCCCGATAGCTTCTTCAAGCATTTCAACAGTTATTGCACCTGGTCTTAAAAGCACCGATGCGTCGCCGCTTAAATCAACTATTGTGGATTCAAGCCCGAACACGCAATTTCCACCGTCTAAGACCATATCTATTTTACCATCCAAATCCATCATTACATGGGCGGCAGTTGTTGGACTCGGCTTACCGCTTGTATTTGCCGATGGTGCAGCGATAGGGACACCTGCCTCTTTAATAAGCTCAAGTGCAGTTCTGTTATTCGGGATTCTAACACCTATCGTATTAAGACCACCACTTACAAAATCGGGGATAATGCTTTTTTTCTTAAATATAAGAGTAATCGGACCGGGCCAAAATTTTTCAATAAGTTTATAGGCATATTCAGGTATACTCTCAACAACGCCAGTTAACATATCAATGCTTGAAACATGGACAATAAGCGGGTTATCCGCCGGGCGACCTTTAGCTTCAAAAATCTTCCCGGCTGACCTCTCACAAAGCGCATTAGCTCCCAAGCCATAAACTGTTTCAGTTGGAAACGCAACAAGTCCATAGTTTTTGATTATATAAGCCGCTTCTTTTATTCCCTCGTCGTTTGCGATTTTAAGCTTGGTCTTCATGAATTGTTTTACTGCCCCCGGAAGATATTACCCTTGCACCAAACAATAGACAAAGATTTGCAAGGATTTTTGTCTATTGTTTGGTGCAAGGGTAATATCTTAAATTCGTGACTATCATACCATATTGAAGATTATGATGCAACATATTAATCCGCATATTGACGATAGCATAAAAATGATATAGAATTATTAGGGTGTGTTCGATAATTCCATTCCGTCATATTTTCGGCTTATTTTCCGCTATGCACTTTTGCGGAAAAGCCTTACGTACCTTTGGGTATGTGCGGTTTTCCGCAAAAGCACCTATCGAA